>Ga0070706_100001712_pt1 | contig 22795 bp, 19 predicted proteins | sample KBSK5501metaG_FD_65476 | JGI IMG/M metagenome (GOLD analysis project Ga0070706, IMG submission 65476) | Corn, switchgrass and miscanthus rhizosphere microbial communities from Kellogg Biological Station, Michigan, USA - KBS K5-50-1 metaG | ecosystem: Host-associated > Plants > Roots >... | reverse complement strand
AAAGAGATCGTGGAGTTCGCCGCCAGAAATCGTCTGCCCGCGATATACGGAGGCCGCGACTACGTGGATGTCGGAGGGCTGATGTCGTACAGCCCGAGCCGCCCCGGCATGGGGCGGCAGGGCGCGCTCTACGTCGACAAGGTCCTCAAGGGCGCGAAGCCGGCCAATCTCCCCGTCGAGGAGCCCACGAAGATCGAGCTGGTGATCAGCATGAAAGCCGCGAAGGCGCTCGGCCTGACCATCCCGCAGTCGCTCCTCGCCCGCGCCGACGAGGTGATCCAGTGACGGGGCGCAATATGAGCGACTACGCGGCGACGATGCGGGATTTCCGGCTGGAAGTCCCGCCGCACTTCAACTGGGCCTTCGACACTTTCGATATCTGGGCCCGCAACCCCGCGAAGCTCGCGCTGCTCTGGGTTTCGGCCGACGGCCAGCCGCGGCGCTTCAGCTTCGCCGAGCTGGGCGAGCGCTCGCGGCGCTTCGCCAATGTGCTCTCGGGGCTCGGCGTCGCGCCCGGAGAGCGCGTCTTCGTCATGCTCCCACGGATCTACCAATGGTGGGAGATCCTGCTCGGCTGCCTGCGCGCGCGCGCCGTGTCCGTGCCTGGAACAACCCTGCTCACCACCAAGGACATCAGCTACCGTCTCAAGGCGGCCGAAGCCACGGTCGTCATCACCGACGAGGACAATACCCATAAGGTAGACCAGGTCCTTTCGGAATGTCCCACCGTCAAGCAGCGCATCGTGGTGGGCCGCACTGGCGGAGGCTGGCACGAGTACGAGCGGCTGATGGGCGGTGCCTCGTCCGAGCTCGCGCATCCTCGCAATCCGAGTGGCGATCCGATGATGATCTATTTCACCTCGGGGACCACCGGCTTCCCCAAGATGGTGCTGCACACCCACGCGTCCTATCCCATCGGCCATATCATCACGGGCAAGTTCTGGCTCGACAATACGCCCGAGGATTTGCACTGGACCATCTCGGACACGGGCTGGGCGCAGGCGGCCTGGACCTGCTTCTTCGCCCCCTGGAACATGGGCGCGGCGCTCTTCGTCTGGGACGCCCGCGGCAAGAAGTTCGATCCCGAGGCGACGCTGGCCATGTTCGAGCGCTTCCCGATCAGCACCTTCTTCGCCCCGCCGACGGCTTTCCGGATGCTGGTGCAGGAGCCGCTCAAGAAATACAAGTTCCCGACCCTGCGCCACTGTCTGGGTGCCGGCGAGGCCGTCAATCCTGAAGTCATCGAGGCCTGGCGCGAGGGAACGGGCCATCACATCTACGAGGGCTACGGCCAGACGGAAAGCGTCCTCGTCGCCGGGACGTTTCCCGCGACGCCGTGGAAGCCCGGCTCCATGGGGCCGACGGCGCCGGGACATCGCATCGGGATCGTGGACGACGAGGGCCGCGAGCTGCCCCGCGGCATCGAAGGCGACCTCGGCATTCAGGTCGTGCCGGAGCGCCCGGTCGGGATGTTCAAGGAGTATTGGAAAAATCCTGAGGCCACGGCCAAGTGCCACCTCGGGGATTGGTACATCACCGGCGACCGCGCCTCGATGGACGAGGACGGCTACCTCTGGTTCGTGGGGCGCGCCGACGACGTGATCAATAGCGCCTCCTACCGCATTGGCCCCTTCGAAGTGGAATCGGCACTGGTGGAGCATCCGGCCGTGGCCGAGGCCGCCGTCATCGGCAAGGCCGACTCTTTGCGCGGCGAGATCGTCAAGGCCTTCGTGGTGCTGGCTCCGGGCCACACGGCTTCCGAGGCGCTGGCCGCCGAGCTGCAGGAGCACGTCAAGACTGTCACGGCGCCCTACAAGTACCCGCGCGAGATCGAGTTCGTCTCCGACCTGCCCAAGACCATCAGCGGCAAGATCCGCCGCACCGAGCTGCGCCAGATGGAGCGCGACCGGACGCAACGAACACCCTGGCCCCCGAAGGGGGAGAGGGCAGGGTGAGGGGGAGAGGTAATTCGGTGACTACGCGGCGGGCGTTCATCGGCACGCTGACGGGCGCCTTCCTCGCCGGGCCGCTCACCGCTGAGGCCCAGCAGGCAGCCAAGGTCGCTCGAATAGGCTACCTGACGATCAACGTGGCCGCTGCTCCCCACCTGCCAGAGGCCTTCCGTCAAGGACTGCGTGACCTCGGGTACGTCGAGGGCCGCAACGTCGTGATCGAATACCGAGATGCCGAGGGGAAGGTCGAGCGGCTCCCCGCTCTCGCGGCCGAACTGGTTGCGCTCAAGGTTGATGTCATCCTGGTCCCAGGCACACTCCCCGCCCTGGCCGCCAAGCAAGCGACCAGGACCCTCCCCATTGTCTTCGCTAATGTTGGCGATGCGGTGACGAGCGGGCTCGTCGAGAGCCTTGCGCGGCCGGGCGGCAATGTCACGGGGTTGTCCATCCTCGCCCCGGAGCTAGTCGGCAAGGGTCTGGAACTGCTCAAGCAGGCCGTTCCGGGGGTCAGTCGGGTCGCTGTCCTCTGGACGCCAGGTGGCGTCCCCGAACGCACAGGAAAGGACATGCTGAAGGAAGCAGAAGTCGCGGGGCGGGCGCTGGGGGTGCGGGTTCAATTCGTTGAGGCGCGAGGTCCCGCCGATATCGACAGGGCCTTCTCGGACATAACCAGGGCGCGCGCGGGCGCTCTGACTGTGTTGGGAAGCGCCATGTTCTTCAATGAGCGAAGACGCCTCGTGGACCTGGCGGCAAAGAACCGGCTGCCGGCAGTGTACCCATGGAGGGAGTTTGTCGATGCTGGGGGCCTGATGTCCTATGGACCGAACTTTGCTGATTTGTATCGGCGCGCCGCGACCTACGTGGACAGGATCCTCAAGGGCGCCAAGCCCGGCGACCTGCCCGTCGAGCAGCCCACCAAGTTCGAGCTTGTCATCAACCTCAAAACCGCCAAGGCCCTCGGGCTGACCATCCCGCAATCGCTACTTCAGCGGGCGGACGAGGTGATCCAGTAACGAACAGATAGCGCTCTCACGCTGGTCATCAACGTACGCAATTGGATACACCAAGACCGTAGCGCCGGTCCCGCGCTTTTCCGCTTGACAGGTTCTGCCGGGTGCAATGCCTCCGCAGAGACAGTGCTCTGAAGATGCCGCCCCAGCGCCACGCACTCCTCGGCCGGTGCTCTTTCGAGCGCGGCCGAGTCAAAAATCATTCCCCCTTTCGAAAACATTCGGCCCAGACGGTCCACAGAGGCGTGGAAACCGGGGTGTAGAGTCGGCGCAGGAGGGCTCGCCATGCAGCGCCATGTCTCACCTGTGCCTGCCTCGCAGCATTCCTTTGCGGAGCTCGACCGGCTCGGCGACGAGATCGCCCTACTCTCCGCGCATCTCGACGCCGCCACCGCGCGCCTGCTGGCCCTGATCCGGGAGTTCGCTGCCCGCGGGGGCTGGAACACTGGCTTCCGCTCGTGCGCCGCCTGGCTCTCCTGGCGGGTGGGGCTCGACCTGGGCGCGGCCCGTGAGCGGGTCCGGGTCGCGCGCGCCCTTGGGACGCTGCCGCTCCTCGCCCAAGCCCTGGCTCGCGGGGAGCTCTCGTACGCCAAGGTCCGCGCTCTCAGCCGCGTGGCCACGCCGGAGACGGAGGAGCGCTTGCTCGCGTTCGGCAGGGCGGGCACGGCCGCCCACGTCGAACGGCTAGTTCGGGGCTGGCGGCGGGTGGATAGGCTGGCCGAGGCTCGCGAGACCGCGCGGCGGCATGCTGGCCGGGCGCTACACATCTACCAGGACGAAGACGGCATGGTGGTCCTCCGCGGGCGGCTCGAGCCCGAGGTGGGGGCGCTGCTCGTGCAGGCGCTCGCCGCCGCGCGCGAGACCTTGTACGGGCGGGCCCGCACGCCGGCCGGGGAGGTCGGGGGCGGAGACGTTTCCGCGGAAACGTCCACGATGGCCCAGCAGCAGGCCGACGCCCTGGCCCTCCTCGCGGAGTCGGCCCTGCACCAGGGACTCGATCCCGGCGCCCCGGGCGAGCGCTACCAAGTGGTGATCCACGTGGATGCCCCCGTGCTGGCCGATCCCGGGCAGCCGGGGCAGTCGGTCCTCGAGGACGGCGCAGGCGTTTCCGCGGAAACGTCCCGGCGCCTGGCCTGTGATGCGAGCCGGGTGGTGATGCGCCATGACGAAGATGACCGCGTGGTCGAGATCGGGGCTCGGACCCGCACAATTCCCCCGGCGTTACGGCGGGCGCTTCAGCACAGGGACCGGGGCTGCCGCTTCCCGGGCTGCGGCTTCCGGTTCGGCCAGGGGCATCACCTTCGCCACTGGGCCCAGGGCGGGCCCACAACCCTCTCGAACCTCGCGCTTCTCTGTCGCCGGCATCACCGCGCCGTCCATGAGGAGGGCTACCAGGTCGCGCGCGGGCCCGACGGGGCGCTCCGCTTCCGGCGGCCCGACGGCCGACCGCTGCCTGAAGTGCCGCAGGCTGTCGTGGTGCGGGGGGACGCCGTCAAGCTTCTCCGGGCGCGTCACGACGCGCTGGGCCTGCGCGTGCACGCGCGCACGGCGTGCCCCAGTTGGCTCGGAGAGCGCCTCGATGTGGGCTGGGCCATCGACGTCCTGCATCCGCTGGCGCAGAAACCTTCCAGAGCCGAGGGTGACCCGACGTCCCCTTGACCGCTCCGGCTTCGGACGCTAAGGTCGGGGGGCCTTCGAATGAGTCCCCTGGCTCGGATCGCGGGAGATCGAGTATCAGCCTCAAGGTTCCGGTGACGACGCGCCGGGCGTTCCTCGCCACGCTGGCCGGCGGTGTCCTCGCCGCGCCGCGGATCGCCGATGCGCAGCAGCCAGGCAAGGTCTACCGGCTGGGTTATCTCTCCGCCGGCTCGGGCACCCTCAGATCTCCCTACACCACGGCGTTTCGGCAAGGGCTGCGCGAGCTCGGGTGGGTCGAGGGACAGAACATCGTCATCGAGTATCGATGGGCGGAGGGCCGGTTCGACCGGCTGCCCGATCTCGCAGCCGAGCTGGTCCGGCTCAAGGTGGACGTCATCGTAGGGGTGCCGACGTCTGGAGCCCTGGCAGCGAAGAACGCCACAAGAACGATCCCCATCGTCGGAGTGAGTCTTACCGATCCCGTTGGGCTCGGGCTCATCGCGAGCCTCGCGCGCCCGGGCGGGAACGTCACAGGGGTGTCCTACAGCGTCGGCACGGACATTTTCGGCAAGGACCTGGAGCTGCTCAGGGAAGTCGTCCCCAAGGTCCGGCGCGTGGCCGTCCTCTCGAATCCGGACGGTCCCGCCCAGCCGCTCACCATAAGCAACATCAAGGGGGCGGCGCAGTCGCTGGGGTTGCAGCTTCTGCTCCTGGAGGCACGGGGGCCCGGAGACTTCGACGGCGCCTTCGCGGCGATGACCAGGGAGCGCGTGGGGGCACTGCTCGTCGTGACGGACCCGGTATTCATTCCCCACCGGGCAAGGCTCGTAAACCTCGCGGCAAAGAATCGGCTGCCGTCGATCTTTAGTCAAAGGGCGGATGTGGAGGCCGGGGGCCTCATGTCCTATGGGCCGAACTTTGCCGATATGTATCGACGCGCCGCCACCTACGTGGACAAGATCCTCAAGGGCGCCAGGCCTGCCGACCTGCCCGTGGAGCAGCCGACGAAGTTCGAGCTGGTCATCAATCTCAAGACGGCCAAGGCCCTCGGGCTGACCATTCCGCCGTCGCTGCTGCAGCGGGCGGACGAGGTGATCCAGTGACCACGCGGCGGGCCTTCCTCGGCACGCTAGCTGGCGCCGTCCTCGCCGCGCCGCTCGCCGCCGACGCCCAGCAGGCGGCCAAGGTCCCTCGAATAGGCTACCTGGGGAACAATCCGGCCGCTAGTCCCCACCTGGTAGAGGCCTTCTTCCAAGGGCTGCGTGACCTCGGTTACGTCGAGGGCCGCAACCTCGTGGTTGAATTCCGATCTGCCGAGGGGAAGGTCGAGCGGCTCCCCGCTCTTGCGGCCGAACTGGTCGCGCTCAAGCTTGATGTCATCATGACCGGAGGCACACCCGCCACCGTGGCCGCCAAGCAAGCGACCACGACCCTCCCCATTATCTTCGCTTCTGCTGGCGATCCGCTTACGGACGGGCTCGTCACCAGCCTTGCGCGGCCGGGTGGCAATGTCACGGGGTTGTTCGGCCTCGGCTCGGAGCTAGTCGGCAAGGGTCTGGAACAGCTCAAGCAGGCCGTGCCGGGGGTCAGTCGGGTGGCTGTCCTCTGGCAGCCAGGTGCCTACAGCGAACGCACGGACAAGGACATGTTGAGGGGAGCAGAAGCCGCGGCACGGGCGCTGGGGGTGCGGCTTCAATTCGTTGAGGCGCGAGATCCCGGCGATTTCGACAGGGCATTCTCGGACATGACCAGGGCGCGCGCGGGTGCTCTGACTGTGCTGCCAAGCACCATGTTCTTCGTTGAGCGCACACGCCTCGTGGACCGAGCGGCAAAGAACCGGCTGCCGGCAGTGTACGCATTGAGGGAGTTTGTCGATGCCGGGGGCCTTATGGCCTATGGAGCGAGCAGTGCTGATATGTATCGGCGCGCCGCTACCTACGTGGACAAGATTTTGAAAGGAGCCAAACCCACCGACCTGCCCGTGGAGCAGCCGACCAAGTTCGAGCTCGTCATCAACCTCAAAACCGCCAAGGTCCTCGGTCTGACCATTCCGCAGTCGCTGCTGGTGCGTGCCGACGAGGTGATCCGGTGAGAACATCCCCCCTCACCCTGCCCTCTCCCCAGAGGGGAGAGGGGAAGAAGCCCCGAGGGTAGGCGCGCCGTGAGCCACCGGCTCTTTACCGAGGAGCACGGGATGCTGAGGAAGAGCGTCCGCGCCTTCGTGGAAAAGGAAGTCACGCCGCATGTCGCCGAGTGGGAGACGGCGGGGCAGATCCCCAAGTCGTTCTGGCGCCGGCTGGGCGAGCTGGGCTTCCTCGGCCTCGAGTTCCCGACCGACTACGGCGGAGCGGGCGGCGATTTCCTCTCGAGCGTGGTGCTGGGGGAAGAGATGGCGCGCTGCCGCTCCGGCGGCGTGGCCTTCAGCGTGCTCGTGCACACGGACATGTCCTCGCCCTGGCTCACGCGCTACGGGACTGACGCGCAGAAGCAGAAGTATCTGCCCCGCATCATCCGGGGCGAGACCGTGTGCGCGCTGGGCATCACGGAGCCGGGGACGGGCTCCGACATGGCAAACCTGTCCACGCGCGCGGTGCGCACGGGCGATCACTACCTCCTCACCGGCAGCAAGATCTTTATCACCAATGGCGTGTATGGCGACCTCTACTTCGTGGCCGCGCGAACCGGTCCCGGGACAGCCGACCGGCGCCACGACGGCATCTCCATGTTCCTCGTCGAACGGGGCTGGCCGGGCTTCACCATGAGCCGCAAGCTCGACAAGATGGGGATGCGCGCCTCTGACACGGCCGAGCTGGCCTTCCACGACTGCCCGGTGCCGGCGGAGAACCTGCTCGGCGTCGAGGGGCGCGGCTTTCACCAGCTGGCCGCGGGGCTTCAGCGCGAGCGGATCATGGCCGCGGTGCTGGCCCTTTCCGGCGCCGCCCAGGCGCTGGAGGATACCGTGGCCTATATCCGGGAGCGCCAGGCCTTCGACGGGCCCCTCAGTCAAAAGCAAGTCCTGCGGCACCGGGTGGCGGACATGGCCACCGAGATCGAAGCCGCTCGCCAGCTCCTCTACCGCGCCGCCGGGCTCTACAATGCCGGCCAGGACTGCATCACCGAGGTCTCGATGGCCAAGCTCTTCTGCACCGAGGTGGCCAACCGTGTCGCCTACCAGGCGGTGCAGCTCCACGGAGGCTACGGCTACATGACCGAATTCCCGGTCGAGGGCTTCTTCCGCGACGTCCGGCTCTGGACCATCGCCTCCGGCACCTCGGAGATCATGAAGGAGATCATCGCCAAGCGGCTCGCACTCTGATGTTAAGCTCTTCCACCCAAACCCCCTCAATGCCGAGAGGAGACCTTATGAAGCGTGTCACGCTGCTGCTCGCCCTGTTTCTCCTGGCCGTCGCGCCCGCCGCGGCCCAAGACGTCGTGAAGATCGGCCAGATCGAGGCCCAGACGGGCGCCAATGCCATCTACGGCTGGATGTCCTCGCAGGGCACGGCGCTTGCCGTGGACGAGATCAACAAGGCTGGCGGCTTCAAAGTCGGCAGCAAAACGTACAAGATCCAGCTCATCGCCCTGGACACGCGCGGGGAGCCCAAGGAGGCGACGGTCCAGCTCAAGCGCCTGATCGAAGTGGACGGCGCCAAGTACATCTTCGGCCCCTTTCTCTCCAACGTCTTCCTCGCGGTGCGGCCCTACGCCGGCGAGTTCAACGGCAAGATCCTGATGTGGGGCGGCGCCACGCGCATCCACGACTATGTCGGCACTGCCGGCCACGAGTTCCTCATGCGCACGTGGAACTGGGACGCCGGCACCAACGGCTTCGGCGAGCTGATGGTGGACAACCTGGTCAAGACCACCGGCGCGAAGAAAATCGCCATGCTCTTCCAGAACGACCAGGGCGGCAAGGTGCTCGAAGACATCTACGTGCCCATGTTCAAGAAGAAGGGGATCGAGTACCGCCTGGACTACTTCGAGCCCGGCACCAAGGACTTCTCGGCCGTCCTCGCGAAGGTCGCGGCGTGGAAGCCCGACTTTCTCTTCCCGAGTTACGCCGACTCCTACCTGTACGACATCGTCAGGCAGGCGACGGAGGCGGGCCAGCTCAAGAAGTTCTTCCTCGTGCGCGGCTCCCTCGGCCCGGGTCTCAAGAACAAGGACGGCCTCGACGAGTACATCGTGTACGTCCCCAAGTACTTCGAGGAGGCGGAGAAGAAGGATCCCAAGGTGGCCAAGTTCGTCAAGGCCTACAAGGATTTCTACAAGCGCGACTTCCCCTACGACCAGGCCCCGCTCTGCTCGGCCTCCTGTTACGACCACGTCTACATGCTGGTCGAAGCCATGAAGAAAGCCGGCACGGTGGACGATCCCGCCGCGGTCAAAAAGGCGCTCATGTCCATGACCTACGATGGGCTCTGGAAGATCCGCTTCGACGAGCGCGGCGAGGCCATCTTCAACTTCGACGTCGTCCGGCTCAAGAAGGGCGGCGCCCTCGAGGTGACGCACATCAACCCAAACTAGTGTCCCGGCTCAGAATCTCGCGGACTCGGGGCATCGGGTGGGGCGGGGGGCTCCCTTCCCGGAACACGCTGACTCGCAGCCCGGGGCGCCGGCTCGTGGGTGACCACGAGATCAAGGTCTCTGCCTCCGGCAACGCGCAGAAGCCACGGTTCCTTGGAGGGAGCCCCGTGCCCCACCCGGCGAGTCGTCAGCGGGCTTCTGTCTTGTGAGATCGGCGTGACCCAGCTGGTTCTGGGGCAGATCCTCAATGGCGCCATCATCGGCGCGATGTACGGCATTATCGCGCTCGGCATCACGCTGACATTCGGGATCACCGGCATCGTGAATTTCGCCCTCGGGGAGTTCATGATGATCGGCGCCTACGCGACCTACGCTCTCGCCGAGCGCGGCCTGCCCTACCCGGTGGCGGTGGTGCCGGCCTGCCTCATCGCCGCCGCCGCCGGGTACCTCTCCAACAAGGCCTTCTTCCGCTTCACCCGCAACAACCTCGTCAATGGACTCCTGGTCTCCATCGGCCTCATCTCGATCTTCGAGAGCGCGGCCATGCTCCTGTGGACGGCGACGCCGGTCGAGATGCACTTCGTCCTGCCGGGCGCGCTGCGCGTGGGCGACATCGGCCTGCCCAAGATGAAGCTCGTCGTCTTCGCCGTGATCGTGGCCGTCATCGTCGCGACCTATCTGGGGCTGGCCCGGACCTGGCTCGGGCGCGCCGCCTTCGCCTATGCGCAGAATCCCGAGGCCGCCATGCTGATGGGAGTGCATACTCCCCGGCTGGAAACCGCTGTCATGCTCTACTCGACGGGGCTCGCCGGCCTCGGCGGCGCGCTCTATGCGAGCCTCTACTCCCTCGAGCCCGCCATGGGCGGGGTCTATGTCATCAAGGGCATGGAGGCCGCCATCCTGGGCGGGATCGGCAGCCTCATGGGCTCGCTCTGGGGCGGAGTCATATTGGGCGTCATCGAGGGTGTGGGCTCCATCTTCCTCCCGACGGCCTTCCGCGACGCCTATGGACTCGCGGTGCTGGTCGCCATCCTGCTCTTCCGGCCGGCGGGCCTGTTCGGCGACGAATGACGGGCCAGGCACTGCTGTGGGGGACGCTCTACGCGTTGCCGATCTTCGTGCGCAGCGACTTCCTGCTCACGATCTTCATCTTCACGTTCATCTACGGCATCCTGGCCGTCACGTTCGATCTCATCTTCGGCTTCACCGGCCAGCTCACGATGTTCCACCCGGCGGTCTTCGGCGTCTCCGCCTACATGACCCACCTGCTCGCCGTGCACTCGGGCCTGCCGTTCTGGGCGGCGACCCTGCCCTCGGCCGCCGCGGCCGTCGTGCTGGCGGTCGTGGTCGGCAGCATCTGCTTCAAGTTCCGGCTCAAAACGTTCTACTTCGCCGTGGTCACGCTCGCCTTCGCCGAGATGATCCGGCTCGGGGTCATGAACTGGAACAGCGTCACCAACGGCACCCTGGGCCTCGTCGTGGCCGGCAAGCCGACGATCTACTGGCCGGGAAGCGGGGTCGTGCCGATCAAGGGGCCGATCGCGTGGTACTACCTCACTCTCGTCTGTCTCTCCGTGACGGCGCTGCTCTGCGGCCTGGTGCTTCGCTCGTGGATGGGACGCTGCTTCGCCGCCATCAGACTGAACGAAGATCTGGCGCGAACGCTCGGCGTCAACGTCTACCGCTACAAGCTCCTTTCCTTCGCCATCGGCAATGCGCTCGCCTCGTTCGCCGGCGGCCTCTACGGCTACTACACGGGATACATCGATCCGGGCTACCTCGGCATCAACCAGTCCATGGAGGTGCTGGCGATGGTGCTGCTCGGGGGGCAGGGCACGCTCACCGGGCCCATCGTGGGCTCATTGGTGCTCACCGGCCTGCCTCACGCCATCGACCTCCGCGCCGAGCTGCGCGCGGTCCTCTACGGCGCGATCCTGATCTTCACGATCCTCGTGATGCCGCGGGGCATCGTCGGCACGCTCAATGCCTGGAGGTCGCGGCGTGTTTCTTGAGGTGCGCGGGCTCACCAAGCGCTTCAGCGGCCTGGTCGCCGTCGCCGACGTCTCCTTCACCGTCGCGCACGGCGAGATCATCGGCATCATCGGCCCCAATGGCTCGGGCAAGACCACGCTGCTCAGCATGATGGCGGGGCTCCTTGCTCCCACTTCCGGCAGCGTGCTGTGGAAGGGGCGGGAGATCCACCGCCTGCGCCCGGACATCATCGCCGGGCTGGGCGTGGTCAAGACCTTCCAGAGTCCCCAAGTGTTCGCCGAGCTAAGCGTCTTCGAGAACGTTCGGGTGGCGAGCCACCTGAGGCTCAAGCGCGAGCTGGGCCTGCGCCGCGGGCTCGAGGTCCTGGGCGCGGCGCGTGACGTCGAGCACCGTCTGGCCGAACGGGTGGGCGAGGTGCTGGCTCTGTGCAATCTGGGCGGGGCGACGCAGCAGCTCGCCGGTAACCTCTCCTACGGAGAGGAAAAGATGCTGGGCATCGCCATGGCCCTCATGTGCGAGCCCGAGCTCCTGCTCCTCGACGAGCCGGCCTCGGGACTCGGGCGCGACGAGGTCCGCAATCTGGAGGCCGTGCTCGACAAGGTCCACGCCGCCGGCACGACGCTCTGCGTGGTGGACCACAAGATCGGCTTCCTCCGCGGCCTGGCCGACCGGGTCATCGCGTTGAACTACGGCCAGAAGATCGCGGAGGGGCCGCCCGAGGACGTCCTGAACGTGCCGGCGGTGATCGAGGCCTACCTCGGAGCGGGCCATGCTCGAGCTTGAGCGCATCGACTGCCACTACGCCAAGGTCCACGTCCTCCACGGCGTGAGCCTCGCCGTGAACCGCGGCGAGATCGTTTCCATGATCGGCCCCAATGCCGCCGGCAAGACGACCGCGCTCCGGGTCATGGCAGGGCTCAAGCCGCCCTCGGCCGGGCGCATCCGGTACCTGGGCGAAGACATCACGCGGCTTCTGCCGTTCGAGCGCGTCGAGCGCGGCCTCGTCCTCGTGCCGGAAGGCCGGCAGATCTTCCCCAAGTTCACGGTGCTGGACAATCTCCGGATGGGCGCCTACCAACGGCCGGACCGGGGCGCCCTCGATGGCGATCTCGAGAGCGTGTACGGGCTGTTCCCGCGGCTTCGCGAGCGCCTCGAGCAGCGCGCGGGGTCGCTGTCGGGGGGCGAGCAGCAGATGCTGGCCATCGGGCGTGGCCTCATGGCAAAACCCAAGTGCCTGCTGCTCGACGAGCCGTCGCTCGGCCTCGCCCCAATCATCGTGAGCGAGATCGCGCGGACGATCCGCGAGCTGGCCAGCCGCGGGCTCACCATCATGCTCGTCGAGCAGAACGCCGCCATGGCGCTCGAGCTGGCCGACCGCGCCTATCTCCTGGAGTCGGGACACATCTCGCTCCACGGAACGGCCGCGGATCTCCAGAAGACCGACGTGGTCCGGAAGCTCTATCTCGGCGCGTGAGGATGCGATGACGGCGCTGCTCGACGTGATGGCGGTGCGGGCGACGGGAGACCCCGGCGCCGCGGTGGTGGACTGCGGCGAGCCCGGGCGCGGGGTCATCGAGCTGACTTGCGATGTCCTGGTCGTCGGAGGAGGAACGGGGGGAACCGCCGCCGCGCTGGCCGCTGCGCGCGCGGGGCGGCACGTGTGCCTGCTGGAGGAGACGGACTGGATCGGCGGCCAGCTCACGGCGCAGGGCGTCTCCGCGCTCGACGAGCACGAGCATATCGAGCGTTTCGGCGGCACCCGCAGCTACTACGCGCTCCGCGAGGCGATCCGCGATCACTATCGCCGCCTGTCCCCCGCCCTGGCCGCGCAGCCGCACCCGAATCCCGGCAACTGCTGGGTGACGCGCTTGGCCTTCGAGCCGCGCGTCGCGCTCGATGCGCTGCTGGCGATGGCCGGACCCCATGCCGACGCCGGGCGGCTGAACATCCTGATGCGGACCAAGATCGCGCGGGCGGAGGTCTCTCGGGATCGGATCGAGAGCGTGCTGGCCGTGAACCTGGACGACAGGCGCTGGACGCGCATCCGGTCTCGCATCGTCATCGACGCGACCGAGCTCGGCGACCTGCTGCCCTTGGTCGGTGCGGAGAACGTGATCGGAGCGGAGAGCAAGGCCGAGACGGGCGAGCCCCATGCCCTGCCGGCGGAGCCCAAGACCGACTGCGTCCAGAGCTTCACCTACACCTTCGTCCTGGAGCGCATGGCCCCAGGCGCCCGCCACCTCATCCCGAAGCCCGAGCGCTATGAGCACTACCGTGACAGCCAGCCCTACTCGCTGCGGATCCACGTCCACGGCGGCGAGATTTACGGCGAGGAGACGCGCTGGCTCGAGTACCAGGTGCTCGAGCAGGCGCCCGGAACCAAAGGAGGGCTCTGGACATACCGCCGGCTCATCGACCGGAGCCTTTTCCCGCCCGGCAGCGGCTTCCCCAACGACATCAGCATGATCAACTGGCCGGGGAACGACTATCGCGATGCGAGCATCCTCGACCGGACGCCGCTCGATCAGGCGCGGGCCCTGCAGGATGCCAAGCGCGTCAGCCTGGGTTTCCTCTACTGGCTCCAGACGGAGGCCCCGCGGCCAGGCGCCGCCACGGCGTTCCCAGAGCTGAAGCCCCGCCCGGACCTCTTCGCCACCGACGACGCGCTCGGCAAGCATCCTTATATACGGGAGTGCCGCCGCATCCGGGCCCTCAAGACGATAGTCGAGCAGGAGGTCGCGGCCGAGAACCAGCAGGGAGCGCGCGCCCAGCGCTTCGAGGATTCGGTGGGCGTAGGCTGGTATCCGATTGACATACACACCTCCGGCACCGACGCAGTGGAAATCTCCTCCAGGACCCGGCCCTTCCAGATTCCGCTGGGGGCGCTCGTCCCCGTTCGGGTCAAGAACCTCCTCGCCGGGGCCAAGAATCTGGGGACGACGCATATCAGTAATGGCTGCTATCGGCTGCATCCTGTCGAGTGGAATGTCGGCGAGGCGGCCGGCGCACTCGCCGCCTTCGCTCTCGAGACCGGTCACGATCCTGCGGCGATACACGGTAACTCGGAGCTGCAGCGCGATTTCCAGCGTCGTCTCGTCGCCGACGGAGTGCCGCTCTACTGGTTCACTGATGTCGGCATCGACCACCCCGCCTTCGTCGCGCTCCAGATGGCTGCGGTGACGGGCGAGGTCGAGGGCGCGGCGGACAGCCTGGAGGCGGCCGCCTTGCCCGTCGACGCCCGCCGGAGGCTCGGGCTGTGAGCGCGAGCCTGAGAGTGGACGGCGCCGTCGCGCGGCTCACGCTGGAGCGGCCGGAGGCGCTCAATGCGCTCAACCGCGACGTCGCCGCGGCGCTCGAGGACTCGCTTCGACGGCTGGAGCGGTCAAAGGAGGTTTCGGCCGTCATCGTGGCGGGGCGGGGGCGCGCCTTCTCCGCCGGCAACGACATCGCCGAGATGCCGGCCCTCAAGCCGGCCGGGGCGAAGGCGCTCGCGCGGCGCTGGCAGCGGATCATGGACAGGTTCGCGCGCCTTCCCCAGGTCACCATCGCCGCCGTTCACGGTTATGCCCTCGGCGGCGGCTGCATGCTCGCGGCGGCCCAGGATCTCCGCATCGCCGAGGCGGGCGCGCGCTTCGGCCTGCCCGAGATCACGCTCGGCTTCAACCCGAGCTACGGGATCGCCCGGCTGCTCGACATCCTGGGCGGCGCCCACGCGCGCGAGCTGCTGCTCACCGGCCGCATCGTGGACGCCGGCGAGGCGCTGCGCATGGGGCTGGTGACGCGGGTAGTGCCCGACGGCACGCTCGACCGGGCGGCAGCCGACTTCGCCGCGGAGATCGCGCGCAACCCGAGGGGCGGGCTCGCGGCGACCAAGGCCATCGTGGCGGACATCCGCGCCGGCCGCCCGGGCGATGCGGCGCGGGCGTATGCGGCCACCCTCCGGGCCGATCCGGAAGCCCAGGCGCGCATCGCCGCTTTCCTCAAGCGCAAGAAGACGGAACGATAGGCCGATGCTCATCGTCGGCGCCCGCACGCTCAAGAGCGCGCTGGAAGACAAGGCGCGACGCTTCCCCGACCGGCCTTTCCTCGTCTTCGAAGACGCGGCCGGAAGCCAGGCGCGATGGACGTGGCGGGAATTCGACGCCGATGTGAACCGGGCCGCCCATCTGCTCCTGGCGCGCGGTCTGCGCCACGGCGACAAGTTCAACCTCCATCTCGGCAACTGCCCCGAGTTCCTCCTCTTCTGGCTGGCCGCGGCCAAGACGGGCACCGTGATGGTACCGACCAACCCGGCTTCCACGACTGACGAGATGGACTATATCCTCGCGCATTCGGAAGCCCGGCTCTCCGTCACCGAGCCCCAATACGCGGAGCCGGTCCACCTCGCGGCCCGCCGCTGCTCGACGCTCGGCGGCGTCCTCGAAGCCCGCCCATTGGCGCCGCTGCTCGCCTCCCTGCCCTCCACGCCGCCCGAGACTACCGTCGCTCCGCTCGATGAGATCTCCATGCAGTACACCTCGGGCACCACTTCCAAGCCCAAGGGCGTGCTTCTCACCCACGCCAACTACCTCTATGGCGGCGAGGTCATGTCCAAGGCCATGCGCGTCGGGCCCACCGACCGGCATCTCGTCGTGCTGCCGCTCTTCCACGCCGGCGCGCAGCTCCATGCCTTCCTGCCGATGCTGCTGGCAGGCGGCAGCGTCGCCCTCATGGAGCGCTTCAGCGCGACGCGCTTCGTCGAGCAGGCGATCCGCCACGAGGCCACCCTCGCCGCGCTCTTCGCCGCGCCGATCCGCATGCTGCTCGCCCAGCCGCGAAACGACCGCGACGGACAGACGCGCCTGCGCGCGGTGTCGTATGCCCAGAACGTCACGCCCCAGCAGTTCGAAGAGTGGCACGAACGGTTCCGGGCGCCGCTCATGCAGATCTGGGGGATGACCGAGACCATGAGCCTGCCGCTCATGCAGCCGCTGGATCTGCCGCGCAAGCCGCTGTCCATGGGCATGCCCGTGCTGGGCTATGAGTGCAAGATCGTGGACGAGAGCGGCAAGGAGGCGCCGCCGGGGGCGGTGGGCGAGCTGGTCGTGAGCGGCGTGCCCAGCGTCAGCCTCATGAAGGGCTACTTCAAGAACGAGCAGGCCACGGCCGCCACGCTGCGCGACGGCTGGCTCCACAGCGGCGACAATGCCTGGATGGACGAGGACGGCTGCTTCTTTTTCGTGGACCGGAAGAAGGATATGATCAAGCGCGCCGGGGAGAACGTCTCGGCGTCGGAGGTCGAGGAGACGCTCAAGCAGCACCCCGCCGTGTTCGACGCGGCGGTGGTCGGAGTCCCGGATCCCATGCGCGACCAGGCGATCAAGGCCTATATCCTTCTCAAGGAGGGCGCCGCGGCCACCGCCGACGAGCTCACCGCCTGGTGCGGGGCGCGCCTGTCCACGTTCAAAGTGCCCGAGGCGTTCGAGTTCCGGGACACCTTCCCGCGCACCTCGGTAGGCAAGATCCAGAAGCACCTCTTCTGATGAGCTCTGGCCGATACGGTAACGGAGACCCAGGAGCGTCCGGGACGCGGGGGCGCCAAGAGCGCCGTATGGCGAGCCGTGTCGCCGTGCGAAGCGCAGGGCGGGGCGAGCGCGCGATCGCGGGCCGACCGGCCACGCCCGAGCCCCCTCTGGGGGATGGGGGGTCGCGTGAGACCCGCCCGAGCGAGCGGCGGCGTACAGGCAAGCCATCGCCGGCGCGAATGGCGCCTCCGCATCCGGGCGCGCCCGCCGTCAAGTTCCGCGAAGATCATTGAGAAAGGACCGCACATGGCCACCAAGCTCCCGCTCCTCTACACCCACGTGATGGGCAGCCACGGCTTTCCGGCCTGGTTCTGGTCGGCGCTGGACAAGATCAAGGCCGGCGAGTACGGGCAGACCGACGCCAAGGAGACCTTCGACGACGCCACCCAGCTCGCCATCCGCGACCAGGAACGGGCCGGGATCGACGTGATCTGCGACGGAGAGATGCGCCGCTTCTTCTTCGTCCAGACCTTCTATGGGCGGATGGACGGGCTCGAGGCGCTGGAGCCGCTTCGCAAGACGGGGCTGTACGCCTACGACAGCGTGCCGCGCTACCGGCCGGTGAAGAAGATCACGGTGCCGAAGGGCCTGGGCACCGTGGACGAGTTCAAGTACCTCAAGACCCAGACCGACAAGCCCGTCAAGGCCACCTGCCCGGGACCGGTGACGCTGTCGATCCACGTCCAGACGCGCCCCGGCGATGCCTACAACAATGATCGCCTGGCGCTGTGTTGGGACCTGGTGCCGGCCGTCAATGCCGAGCTCAAGGCGCTGGCCGCGGCCGGCGCCGACTGGATCCAGATCGACGAGCCGTCGGCGGCGATCGTGCCCGGCCAGGCCCCCGAGTACGTCAAGATGTTCAACGCGTGCGTGGACGGAGTGAAGGCCAAGATCGGCTATCACGTCTGCTTCGGCAATCTCATGTCCCGCCCGCGCGGCAAGCGGACCTACCGGTGGATGTTCCCGGCCCTGCTCGAGGCCAAGTGCCAGCAGTTCGTGTTCGAATACGCCAACCGCGAGATGACCGAGCTCGACATGTGGAAGGAGATCGGCGTGGACCGCGAGGTGGCCTGCGGGGTGGTTGACGTGAAGTCCTTTTTTATGGAGACTCCCGATGACGTGGCGGAGCGGATCCGGCTCTGCCTCAAGCACATCCCGGCTGACCGGCTGTCGCTGGTTCCCGACTGCGGCTTCTTTCCCGTGCCGCGCTGGGTGGCGGCGGAAAAGCTCAAGCGCCTGGCGGCGGGCGCCCAGGTGGCAAGAAAGGAATTGCGGGGTTAACCCTCAAGGACGAGGAGGAATACATGGAGACCAGCAGGCGCGAGTTCCTCAAGGTGGCGGGCGGGGCCGCGGCGGCCGGCGTGGTCGGCTTCCCGGTGGTGGTCCGGGCGCAGGCGCGGCCGGGCGTACCCGCCGGGCCCGTCAAGATCGGCGTGCTGGCCATTCGGGCCGGCATTGCCGCGCCGGTCGGCACGGCCGGGCTGCGCGGCACCGAGTGGTGGGCCGATCGCGTCAACAAGGCCGGCGGCATCCTGGGACGCAAGGTCGAGCTGATCGTCGAGGAAGAGTCCAATCCTAAGGACACCGTCGAGCGCTACCGCAAGCTCGTGCTGCAGGACAAGGTCGAGGTTGTGCTGGGCGGCATCTCGACGGGCGTGACTCTTGCGCTCGGGCCGGTAGCCGAGGACCTGGCCCTGCCGTGGCTCTCGTGGGACGGCACGACTCAGAAGGGCGTCGAGGAGACGATGCCCAGTCCCAAGTGGGCCTTCAAGAGCGTGGACAACGAGGTCGAGGCCATCGTGGCCGGCATCCTCACGCCCAAGTACTTCAAGGGCGTCAAGACCGTCGCCGGGATCGGCAATGATTACTCCTACGGCCATGACTGCTGGGAGACTTATCAGGCCGTACTTAAGAAGTACACCCCCGACGTCAAGTTCGTCCTCGAGCTCTTCCCCAAGCTCGGCGTCACCGACTTCACCTCCCACATCGCCGCCATCCAACAATCGAAGGCCGATCTTCTCATGTGCTCGTTCTGGTCCGGCGACGCGACGATCCTGATGAAGCAGGCGGCGGCCGTCGGGCTGTTCAAGACCATGAAGGGCGTCTTCACCACGGCCGGCGGCGTCCACGACTCGCTCAAGAAAGAGTTCACGCCCGAGGGCCTGCTACTGGGCTACAACACCATGTACTTCGACGACCCGAAGGGCAGCGCCCTCCTCAAGCAATTCGTGCTCGGGTACAGGGCCAAGTACAACGAGTACCCGCCCTACGAGTGCGACCACGCCTACTTCTGCGCCGAGTCCTACAAGGCGGCGGTGGAGAAGGCTTACGCCCAGACGAAGCAGTGGCCCGAGAAGGCCCAGCTAGTCAAGGCGCTGGAGGGCATCGAGGTGGAATCGCTCTCGGGCAAGCGCTCGTGGCGCGAGGACCACATCCAGATGTGCAACTTCTACCAGGGCATCACGACGCACAAGAACAACTACGATTTCGTCACGATCAATCCCATCGAGGTCGTCTCGACCAAGACGGCGATGAAGCCCGCGGGATCGAAACTCCTCGACTGGATCAACGGCTGGAAGGTCTAAACGGGCGAAGGGTTAGGACGAGGGCGAGTGGCATGATGGGTCGGGCAGTCGGACTCGTCGTCGCGCTCGCCCTCGTCCTTTCGACCACCGCCCAGGCCGTCGCACAGCAGCCGGGCACGGCGCTCCGCGTGGGCATGCTATGGGGCAGCTCCCCGACGGCAAACCCACAGGCCTTCGAGGCATTTCGTCAGACGCTCCGCGAGCTGGGCTGGGCCGATGGGAAAAGCATCACCTTCGAGCACCGGGCGGCGGACGGCCAGAATGAACGGCTCCCCGGGCTCGCGGCCGAGTTGGTGCGGATGGACGTCCGTGTGATCGTAGCCCTGAACGCGCCCGCGACGCGTGCGGCCCAGCAGGCCACCGCCAGCATCCCGATCGTGATGGTCGGAGTCGGTGATCCGGTCGCATACGGATTGGTAAGCAACCTCGCACGCCCGGGCGGCAATGTTACCGGGCTCTCCTTTCAGGTCAATGAATTGATCGCGAAGCAGCTCCAGTTGTTGAAGGAGGCCGCTCCACGGATCTCCAAAGTCGGCGTCTTCGTGAACCCGACAAACCCAGGGGGTGAGCCGTTCCTGCGAGGTGCGCGCGCGGGCGCCGCGACGCTGGGCCTGACGGCCATTGCCGCAGAAGTCCGGAGCGCCGACGATTTCGAGCAAGCGTTCGCGACGCTCCTGCGCGAGCGGTCAGACTCGATCCTCGTCGGCCCCGAGGCGCTCATTTCCTCCCAGCGCCAGCGCATCGCCGCCTTCGCCGCGAAGAATCGGCTGCCCAGCATGTACGCGTCCACGTTCTACATGGACGCCGGTGGCCTCATGGCCTACTCGGCCAATTCCATCGACATCCTTCGCCGCGCGTCCGGTTATGTGGACAAGATTCTCAGGGGCGCCAAGGCCGGCGACCTTCCAGTGGAGCAGCCGACGAAGTTCGAGCTGGTGATCAATCTCAAGACCGCGAAGGCCCTCGGCCTGACGCTCCCACACTCTCTGCTCATCCGCGCTGACCAGCTCATCGAATGATCCTGGCTCCGTGACCCAGAACCTCGTCAATGTGGTGATGAGCGGCGTCTTCCACGCCGCCATCCTGTTCCTGGTCGCGGCCGGCCTGCAGGTGGTCTTCGGCGTCCAGAAGATCTTCAACCTGGCCTGCGGCTCCTTCTACGCCCTCGGCGCCTACACGGGCGTCTCGGCCGTCGGCTGGTACGCGGGCACGGGCGGCCCGCCGGGCCTGTTCCTGCTGCCACTGGCGCTGGGCGGCCTGCTGGTCGGGATCGTCGGGCTGCCGGTGGAGCGCGGGCTGCTGCGATTCGTCTACGACCGCGACGAGACCTTCCAGCTGCTGATGACGTTCGCGCTGGTCCTCATGATGGAGGACCTGATCCGCATGACCTGGGGCACGGCGCCCCGCTCGACGGCGGGCTACTACCTCACCTACGGCCAGGCGCGCCTGCTCGGCGCCACCGTGCCCGTTTACAACCTCGTCGTCATCGCCGCGAGCCTCGTCATCGCGGCCGGGCTGGGCTGGCTGCTCACGCGCACGGCCTTCGGCCGCATCATGCGGGCCACCGCGGACAACCGCGAGATGGCCGAGGCCCTGGGCGTGGACATGCGCCGGGTCTATGCCAAGGTCTTCACGCTCGGCACGGCGCTCGGCACGCTCGGCGGCGCGCTCGTGATCCCGGCCACCGCGGCCATGAGCGAAATGGGCATCGAGCTGATCGTCGAGGCCTTCGCCGTCGTCGTGATCGGCGGGCTCGGCAGCATGCGGGGCGCCGTCGTGGGGGCGCTCGCGGTGGGCGTGCTCCGCTCCGTCGCAATCTCCGTGTATCCCGAGCTCGAGATGCTGCTGATCTACCTGATCGTGATCGCGGTGCTGATCCTCCGGCCCCGCGGCCTGTTCGGCGCCTCCGCGATATGAAGCCGCGCGCCTCGGCGATGTGGGGCGCCGTCCTCGCCGCGGTGATCCTGGGTATCGCGCTCCTGCCCCTCCTGGCGCCGACCTATTACGTGCTGCTCATGCTGCCGTTCATGGCCTTGGCGGTGGTGCTGCTGGGAGTCAACCTGCTCTTCGGCTACACGGGGCTCGTCTCCTTCGGCCACGCGCTCTTCATCGGCGTCGGCGCCTACGCGGGCGCCTTCCTCACCGCCCACACGACCGTGCGCTCGCTCGAGGTCATGCTGCTGGCGGCCGCCGCGCTCGGCGCCGCGGTCGCGGCCCTGGTCGGCGCCCTCTGCGTGCGCTACGTAAAGATCTATTTCGGAATGCTGACGCTGGCCTTCGGCATGGTCTTCTACACCTTCCTGCTCAAGTTCTACCGGCTCACGGGCGGCGACGAAGGCATGCGCGTGCTGCGCCCGAGCCTGCTCGGCCAGAATCTCGACACCATGCCCAAGACCGATTACCTGGCCGGACCGTACTACTACTACTCGCTGGCCGTCCTCGTCATCGCGGCCCTCGTCATGTGGCGCATCGTGCGCTCGCCCTTCGGCCTCTGCCTGCGGACGATCCGCGACAATCCAGCCAAGGCCGAGAGCCTGGGCGTGAGCGTCACGCGTTACCGCTGGTACGCCTTCGTGATCTCGGGCGTGTTCGGCGCCGTGGGCGGCGCCCTGCTCGGGCCGCCCACGGGCAACGTGGACCCGACGCTTGCCTACTGGACGAGCTCGGGCAACCTGGTCTTCATGGTGCTGCTGGGCGGCTTCGCCAACTTCTTCGGCCCGGTGCTCGGCGCCTTCGTCTTCATCTTCCTCCAGGACCGGGTGATGTCGACCTTCCCCTACTGGCGGCTCGTCTTCGGCGCGATCCTGGCGTTCATCGTGATCTTCGCGCCGGCCGGCCTGATGGGCCTGCTGAGCCGCCGGCGCCCGGCTGAGGTCGTCCGCGTGATTCCGGGGGTCCGATGATCCTCGAAGCCCGGGACGTGACCAAGTTCTACGGCGGCTTCCGCGCCCTCGCCGGCGTCAGCCTCTCCGTCAAAGACGGCGAATTCGTCTCGATCATCGGCCCCAACGGCGCCGGCAAGTCCACCCTCATCAATGTGCTCACCGGCGCGCTGCGCCCGAGCGCCGGCACGGTGCGATTCAAGGAGCGCGACATCGGCGGCATCGGCCCCGCGGCCCTGGCCCGCCTCGGGATGGCGCGGAGCTTCCAGCTCGTCCAGATCTTCCCCGACCTCACCGTGCTCGAGACGCTCCAGGCCGCGGTGGTCTCGCGGCTCGGCCGCGGCACCCGGCTCTTCGCTTCGCTGGCCGGCGACCGCGAGGTCCAGGCCGGCGCGCTCGAGGTGGCGGAGCTCTTCGGCCTGGCGGACAAGCGCCATGCCCCGGCGCGCCAGCTGCCGCAGGGCGACAAGAAGCTGCTCGATGTGGCTTCGGCCTTCGCGCTGCGCCCCGAGATCATCCTGCTCGACGAGCCCACCAGCGGCGTGAGCACCGCCGACAAGACCGCGATCATGGAGATCCTCGTCGCGGCGTCCAAGCGCGTCGGCCTGCGCGCCATCATCCAGGTCGAGCACGACATGGACATCG
>Ga0070706_100001711_pt1 | contig 22800 bp, 18 predicted proteins | sample KBSK5501metaG_FD_65476 | JGI IMG/M metagenome (GOLD analysis project Ga0070706, IMG submission 65476) | Corn, switchgrass and miscanthus rhizosphere microbial communities from Kellogg Biological Station, Michigan, USA - KBS K5-50-1 metaG | ecosystem: Host-associated > Plants > Roots >... | reverse complement strand
CGCTTCTTTGGCCGCGTCTTCTCGCTCTTTAGCCCCTTCCGCTTACAGCGGCCACCGCTCGCGGGCTGGACCGCAGTGGAGACACACGTCGCCTTGACCTACGCCGCGACCCTGGTTGTCGGCCACGCCGCGCAGCAAGCTGGCCGGCCTGATCTCATCCGCTCGCCCACTCGCGTGCTGGCGCATACTTGGGAAGGTCTGCTCCCATGAGTGAGGAAAACGCCCTCGGACCGACTGTGCGTGAGCCCACAGCAGTCCCTCATTGGTTCCTTGCGGCGCCAACCTGCTCCACATAGCGCGTGAAGCTTTCAGTGGCGCGACTTAGGCCATCCTCCTCCTGGATCCGCTTGCCGAGATCAGCGGCGCGCTGTCGCATGGCGGGATCGCTCACCGCCTGACGAATCGCGCTCGCTAGGCGCTCTGCGGTGAGCGTTTGAAAGGGGATCGGGGCTGGCCCAACGCCTAGCGCATGGAGCATTCGTGCCCAGCTCGGCTGATCGGCAGTCAGCGGCACCAGAATCGAGGGCACGCCACTGCGTAGCCCGGCGCCTGTCGTCCCCGCTCCACCATGGTGCACGACGGCGGCCATCTGGGGAAAGAGCCAGCTGTGGGGAAGGTTGTCCGCGGCGAAGGCGTACTCAGGCAGCGCATGGTCTTTGCCGAGGCCGGCCCAGCCGCTGAGGAGCACGCCTCGCTGACCGGACAACTCAAGCGCCTCCAAGACGAGCCGCAGGGTGGCGTCCGCGTCGCGGCTGGCCATACTCCCAAAGCCAATCGAGACCGGCGGTGGGCCGGCTCGGAGGAACTGCAGTAAGACGTCCGGCGCTTGCCATCCGGGCGGCGGATCGAGGAACCAATAGCCGGTGACCTGCATGCGCTCGGGCCAATCCGCGGGACATGGCAGCACCGTGGGGCTGTATGCGTAGTAGACTGGCATCTCCTCCCGCGCTTGACGGGCGTAGGGACCGCCGAAGAAGGGCAGGGGGCGCAGCCGCAAGTCACGGCGCAGCGCGTTGTCCTCGCGGCGCTGGAGCTGCCAGACCACCACCTGCTGCGAGATCGTCCAGACGAGCCGGTTGAGCAGCGGACCATGGTCGACGCCCCTGCCAAGCAGAAAGCTCGGAAACGCCCGCGTCGGCGTCAAGGGAAAGAGCATCGCCGCGGCGCATGGGATGCCGAGTTTCTCGGCAATGGTATAGCCCGCCGTCCAGCTGTACTTATAGATGATCGCCTGTGCGCCCTGCGCCGCGCGCCACTCATCCTCATGGACCTGATCAAAGACGTAGTGGCGCTGCTGCCAGCCATAGCGGAGCTGATTGAAGACATTGCCCGAGCCAAGTGCGGCGGCTTCAGCTGCCCCAGTAATGAACGGTTGGTAGGGATGGCCGAGCGGCGCAAACTCCACGCCGTACTCTTCGGCCAGCCCAGCGAAATCTGGTCTCGCGGCAAGCTTGACGCGATGGCCTTCGTGCTTCAATCGGGCAGCCAATGCCACAAACGGTTGGGTGTCGCCACGAGCGCCAATGGTGAAGAGGGTGATGCGCATGCCAGTATCCTTTGCTCGTTGAGAGGGACTCGCGTTGTCGAGAGCCACTCGCGCTCGTAGGCTGAGTCACGCTCCTCACGCGCCGTCCAAATCAAGCGAATACAGGACGCGAAGCAGATACGTCCGCATCTCCTCTGCCGTACGCTTCCCCGGTCGGATCAACAGGTGGTACATGATCGCGCCACTGATCAGATCGAGCATGATCTCCAGATCGGCATCCGCGCGGATCAAGCCGTCAGCCTGTGCCCTCCGGAGTAGCGGGACGATCCAGGCGCGTCGCGGCGCCAGATAGGTGTTCCAGTAGGTCGCCAGCAGCTCGGGAGCGTCCGGGAGCGAGCCGACCAACCGTGCTACCAGCGTCGTGTACCCAGGCGCCGTGACCGTCTCCGCAAGCGCGTTGACCAGTCGGTCCGGCAGGTCGCGCAGGGCGTCGCTATCAGCTGCCGCTACTTCTTCGGCCTCGCCGCGTGCAGCCGCGATCGCTTGTGCGAGCAGCGCTTCCTTCGAGGACCAGCGCCGGTAGACCGTGGTGCGTGCGACACCAGCGCGCGCCGCGATCTGCTCGACGTTCACGCCTTCGCTGCCCGATTGGATGAAGAGCTCCAGGGCAGCCTGCAGAATCGCCTGATCGGTCGCAGGGTTCCTGGGCCGTCCGGGGCCGCTCCTGCTCGGCGTGTTCCGGGCACGCGCATCACGTGCGGACGTCATGATCCACTACTCTCCGCTGGGGCGTTGCCGGCGATCTCTGGCCCGAATAGTATAAATTGGTGTAGCGATATTGCAAGTGGCTCCCGCCCGGGCGGGCGGTGGGGCGGCGACGGGAGAGGTCACTCTGCAGATGAAAGCAGGCAATGTTCGGGCGATGCCAAACAGGAGCGCGCCGCGAAAGCCGTTGGGAGCGTCTCCCGCCAATATCCGGGCAAGCTTCATCGAGCCACCGTCGACAGAAAGCATGCACGCTAGCGCTCACCTGACCAGATAGCCCCCGTGGCGGTCGTAACACGCGCAGGTCGCGGCGGGCAGGGCGGCGACATCCTCCTCGCACTGCAGTATCGCTCACTGCTCCCCGTGCGCCCCACAGATGCCGTGGCGCAGCGCGACCGCAGCGAGCACGACCGCGGCAAGCAGCATCGGCAGGTCCGCCACGTGCAGCGGCGGGCACTGGCGCAGGGCCCGCCGCACCGCCCACCCGTACAGATCCAACCGGTGCAGGCGGCGCACCAGGGTCAGTGCGTCCAGATGCAGCCCGCGAGCCAGGCTGCGGTGATATGCTGGCCGGGGAATCGATGTCTGGTCACAGGATTCGGCAGGTACCATTGGATGCCTCCTGGCCGCAGGAGCAAGCCGCGGTGCAGGAGCATCCTATCCCTTCTTCCGAGGATACGAAACGCCCTCGGGGAAATACTAAAACGCCAGTAACCCTCCATCAACTGCCAGGATGTGCCCGGTGACGAAGGACGATGCATCCGAGGCGAGAAAGATGGCTGGGCCGACGAGCTCATGGGGCTGGCCGAGCCTACCCATGGGTATGCGTGCCACGCGTTCTTCCAGCGCGCCTGGTTGGCTACGCAGATCATCGAGGAGCGGCGTATCAATCTGGGCAGGCGCAATGGCATTGACCCGTACCCCTCTGGACGCCCATAGCACTGCCAGGTGACGCGTGAGGCTGACGACACCGGCCTTTGACGTGAGATAGGCGCTGGTATCATTGCCTCGCCCGAGGAAGGCCGCCACTGACGCCATGTTGATGACGCTGCCCTTACCTCTCTTCAGCATGATCGGACCGATCGCACGCGCACACAAGAAAACGCCGAGGAGGTTCACATCAAGGGTCCGCTTCCACTCCTGGACAGGAAAGTCTTCAATCGGGTGGCGGAGCATGATCCCCGCACTGTTCACGAGGGCGTCAATCGAGCCAAACTCGTCAGCTACCTGCTCAGCCAGCGCGGCTACTTGCGCCTCATCTGAGACATCGCACGTGAACGGGACTGCCTTCCGGCCTAAGGCGGCGATTGCTTGCGCCACGGATTGGGCCGCGTCCTGCTGTATGTCGACAGCGGCTATGTGTGCGCCATGTGCGGCCATGCCGAGCGCTATCGCTCGACCAAGGCCTTGACCGGCTCCAGTGACCACGGCAACGTGGTCCTCCAAAGAAAATAGACGCGACAATGCCTCTGAGTTCGTCATCAGCATAGGCCTCCGCAGACATGTAGGCTGTTGCTGTAATCTGGCGTCGTGCGCAGTCCGCGCTGCGTTGGATCGCCAGGAGACAGCGCCTTGATCGCCCAGTGCGCACGTCCAGCCGTCTGGCGGCAATTCGCTCTCGCCAGCGCCGGTCGCCCCGGCTCAGAACGCGCATCGAATGGTAACCGATCAGCACGACTGCTTCCTCACGAGCAGCGCCCTGGGCGTGCGCGTCCGGAATGGGGATCGTACGCCGGCCAGGAGGGAGCTGGAAAAACTTGGGGACACCGTGCGCCTACTACGTACTTCTTGCTCGTTGACTGCCGGTCTTGCTCCACAGAAAACACGACACATCACCGCTCTTCACCACTCTTCACATGCTGCCAACTCGTGGACCGGGTGGACGCCGCCGCCGACCCGGAGATACCTCACCTTCCTAGCGTTTGCGATGATGTTGGCCACTCAAATCAAAGCGGGGAGGTGGGGATTTTACTGTGGTGTGGGGGGTCCAACGCTTGACCCAATCGTCAAGTTGATTGAGACAGTCCGTGGTGAACGTCAGCTTCGGAAGCAACGTGGGATACGCGCGGGCAGCCAAGGGCGCCAAGTCCTCCTCGAGATGTTCGCGGAGCGCTGCAAGCGCGTCCGTCTCCGTCCAGAGACGACACTGCGCCTCCGAGAGGCGGCTAATGAGTGGGTGCCCTTCAGTGTGCCCGGTGAACGCATGGTCACGCCACTGGTCCTCCAGGAGGCGTCGCGATTCCTGGAAGTCCGCAATGGCGGACTGTGCCCAGTGGGACCTCTGGGAGAGGGGCCACTCCTTGCGGTGGTTGAAGGCAAGGCGCTTCTTGTCTTCAGCGCGGTGATAGATGAGCAGGCCCAAGAGACTCTTCTGTTGCTGAGGTGGGGCTTGGGCAACGACCTTGGACGCTTGCTCAAGCGCTCGCTTGCAGTCATCCACCCGTCCAAGCACGGCCTCCAGATAGGCGTGGTTCCGCTGCAACTGCGCCCACAAGCGCAGGTCCTCAGCACGCTGCGCTTGGTCGATCGCCTGGTCAAGTTGTGTTCGATACCACCCCCGATCCCCGTCATCATGGCACGCCGTGAGCTGGAGTGTGATCCGCAGTGTGAGCAGGGAGGCATGCTGCGACAGGAGATCAGGATGTTTGGGGAACCGTTCTAGCGCTGGCGCCAGAACCTCCTGAACGACGCGGGTATAGGTCGCGCTTGCCACCGGAACACGGTTGTAATACCCGACGACCGTCTCTTGCGCACGCCCAAGGTAACTGCCAACACGGGCTGTGAGCGCAGCGAGGTGCGGGTCAGTATGCAGCCAGTCCTCGGCTTGTAACCGCTCAACCTTTTCCAGCGCTTCCTCGAGAACATCGTGCGCATGGCCATCAAAGAGCCGCGCCTCCCACCGAGCCAGGTCCATGTCGAAGTGGTCCACATAGAGGTTGCGCAGGTGATGAAAATAGTGGGCGCCGCCAACAACAGTGGCTGAGGTCGCCAACGTCGCCCGTTTGAGGAACTCTCGACGGGTCAAGCCATCTCCGACGCCGGGCTGCTTCGCTAGCTCGCCCAAGAGGAGATCCATGAGTCTGGCGCGATCCTCAGCAGACACGCGCCTTTTTCCAGACTCAATTTGACTAATTGTGCCTTTCTGGCGCGCTCCCAGGCCCCATTTCTCCGCGAGCATGGTTTGATTCCACCGCAACGCTCGACGGCACCGCAACACATATTCGCCATAGCCCACGATGTCGTAGTCGGCGGGCATGTGCTGACCATCCCCACGGGTGCTGTCGTTCCATCTGTGTTCTTGCGGTGTGGCGCCCTCCAGTTGTTCCCCTGACATGGCCCATCCCAACAGGTTGCAAAGACGTGCAACCGTCGTACGGTACGCTCTCCTCGAAGTCATCCCGACAGCAGAAGGAGGTGGGGCGAACAAGCGCCCACAACGTCGCAAAAGGTCGGACGTCCGAAGTGTGTTACCGCCGCGGACGTTGGATGGACCGCCATGGATGGGCGGGCATGGAGCGGACCGAACTGGACAGACTGCCGAGCGCAGAATGCCCTCGCCACAAGCGCGCTCGCCAGGGACCGACGAATCAGCAGCCCCATGCATTCTACCACCCAGGGCTGCCACTGTACCGCGAGACGGAGAAAGCCATGACGATCTTCAAACCGCTGGCGCCCGAACCTGGTGACCAGCATGCGGACCACAATGCTCCGCAGACACCGACGCTTGCCACGCTTATCAGACTGGTGGAAGAACTCATCAGGATGGAGAAGCAGCGCCTCGCCGCGCAGAAAAAGAAGAACAGGGAGTTCTGGCGAGCCGTCGTAGCCGCCATCTTGCTGACGGCGCTCAGCGCTGTGGTCAGCGCGGTCGTGACAATCCTACTGTCCACGTATGTCCCGTTATTGCGCTAGGGGGAGCGTGGCGATCAGTGCAATCGAGCGCCGAGGACGTTACCCGCTAGGCGAGGTGCTTGGTGTGCTTGGCGCCTGTTAGGCAGCACGATTGGCTCCGGCGCAGTGACAAACGCGCGCGTCTCACGCCGAGACGGCTGCAGCAGCGCCCAGCGCGCCCATATCGCCGTGCTGGAGCGCGAGCGCCAGCGCCTAGTAGGAGGGCGCAAGCCCTCCTAGAACGGATCCGAAGATGGCGATCAAGTTTACAAGCGCCGCAGACGCGGCAGCCGTGCGGGTAGCGGCGCTGCAGGCGCGTGAGGCGGTCCTGACGCTGGCCAACGAGCTCGTCAGCTTCGGGCATGGTGGCACGCCCGACGAGGAGGCGTGGGCCAAGCATAACCAACTGCTCGCCGTGTCGCGCGCTATTAGCGTCATCCTCCAGGCGGCGATCGCCTACCAGGATGAACGCCCTGCAGGGGGCGAGTCGTGACCAGCCGCAACGACCTCGCCAAGTAGATCGGAGCTCCGAGCGTGCCCGCGACCGCCGAGCAGTACCTAGCGCAACGCGAGCGTAGGTTGCAGATCATGGAGGCAGGGACGGCGCATGACTTTGCCGTTGAAGAGATGCGCCGTCATCTTGAGCAAGGCTGGGGCCTTGAGGGCTTAGTCCCGGTTCACGGTAGTGGCAGTGGGCCTGATGGGTATTGGTCGGCGACACGGCCACTTCACCATCACGCGCTGGCGCCACGAGGCGTGCAACGAGCGCTACAAGGTCAGCAAGCTCGTGGCGGAAGCCGAGCGCCTGATCCGTGATGAGCCGCAGCAGGCGCCGCTGTGGAGTGCGCCGGCGCTCGAAGAAGAGCCTGCGCCGATCGCTGCAGGTAACCGGGTACGCATCATCGAGCATGCGCGGCCGGCCTGTGCGGCTCCGTACCGCGCGCTCGTTGGCGTCGCGGTCAGTGTGACCAGTGCGCGCGCAACCAAGGTCCGGCGCTGGTTGGTCGACTATGGCGCCACGCCGCAGGGCGGCCGCTATCAGGGCGGCCGCTATCAGGGCGGCCGCTATCAGGTGCGTGAGGAGCACTTGGAGCGGGTGACATGAGAGCACGATGGCAACGACGAATGAAGAACGACTCGGCTGGGCGCTCGTGTCGTGTATCCACTCGCTGCCGGTCAGACGCCGGCGCCCCGGCGCCGACCCCAGCGGAGAGCGAAAGGAAGACACGATGACCACGACACGCCGGAAGAAAAAGCGCCTGTTGGAGCAGGCGTCAGCCGTGACCGGCGCGGTCGAAGACGCGACCTACGCGGCGCACCGCATGGTTTGTCTAGCGCAGGTCCTCACGAGCGGCGCGACCCCCACGGTGGTGGAGCGCTACCTGCTCCGCCGCTGGGCCTACCTGGTAAATTGCGCCGAGTCTTCGTCAAGGGAGAGGCAAGAAGGTCCGACAAATTCGGTATTGGGCAATCTCCCGACGAAGACTTCGCGCAAGCGGTTTTGCACGAAGTCTTCGTCGCAATTTCACGTTCCCCTGCCTGGATCGCTGGCAGGAGCGCTGTGAGGAGGTGTGCGGTATGGAGCGCCTGGGCGAGGCAACGTGAACGGCGCGGAGGACCGACATACGCTGCCAGCGAAAGAACGCCTCCCGGTACGGTGATGAACAGGTGGCTCAACCTGCCAGGTGCGCGCCCCAGAGGCGCAAGAGAAGTAGCACACTCTCGAGCGTTTCGTGCGCATCATGGCTGTGGCAGGACGGTGGACAGGTCCGCGAGGACACCCCGTATGGTCGCCTGTGACGCAGGGGAGAGCACACGCGCGCTCACCGCTGGCGCCAGCAGATCCTCGGTACCGATCGCTTCATGCGGCGCCAGCGCGCTCACGCGGTGAGCGCGCTCCGCGAGCGGGGTGAAGGCGCGCTGCTCACGCGGTGAGCGCAGCGCCAGCGCGCCGTCCCGTGCACGCTGGGCGACCAAACACAACCAGGGGACGATCTCCTCCCCCTCCTGCTCCTCCGCCACTGTCTCTGCGAGCCCCTCCAGGCACTCAGGACTACCCGCCACGGTTCCCAGTGCGTGGCGCAGGGCAAGACTCACCCAGTAGTGCTCCTGCGCCGCAGTCCAGTCGTGCGTTGCGACGGCGAGTCTGCCACGCCACAGCGCCACGTCTGCGCTCCCCTGACGGAAGCCGAGCTGATCAGAGAGGAGGTGACTCTGGTCGAGACAGTCTCGTGCGCGCCCAACCTCGTCGCCCTCCAGCCACAGTCCTGCCTCGAGGAGATAAAGGTGCGCCACGTCCCGCAGCTCCTCATGGTCCTCAGCGAGCGTCAGCGCCTCCTCACACAGGCGCAGCCCGTCCTCCGTGGCGCCGCGCAGGCGCGCCAGCTCTGCCAAGCGCGCCAGCGCCAGGATAATCGCATTGACACGGTTCGCGCTCCGGGCTAGGTCCAGTCCCAGCGCGAGGGCCTTCTCCGCATCCGCCACGTCGCCTCGTTGGCGTAGCGCCTCGCCTGCCCCTGCGAGCGCGAGCGCGCGCATCGCCTGATCGCCCAGCGCGTCGAACGCGCGCTCGGCTCTGGTCAGGAGCGTACACGCCTGACGACTCCGCCCCTGCTTGTGCGCGATGATGCCGCAATTGAGCTGCGCCAAGGCGACGCCGCGAGGCTCCCCCTGCCGCTCGCGCAGCGCCAGCGTTTCCCGCCAGAGCGCGCGGGAGCGCCGGTACTCGCCTTGTAACAACGCCAGCCCGCCCAGATTGTTGAGGGAGGCGGCGATGGCGCGCTCGTCCCCGATCGCCCGGCGCATGGCGAGCGCCTCCTCGAGCCATCCCTCAGCGGCAACATAATCGCCCTGCCACATGGCGAGCGACCCCGCGCCGTTGCATGCGCGCGCACGCAGCGAGCGCCACTCCATGCCCGCCGCATCCTCTGCCTCGTGAGGCGCGTCCTGAGGCATCCGCTGGGCGTCGGCTACCGCCAGCACGCGCTCGAACCAGGCGCGCCCCTCGCCGATGAGGCTGCGCAGCTCCCAATAGAGCCCAAGCGCGCCCGCGAGGCGCATCCCCATCATCGCCTCGCCCGCCTCCACACACCATCCCAGCGCCGCGTAGAGGTTAGCGCGTTCCTGGTCCAATCGCGCCAGCCCCGCCGGCTGATCCGCCCCTTTGAGGTCCACCGCCGCCGCCTCGGCCAGACGCAAAAAATAGCGTGCGTGCGCCGCGCGCGACGCCGCTTCCTCGCCAGCGGCGCGCAACCGCTCGGCGGCGAAGGCGCGCACCGTCTCGAGCACCACGATGCGCGCCTCGCCCCCACCTGGCTCCTGCGTAGGCATAGCGTCGTCTGCTGCGGTGGATCGCGCGCCGCCGACCGGCTCGCGCCATGCCAGCTGGTGGGCCAGCATCGGCTCCAACGCCTCCCACACCACGTGGTCGTCGATAGCCCTTTCGTCGCTGGCGCCCGCTGGGTCGGCTGTCACGCTGCGTGCGTCCGCCATAGTCGCGCTCTCCACGAGCAAGGTCTGCGCCGCTGCGATTGGACAGCCACCGGCGCAGACCCCCAGCAGGCGAAACAAGGCCTGCGAGGAGGGAGGGAGCAACGCGTAGCTCCACGCCAGCGTGGCGCGCAGCGATTGTTGGCGCTCGGGGAGGTCACGCAGCGAGCCTCCAAGGACGTCGAGCAGGTGCTCAAGGCGCGCGAGGAGCTCCGCTGGGTCGACCGTGCGCGCGGTCGCCGCCGCCAGTTCGATCGCCAGCGGCAGCCCATCGAGGCGATGACAGATCGTGGCGATCTGCTCGAGGGTGTGCCCGTCCAGCTCCAGGTCAGACCGCGTCGCACGCGCACAGGTGAGGAAGAGGGCGACGGCGGGACTGGCGAGCACGGCCTGCTCGCGCGCGGCATCGCCACCGGGCGGATCTGGCGACCGCTGTGCCCTGTGCGCTTGCACTGGGCGGGGCGCTGGCAGAAGCGCTGGGGTGGGCAGCGGGCGTACATCGACCACCTGCTCGCCGCGAACACTGAGCGGCGCGCGGCTCGTCACTAGGAGCCGCAATTGCGGGCAGTCCTCCAGGAGCGCAGTGAGCGCTGGGCCGGCTGGGAGGAGGTGCTCGAAGTTATCGAGCGCCAGCAGGCGCGCTGGATCGGCCAGTGCATCGCGCACAGACGCCGCGAGTGGCCGCGTCGGCGTCTCACGCGCGCCCACCGCCTCGGCAATGGCCCCTAAGACGAGCGCGGGGTCACGCAGCGCAGCGAGTGATATCCAGGTCACTCTCGCCGGGAGCGCTTGGACGAGTCCATGAACGGCAGCGAGCGCGAGGCGTGTCTTGCCCACACCTCCCAACCCCACCAGCGTGACGAGGCGCGCCTCGGGACGCTCCAGTCGCGCCAGGAGGTCGCCAAGTTCACGCTCGCGTCCGATGAGCGGCGTCAGGGGGAGTGGCAGCGGCAGAGCCGCACGTGTCAGGGCAGACTTCCGCCGCCGGTCCTGCAGCGCGCTGCCGTGGCGGGCAGCAGCGAGAAAGGCGGTCTCATCAGCAGCGCACAGACCGAGCGCCCGGGCCAAGAGCTCCACCGTGTCCTTGTGTGGCGCCTGCGCGACGCCGCGCTCGAGGTTGCTGATGGTGTAGACGCTGATGCCCGCCTGCTCAGCGAGTTCCTCCTGGCGCAGCTCGCGGTCGCGTCGGTACGTGCGGAGCAGCGCGCCAAAGGACAGAGACGATGGCCTCGCAGGAGGGTTCTTTTGTTCGCCGTTCTGATCTGTCATGGCCTGGAGTCTCGGCTCACGGCTCTGGTGGTCGTTCACCACCGCTTTCTTCGCACGGCGCTATTGTGACCCACTGGCCAGATTTCTACAAGTGATTCTCCAAGTTTTCCGTAGACAAGCGCCTGGAAAATCAGCAGAATGAACGCATCAGCGGTGTGGTGAGTAGCGGGTGGAGCGAGATGCTCCCCTCTCTTGGGTGCGGTGTCAAGCGCTTGTATCCCCAAGAGATCTTCTCGCGCCGCAAAGAAGGAGTGACCAGTGACAACGCACAGAAAGCACGACCAGTCTTCGCGCCCCATCACGATCACAGTACGCAGTCTGCTTATCGCAGCGGCCTTGAGCCTGTCGCTCCTCGTCACGCATGCGCCCCCAGCGCTTGCGTACTCCTGTGGCGAGCCAACGCCAGATCCCACGGGGCAACAACATTGCTACGCAACGGTGAGGAGAGATGCGCCTATTACGCGTACTGATGGGTGGCTGGGAGCAAGCGTCGCCATTTCTGTCACCGACATGACGTGTTCTGGCTGTGACGCCAATTTCATTGACAACGAGATGTGGCTTCGCGGTCCTGATAGCAGCAATAACGGGAGATACTGGGTGGAAGCGGGCTACGAACGGATTGGCAATTCAGGCCAAGTGTACTTCTGGGCAGACTGGCGGCCCAACTCCCTATTCTATGGCCATCAGATGGGAACTGTTCCTGCAGGAGACTACTATCATAACGCCACCTTCTGGATCTATCGCACCCCTGGCTGGGCCGATCGGTTTTCTGTTCAGATGATCAGCTGGACCAGGTCTTGGACCGGACTCTCGACGGATAACTGGATGCAGGTACTCCGGACTGACATGGGGATGGAGCTGAGCGGATACAGCGGAGCCCACGCCGGCACGGCGTTCTTCACCTCACGCTACTACCAAGCCCTTAACACCTATTGGTACCTGCTCCCGGCATGGCGCTATGGCGACCCCGAACGGCAGGATGCGCCTACCCAGATCTTCCAAAATGGTTCGGATTTCTACACGTATTGTACCTGCTAGTGGCGTGTTGCAACGCTTCCGTGCGAAGCGCTGGCGCATACAGAAGGAGGGACCACATGAGGCCCAAGCGAACGGTGACAAAGCGAAGAGTGACAAGGCGAACGGTGACAAAGCGAACGGCGACAAAGCGAACAGTATGGAGGGCGAGCATCGGCGCGCTCGCTGTTGTGGGTGTCCTCATCTTCGGCGCGTGGCTGACGACCTCAAGCGCAGCCGCGCAGCCAGGTATCGTCACGGGTCCCATTGCACATCAGCCCGCTCCCGCAGCGGGCGCGCCTGGCGGAGGCGCGCCTCCCGCAGGCGCATCCCTGGCCCCGACGGCTCCCGAAGGCAGTCCCGCCATTCGTCCATCGGCGAGCCAGAGCAAGACCGGCAGCGCGCCAAGCGCCAATGGGGGCGCGTCCATTACCAAAGGGGAGGTCATCGCCTACGTCCAGACGCACCACATGCCGCGCATGAGCGCCCCGGCGCAACCGTTCGTGGTGACCCGCGCTGAGCTCGTACGCAGCGACGTCATTACCACGCTCCTGCATGGGGAGATCATTGGCACGCCAGACGACCAACTCCTGTGGTATGTCGAGGTGAATGGGACCTTTACCGCGAGCGGGCCGTCGGACGCGCCAGTATTGACCTTCCATCACGGCGTCTGGGTGTTCGATCCGACGACGGGCAATCTGCTCTTGTACGGTGGACACCCCTAAGGCGTTTGGCGCGTGCGGGACGATCAGGTGGCGTCACTGGGTGACGCCACCTGATCCTTTTTCTATCCCTGTGGGGGTCGTGTCAAGAACGTGTTGAAGACGATGCAGGGGAGCATACCCTCTAGAACTGAAGACTGCGCCGAATGCCTGGAGGATAGCCAACGGCGGTGTGCGCTGTCAACGCGACGTCGCCGGGCAGGCGAGCACGAGAGGACGTGTCCGCGACGAGCGACGCACCCACATTGAGATGCGCACCCAAGTCGAATTTCACGGAATGAGGATCTTGACACGTCGGCACACTGGATGGGCAGACCCGTCGATGTGTGCTTGTAGGGGCGCCGGGAATGCAGACGGTTCCTGGGCTGCGCTCGACTCGTCGACGTGCGCGCCATCAGCGCCAATGAGGGTCATGACTGCTAAACAAGCAGGTGATGACTAAGACTTGGCGCAAAATGACGAACACTTCGCGCAATTTTGACTAAAACTTGCTGCAAATTACCAACCAGCCAGGGTGGCAGGAGAGGAAGGATTCGAACCGTCAACCCTCTGCTCCGACGCCAGCTGCGCCAGTGTTGCGCCACCCCCCAAGTCGAGCACGGGACCGCGCGAACCATTGTGGGTATACGGCACGTTCTGCCAAAAGTGGCGCGGTCTTGCTTGAACAGTTCCGCTGGATCCGCCCATTTTACATACGTCCCTGCATACAAGCCGTGCTGTGCTCATACAACTTCAATGTCACGTGAGAACGTGCGTTCCGCTCACTCGTCTTGCGTGGGGGAGATAGGCGGGAAATCTCTATTGGCCTAATCTCACAATATGTGCATAAACTGTAGCCCAAGCTCAATAATTGTGCACAGCGGGCTCATTAATTCTGCTCCAAACCGCCAAAAAACGTGGTCTGTAGGCTCATGAACTGTGCACTCCGACACTTGCGCAGCGAACGGCGCCGACAATCGGCTTGCGTTATTTTTACTATCCAGGTCTCCACAACGATGACCTTTCTTGCCCTCACACTGGCTCTCTTGTCGGGGATCCGCGGCAGGGCGGCGGCGGAACGCAAAGCGCGATAGCAGGCGTAGATTTCGCCGCCTCGCGCTGTCGCCTATCGCGCAGATTAGGTCACGCTAAGAAGCCACCTGCATCGTACACTGTGTATGCCGGATGTGCGATCAGCTCGACGCTGGACCGTTTCGAATACCCTGCGCGCTGAAGGGAAGCAGCGTGGTGGCATGGCCATGCGATACGAGGAGTACGAGAACATGTCTGACAGTGACGCGCAGGCGCGCGAGGATGGGCGCTCAGCCGTCGCGGGCCAGGACGCCGCATCGCCTGCGAACGATCAAAATGATCAATCTAGCTCGTCAGCGCATGACAGCGCGACCGTCAACAAGCGCCTCTTCGCCGAGCGCACGCGCATTGAACAACTGGGGCGCATCCGCCAGCTCGTTTTTGGCTCGCTGGATGGCCTGCTTGTCCCCCTCGGCGTCGTCAGCGCCGTCGCGGGCGGCACCCGCAGTACCCAGGCTGTAATCGTCGCCGGCATCGCCGAGGCCTTCGCTGGCGCGCTCTCGATGGGCGCGGGCGAGTTCATCGCCGGGCGCTCCGAGGCGCAGGTGCAGCGCAGCGAGATCCAAAGGGAGCGCGAGGAGATCGAGCGCGACCCGGAGTTCGAGCTGGCGGAGATGAAGGCGCTTTTGGAGAACGAGGGGCTGAGCGTAGAGGACGCCGCACAAGTTACGACGACGCTCGCACGCTATCCGGACGCCTATCACAAGACGATGGTCGAGAAAGAACTGGGCCTGCAGGTGGACCCGCAGACCGTCAAGACGCCGGAGGCGCTGACGATGAGCGCGTCCTACATCGTCGGCTCGTTCTTCCCACTGGTCGCGTACTTCTTCCTGCCCATCGAGCAAGCGCTCGTCGTCTCTATCCTGCTCACGATCCTCGCGCTTATCATTGTTGGCGTCATCAAGGGCCGGCTGGCGAATCTCAACCTCTTCCGCAGCGCGCTCGAAGTTGTGGTGGTGGGCACAGTCTCCGCGCTTGGCGGATACCTGCTCGGCGTGGTGATCCCCCGCCTCTTCGGCTTTTAACCAGATCCTTCTCGCGACTGAGACGCGATCCAGTTCCTGGCGTGCGTGACACTGAATCCGCCACATGCTGTGGCTCTTCAGCACGTGGAACTCGTCGAGGCGTAAACTCACACCTTCGCTTCCCTGACAGCTGAGATAGCGCGGAGTACGCGCGTTTCGCTTGCAACTAAGCGGCAGTTGCAGTATCCTCGCGCTGGGACATCGCGTCTACACACGAAAGGATACGCGCCGTGCGACTGCACGCGGCACAGAAATCGCTCCGCTGGTGGCCGATACACCTTACAGGTGTACTGCTCCTCAAGTCGTTGCTCGCTCCTGCTGTAGGCGCTACCCACGCATCTGCCAAACGCGCGACGCAACCCAGCGTCGCAATCAAAGGCGCGCCTTTCAAGGGAGCCGTCGCGAAGGGGGTCGTGAACCTGTCGGCGCTCCCCAAAGCGACGGCCAACGCCAACCCAGCGTCGCAGCCCTCGCTTCCTCTGCCACAACGCGGCCTGTCACCGCAGCAACAGGCGGAATACGATAAGAACGCGATTCATCTTCCCGGCATGCCGTCGGCAGTTGGTCATCCAACGCCAAGCCCACATGTGGCGACTTCGCCAAGTTTCGTGGGCGGCGGCGTTCTTCCACCCGTCTACAAGAGTTTTGAGGGGCTGAACAGCACACAGGGTACGGGCAACAACACCAGTGGCCAGTCCATGGCGACCGACCTGAGCTATGTGATGCAGGTGACGCCGAACGCTATCGGCATCTTCAGCAGCGCATCTGGCGCACTGCTGTACGGCCCCTACACCTCGAGCTCATTCTTCGCGCCGGTCAAGCTCAGCGGGGATTTTCTGGTCGAACCACAGACCTTTTATGATGTCATGCGCGACCGCTGGATCGTGGTCTACAGCGAGCTAACCACAAGTAGCGTCATCGATCACGGCTACATTGATATCGCCGTGAGCCAGACGAGCTCGCCCACGCAGCCGACGCCCGGCGGGCAGTACTGGCTGTATCGCCTCGAGGCTACGCAATTCAATACCCAGTATGGCGAACGTTGCTCCACACCGCAGATCGGCGCCGACTACTGGGGGTTATACATCGCCTGCCAGGCAATGGGAAACGGGCCGAGCGGGTTTATCGACAACTATATCCTGGCGCTTGATAAGACCCGTCTCTACAATGGAATGAGCGCCAGTGGGTCCGTCTACAAGAGTATCCCCGCTGGCCCAAACACCTGTGGCGCTGGAGGAAACAGCCCATGTCCCGCACGGGCCCTCAATCCTGCTGTGGAGGATGGCGTACCTGCGCTCCTGTCAGTTCAGACTTGACGCTCTGCGCGATGACCAACACGAACGCGCTGACAGGCAATATCACCTCACCAACACTGACCTGTGGCAACAACATGCTACCACCTGCATATGCCTATCCAGTGACCGCTCAAGAGCCCGGCGGCGGCTCATTCGTTCCGGATAATGGTCCGAGCCGGACTGAGTACAAGGCGGGAATGCTCCATCTCTCCTGGACGACAGCGGCAACGGTGAGTGGCTCGATGGTGGACGGGATCTACTGGCTCGACATCGAACCACAGTTGACGACGGTCGCAGCGCACAACCCGCAGTGGATCAGCGGTATGGTGATCCAAAATCAGGGCATCTGGGCGCTCAGCAGTCAGCCGTACCTCTTCGGTCCGATGCTCTGGACCACCGACGAGCAGGATGATGTGCTCGTCTATCAGGTGGTTTCCAGCGCGCACAACATTTATCCGAGCATCGGCTACACTGGCCGGAAGGCGACCGACGCGCCAAACACCCTTGGGCAGGACACGAGCGCATTTGTCATGACCGGCGTGCGCGTGAGTTCAGGCGGTTATCCCATGTGCGCGCTGCCGCTCAATTCGGTCACACGTGGAATCGTCTGGTGTTCGGCGGGATATGGAGCGAGTCAGCCGAATCCAGGCTGGGATACACGCATCTTCGCGTTGCGCGCCGAGTAGCGCGCTCACCATGAAGCGGGAGATTATCTGCCGAGGGCGGCGAACTTCAGCCGCCCGTCACGTCATCGGGTAAACCTGCATCCGGCGGAGCCTCGGCGCGATCCAGTTTCGCCTCATCGGGATCCGTGTCCTCGGCCATCGGCGCCACAGGAGCGTCTGGCGTCGCCATCGAGGGAATCGTACGGCTCAGCGCGACGCTCCCGCGCAGCATCCCGCGCCACGCCGTCCCCAGCACGGGACGCAGCCGCCCGAGCCGCTCGCGCGTCGCCTCCAGCTCGCGTTCGGCGCGCCTATCCGTCGCTTGCCACAGGTCACGCGCGTCCACCGTCTGGCCCACCGCGCCCTGCAACTGCTGGAGCAGGTCAATGGTCTGGTTGAGCGAGACGAGCAGATCGCCCTCGGCCAGGTCTATATTGCGCAGCAACCCGCCGAGCGAGGTCCCGCGCCACCAGCGCAACGCGACGCTGTGGAAGCTCTCCTCCGTCGCCTGCGTCACCGTCAGCCCGTTCGTCAACTCCAGGTCCTGCACGAGCCGCTGTGTCCGCCAGACCTGCCGGCGCACGGCGACGAGCCGGTTGGGCAGCGTCTGCAGGTTGCGCAGACGGTCGCCGTCGTAGGTGAACCAGCTCACCACCTCGGCCACCTCCGCCGGGCCAAGCGCATCCAGCGCGCCGTTCAGCAGCAGATCGGCCAGCATGATCCCCGACGAGTGGAAGATCGCGCGCAGCAGCCGCCCGCGCACACTCAGCTCGTCGTCCTCGTTGATGTAGCCGAGCGCGCGCAGCATATAGACGGTCGCGTAGAGTTCCTGCGCGGCGGCCTTCCCCAGCGTCTGCTCCTGCGGGCGGCGCGGCGGCGTCCCATAGGTCTTGACGTGCCAGTCCTCGGCGCGCTGGCGCTTGCGATCAAAGCGCTGGAACTCGCGCAGGCTCATCGCCACCGCGCGGCGCAACCGCTCCATGTCGTGTGGCCGCCAGAGGTTGAGCACGGTGTTGTAGCGGATGGCGAACGCGCTCGTGACCGGCAGCAGCGGCGCGGTTAGCGCCCGAAACGCCGGCTCGAACGCGTCCCACGGCGAGTACGGGATGACCGCCGCGCCTTTCGCGTCCATGCCGCGGCGCCCCGCGCGACCGGTCAATTGCTGATACTCGTTGGGCGTGAGCAGCCGCATCTGCTCGCCGTCGAACTTGCTCAGGCTGCCGACGACGACACAGCGCGCCGGCATATTGATGCCCAGCGCCAGCGTGTCCGTCGAGAAGACCGCCTTGAGGTCGCCGCGCGCGAACAACGTCTCCACCCACAGCTTCAGCGCGGGGAGCAGCCCGGCGTGGTGAAACCCCAGCCCGCGCGGCAGCAGGTCGGCCAGGCGCCCCACCTGCTCCAGCCGCTGGTCGTCGGGAGGCAACGCCTTCACCCATTGCTGCACCTCGACATGCAACCGCGCGCGCTGCTCCGGCGTGACCAGCAGATGCCCCGTCGCGCCGATGGCCGCCGCCTCGACCGCCCTGCGTCCGGGCAGAAAGTACAGGCATGGTAAGAGATCGGCGGCGCGCAACGCGGTGAGGATCTCGCCCGGCTCCGGCGCGGGACGCTCCAGCGGCTCCTCGACCTCCTCGGCCTTCTGTTGGGCGCTGGCGGGATTCTCGCCGCGCGGGCGCTTTGCCCAGTAGGGCCGCCCATCGCGTGGGGGCGACGTCTGCTGGTTCGCGTCGTCCCCGAAGGTGTAGCGCCGCCCGCGGTTACGCATACGCGCTAGCTTGGTCTCGCCGCCGATCCCGTCGAAACGCTCGACACGTAGCCCGTTGGCGTCCTGCGCCAGCCGCAGCCGGCTCTCGAAGAAGTAATAGTGCTCCAGCGGCACGGCGCGCTCGGCGTGGAAGACCAGGCCCATCGGGCCATGCGCGCGCTCGATCCACTGGCGCAACTCGTCGGCGTTGCTTACGGTCGCCGAGAGACCGACGAAGATCACGTGCGCGGGCGAGTGGATGATCGCCTCCTCCCACACGGGGCCGCGCTCCGGATCGCCGATGAAGTGCATCTCGTCGAAGACCACGCAGCTCACGCCAGATAACTCCTCGTCCAGCCGCGAGCGCCGCGCCAGCTCCGCGACATCCGACGCCTCCGCCGTGGCGCTCTCCCCTGCCTGCGCGCCGGGCAGCTCGCGCGCTGCGCGCGAGCCTTCCAGCAGCATGTTACGGTAGATCTCGGTCGTCATCACCAGGATCGGCGCGGCGGGATTCTCGACGATGTCGCCGGTGAGCAGCCCCACACGCGCGTCGCCGTGTCGCGCGCGCAGGTCGCGATACTTCTGGTTCGAGAGCGCCTTGACCGGCGCGGTATAGATCGCGCGCTGGCCCTCGCGCTGCGCCAGCCAGATGGCGCAGTCCGCCACGACAGTGTTATGAGTCACGATGAAGTCGTTGATGACAAAAAGACCATCTAGCGCATCAACTGAGATACATACCATCTCAGCTTCACCCACCAGTTCAACAGCATCGATAGAGCGTGTTGGATAGTATTTCCTCTCCGAGCGACAACGAGCAAGTTTGCGCGATAGGCGAAAAGGGGCTGCGCCATTAGGCATATTAATGAGCAGCCTGTATGCTAGCTGTCCGTTCGTTGGTTTCTCATGTATTCGTGTACGTCCGCCGAGGGATCGAACAAGGAATGTCATGTCTTCCGCCAGAATGCGCGAAACCGTCGTATATTCTATGAGTCCACGCTCATCAATACTGCCATCCGAGTCAAGCAAGCCTTGTAGGATCGCCAGCCGGTCTTCGATAGACGCAAATTTATGTTGGTGAGGAATGAACTTATGCTCTGCTCGCCGCCCCATCAGATTGAGTTTGACCAATTCGGTAACTGCAGGGTTGTGCGTGCGCACTTTATGGCTGAGAATGAACCAATCATAAGGGCGTGAGCTTTCTTTCTGTAAAATGGTTCCCCGTGGAAGCAGCTCTCGTACTGATGCGATAATCTCATCATCTGCCGAAGTGAAGCGTATTACGCCTGTCGAAAAATTGCCGTCACCTAATAAAAGTCCGAGCAAATAGGGTTCCAAACGCGGTTGAGGTCCAACTTCAGTCAACGCCGCCTCTACCGCTTGACGGTATTCTTCCGAAACAACTTTATGACCAAGTTCGCGTTCCCCGACATAGGCCTGAGAAACGCCCAACAACGCGGCAAGCCCTCGCTGTGTGATCCCTGTTTCTTGTCTGATAGCGCTTAGAGTTGTATTCCGTTGAATCTCCGGCTGACAAAACTCGACAGGTTTCACGATCGGAATGAAATGTCTTCGCCCTTCACCATCTGCGAGACCTTCTGCCATGATTTGACCAAGTGTCAGCACACGCCATGGTGAACCCTCGGACCGACGCGATTTTGTATTGACGGCCCATAGATGATCGATATCGCAGATGACTGAAACACCATCGCTGAAAGTGACACGATATGCCGGGCGCTTTCCTTGTGGGTAGACCCCAAGAACAGTTGTCGGCTTCCCTTGAGAGCCAATAACCGAATCGCCGACGCAGATCTCGGAGATTAGTTTCCATCCCAAAGGGGTCAATGCAGGTGTGGTAGCTGCCAGAGCCTTGCCAGTCCCGGTCGGAGCGGCGACCAGCGCAGAGCGGCCCGCGGCCAGATGCTCGCAGGCTTCGATCTGGAAAGGGTCGAGCGGGAATGGCTCCGTCGCCGCGAACTCTGCCACCAGCGGCGATGGCTCCGGCGCGGGCGGTCCTGGCTCGCCCGAAGATGGCGATGGGGCCACGGTGGCGGCGCGCCCAGCGCGCGTGCGGCGCAACGGACGGCGCGGAGCGGCTGGAGCCTCCGCCGGTTCCTCGCGCTCAGATTCGGCGTTCCGCTTCTTTCGGGATGGCATCCGGCTGACCTTCTTCTTGATGTTCTTCTTGCACGAACGCCGCGCGCGCCTTGGCGGGCAGATAGACACGCAACTTCTCTGGCGCGATACGCGCGACCATCGGCGTCTGCGCGCGGATCTCGCCATCCAGCGTCACATCCAGCGGGGTCGCCGTCGCGATGGCGGCCTCACGCGCCCGGTACCGCAGGACCCCCGGTGTGTGTGTCGCCTCACTCGCCTGCTCAGTCTCATCTGACTGGCCGAAGATCCGCGCGCCCAGGCTGCCGAGCGCGGCGAGGAGCGCCTGCGCCATCTCGCCCAGCAGCGCCGGCTCGAACGGCTCGACGATGAGGAAGTCCAGCAACTCATCACGCGGGCTGACCCCCGGCACACGCAGGTTCAACCCACCCCCGAAGACGGGCGTGTTGATCGCCGCGATCTGCAGCGCGCGCGTCTGGACCTCCAACGTGTCTGCCTGGTCCTCCGCGCTCGCGATCCCGGAGAAGCGGATATGCGCCTCGATCGGCTCCATCTTCATCGTCGTCTCGAGCAGCGCCGTCAGAGAGTTCAGCGCGCCGAGCCGCTCGCGCCGATCGGGATCGGTGGCCAGTTGGGCGAACTGCACGTTGAAGCCGATGGTGGCGGTATGCAGGAAATACGCTCCGGGCAGTGAGGGCGGCTTCCCCGTGACAAACGTCGCCAGGCGCTTCCGCAAGCGCAGCTTGCCTGGCGCGGTCATCGCCGGGATCACCTGCCCCACGTCCAGCGCCAGCGTATGTCCGGCGGCGATGGTCTCCACCGCGCGCTCCAGCTCCAGCGAGATCCCCAGCGAGCGCGCGACATCATTCGAGGTCCCAAGCGGCAGGATGCCAAGCGCGAGACCACTCTGGGCGAGATGCGAGGCCACCGCGCCTATCGCGCCATCCCCTCCTGCGACGATGACGGCGCTATGCCCCGCCCGGCGCCAGATCAGGCCCTGTAACTGCTCCGTATCGAGCGCGTCCACCGTGAGCCGCAGGCCAATCTTGATCCCGGCCTCGCGCAACCGTGCGACCGCCCCCTCCAGATGCTCGCCGTGCCTGGCGTGTGGGCTTGCGACGAGGACAACCGAGTTCCTTCTGGCTGTCTGTGGTCGAAACATGTGTTTTCCTGAGCGTCATGTAGTGTCTCAATCAGCCGTCTCTGTGGCGGCGCGCTCTGGCCCATTGTAGCACACGAAGGAGCGCACGAACCCGCCGCCCGCTTGAATCGAGACGCGCGTATGGGGCTTGGCGCCATGGCAGGCGGCGCGACATTGACCTTGTACGATAGAGTACAGTGCAGGGCGACCGCGCGCGGTTGATTGCGCTCCCCTGGAGCCAGAGCACACCTGCTGGAGCAGGTCGAGCGGAGGAATTGAATCTATGTCGTCGCTGCCCCGATGTGGCGCATCGCGCCAAGCGCTCCTGCGGGCGTCGCTCGCGTTCGCGCTCCTCGTCATCACCCTCACTGGTCTCTCCGCCTGCACGGTCAACCTGCGCTCCTCCGCGCCGACGGTCTGCGACCAGGGCATCAGCGCGCCGGTTGACGTGAAGAAGGATTTCCAGGGCAATACCCTCGTGCTGGTCTCCGTCACGCTCGAAGGTCAGGGGCCATACGTCATGGCGCTGGACACCGGGGCGAGCAAGACGCTGCTGGATCGCTCAGTAGTGGCCAAGCTACAGCTGCCGGTCGCCGGGCCGCCACAGGAGTTCTCCGGCATCGGCGGGAAACAGCAGGCGACACCGGTGCGCATCGGCGCCTGGAACATCGGCCAGATCAAATTGCCGGCGAGTGAGATCGCGAGCATCGCCCTGGGCGACACCCAGCGCTCGGTGGGCATCGTCGGCTTTCTCGGCTCGGACCTCATGAGCCGCTTCGGCCTCGTCTCGATTGACTACAACAACAACACCCTCACCGTCTACAAGCAGATCGCCGCTAGCGACGGCCAACCCCTCGCCGCGGCGCGACGCGCTAGCCGGTAGCTTTTGCGCGCAGGCCATCGAGGTCAACTATCGAGACTATCGTGGTAGAATCAGAGACATCCTGACCGCACGCGTGAACTACAAAGGCATGCATCTGTGACAGCGCAACTGTGGGCCGTTTTCATCGCGGCGTTTCTCGCCTCCGCCGTCGAGTTCGTCGAGGCCTTCACCATCGTCCTCGTCGTCGGCGTCACCATCAACTGGCGTAGCGCCTTCGCTGGCGCT
>Ga0070706_100001710_pt1 | contig 22819 bp, 24 predicted proteins | sample KBSK5501metaG_FD_65476 | JGI IMG/M metagenome (GOLD analysis project Ga0070706, IMG submission 65476) | Corn, switchgrass and miscanthus rhizosphere microbial communities from Kellogg Biological Station, Michigan, USA - KBS K5-50-1 metaG | ecosystem: Host-associated > Plants > Roots >... | reverse complement strand
CGAACGTGCGACGAGGGGCCGTTCCGGCCCCTCGTTGTTTTCTGGAGGGAACCATGCCGAGCGGCTTGTACCGGCTCTTCGACGAAAGCGGCGCGCCTGTTTCTACGGAACAGTTCCGCTGCGCGCCCGGACCGATGGGCTGGCGCTACTTCTCGACCGTTCAAGACGATCGTGGAGTCACGAATGTCGACCTGTCCGTGGATGCGTCGTGGCGACCGGTTCGCGTGCGCATCCAAAGCCCCGACCATCACCTGCTGGTGTCTGTGCGCGCGGGGCAATTCGCCGGCATCCTGGACGACGCGCATCTCGACATACCGTTCGATCAGGCCACGATGACGGTCGACTATCCATCGCCGTGTTTCCCTTTGGCGACGATAAGGCGGCTCGGCGAGACGGCCGAGATCGATGTGCTTAGGTTCGATCCCGAGACGCTGCTCGCGCACCCCGAGCATCATCGGTACGAAGCTGGTGACACCAGAGAAGTAGCGACGCCGGTTGGTCGCTTCGCCGCGCGCGCGTGGCGTCCCGCCGCGCCTCGCCCGCGCTTCTCGCGCGCGCTGTGGGTCGCGGGAGACGTCGTGATAGCCGGCGAGGGTCTCGAGCTGGCGGCGTACGATGCCGGAGGGCAGGGTCCACGCGCGATCGGCTAGTGGGTGCCCCGCGCGCGAGCGCGGCGGAACATCACCACGATCGTGATCGGGATCAGCACGAGCAGCACGAGTCCGAACCAGTCGGGTATCCCGGGCGTTGAAGACGGTCGCACGTTGGGGTTGATCGGTTCGATCGTAGGAAGGCTCGATCTCACTGCGACAGCCGAGACCTCGAGCACGCGCACAACGTCATGCGGGACTGCTGCGCGCGCGTACGGCGACGCCAAAAAGGCGAGAAGGGCGACCGCCACCACCAACAACACCATGCGAACGTTTCGTCCCACGTGGTCCCTTCTCGCTTCGATCTCGAGCTGAAACCTCCCTCATCTTCCCACGCTGCCCTCGCGGACGCCTGCGCGGCTTCACGCGCAGCCCGGTAGGCTCCGGCACCGATGAAATGGTTCGGACGGAAACGGGACGCGGTCGGGGGCGCTCAAACGCCTCCGGCGCCTCCCACCGACAGGCCCCCACGACCGAGGACCGACTGGCGCACGTACGACGACGTCGCCCCCGACTACGCGCGCGCGGTTGCGCCGCAGCTTCGCCCGGTCGCGTCCGACCTTCTCGCCTTCGCCGACGTGCCGGCGTCGGGGAGGCTGCTCGACGTGGGAACGGGGACCGGCGTGGTGCTGGAAGCAGCCGAAGGCATCGCCGCATTCGGGGTCGATCCGTCGGTCCCGATGCTGAAGCAGGCTCACCCCGGTGCGATCGCCGCCGCAGAGACGATCAACCTTCCGTTCCGCACGGACACGTTCCATGTAGCGACGGCCGCATTCGTGTTGCCGCTTTTCACCAAGCTCGGTACCGCGCTGTTCGATGTGATCCGCGTTCTACGACCGGGTGGCCGGCTCGCGGTTGCGACGTGGGAAGCGGGCGAAGACGAGCTGCAGAAGACGTGGCGCGAGCTGGCCGAGCGCGCGGTCGGGCTCGAGCTCCTGCGTGACGAGCTGCGCGATGTCGAGCCGTGGTCTTCCGTTGCCGGCGACCGCGCGCGGCTCGAGCAGGCGTTGCGGGACGCCGGCCTTCACCCCGTTCAAGTCGAGCGGCGGAAGTACAAGATCACCATCTCGCGCGATGACTACATGACCGAGAAGACCACCGAAGCGACGGGGCGTTTCGTGCGAGAGATGCTGGCCGACGAGTGGCCGCAGTTCCTGGACCAGGCGCGCTCGGCATACGCGTCGGCGTTCCCGGAGATGCTGGTGGACTTTCGAGACGTTCTGTTCGCTGCCGGCACGAAGCCTTAAGAGTGACGAAGCCCTACGAGACTGCTACCAATCGCGCAGGCGGCTTCAGCCGAAGCGTGAAGGTGGACCCCTCACCGAGGACGCTGTCGACCTCGATCGTGCCGCCGACGGCCGCAGCGAGCTGGCGCGCGATGTAGAGGCCGAGGCCCGTGCCACCGGCCGCTCGCGTGAGCACGTTTCCGAGCCGATGGAAACGGTCGAAGATGCGGTCGATCTCGCTCGCGGGAATGCCGGGCCCGCGATCGGTCACGCTGATCGCGATGCCGTTCTCGTTGTTTCCGACGTGGATCTCGATCGGCTCCTCTGTGGGCGCGTACTTGATCGCATTGGAAACAAGGTTGGAAACGATCTGACCAACGAAGAGCTCGTCGCCGCGCCCGCGACAGTCCCCCGTCGAGTCGAGCACGATAACGCGGTCGGGATGGGCGGTGCGGAAGTCGCTGGCGACCCGTTCGGCGATCAGCTGCACGTCGATGATGGCGTCGTGACCGCCGCCGTCTACACCGCGCTCAAGCTTGGCGGCGTCGAGCAGATTGACGACGAGACGCTCGAGGTGCTCGGCCTGCCTGAGGATGCTTTGAGCGGCCACGGTGCGGTCCGCCGAGCTGAGCGAATCGCCGGCCTCGACCAGCGTCATCGCGAAGCCCTTGATCGGAGTCAGAGGAGTCCGCAGCTCGTGCGACACCGTCGCGACGAAGTCGTCCTTCAACCGCTCCACCTCGTGCGCCCTCGTCACGTCTCGCACTACGAGGATGAGGAGGTGCGGCCGGCCATCCGTTTCGTTCACCGGGGTCGCCGAACACGCGAGCCACCGCACACCGCCGTCGCTCGTGATGATCTGGAGCTGATTCGGAAGCGCGCCGCCGCTCGCCCAGCGATCGACCATGACGTCGACACCGGCCTCATCGCGCGCGCGCAGCCGGTCCAACCCGTGTGCACCGACGGTAACGGCCGCCGGGTAGCCCGTGATGGTCTCCATACCGCGGTTCCAGAGCTGGATCGTGCCGTCGGGAGCGAAGGTCACGATGCCGTCGGAGGTGTGCTCGACGATCTCCGCCAGCTTGCTGCGCTCGGAGAGGATCTCGTCGAGCAGCGTCCCCTTTGCCAGCGCGCCGGCTGCTTCGCGCGCAAGCGTCTCGAGGACGGCGAGCTCTCCTTCTTCAAAGCCTTCAGGACCCGTGCAGTCGTAGGCGCACAGGACGCCGACGACTCTTCCGTCCGCAAACAGCGGCGCGGCGATGCAGTCGCGCCTGCCTTCCGCCTTGAGCAATGCGACGAGGGACTGTGCCGATGTAGCGCGCGTGATACGCGACGTGCGCCCACGCAGCGCGAGAGCCCACGCCAGCGACTCCGAGGCGGCATCCTCGACGGTGACGGCGGTGCCTTCCGCGTCGGTCGTGTATACGATCCGAACGTCTCCATCTCGCACGACGAGCTGTGCGATGCCCGCTTCGAAGCAGTTACGAACCTCGGTTACAAAGTGAGGTATGGCGTCGCGAGGATTGATCGGACCCACGAGCGCGCGCGTCGCGCGGTGCATACCGGCGAGCCGCGCCTTGTCGGCCAGCACGGCCGCATAGCTTCGGTGCGACCAGCGCAAGACAAGCAGCGGAACAACGAAGAGCGCGACGACGAGAGGGTTCGAACGATAGGACGCGACGAAAAGCATGCCGAAAGACGTATTGATCGCCCATCCAACGACTTGCGCGGGAAGGATGACTCTGATCGTCCGGGCGAACTCTTGTCCCTCCGCCAGCGCGATAACCCCAGCGAAGGCAAAGGTGTTCGTGAGAGCCCAGACCGTCAACGCTGCAACCATCGCGAGAGCGGTACCGCCGGACAGGGTCGGGCCGGAACGAAGCTGGTGGAACACGATCGTCGCGAGCCCTGCTGCCAAAACCCATTGCGAAACGTTGAACGTCGCCTTGATCGGATTATTGCGTCGGTAGACCTCGATCGTCAGATGCGCGACCGCGACCAATGCGATCACCGCGATCGGGGGAAGCGCAAAGATCGCAGGAGCCAGCATGGCTTCAAACAGATCGACGCCCTGGATCTGATCGCGAAGCTGGAAGCGCAACTTCAGACCCGCAGAGACCGTCAGGAGCGGCAATAACGTGGCCGCCGTACCCCACGGCATGTGCACGGGGCGGCCGTACACAAGAGCGATCAGTCCGGTCGTCAGAAGCGCGGCCGCTGCAAAGAGAGCGACATAGATGCGGATCGGGGTCGGGAAGGCATTCGCCTTCCCGACCTCATGGGGGGAGTTCTGTGCCTCCACTAGCTGGCGTCCCAGACTCCGTACCAGCCTGAGCCGTACCAGCCCGAGCCGTACCACCCGGAGCCGCCGGGCTGTCCGTACCAGCCGGAGCCGTACCAGCCCGAGCCGTACCAGCCGGAGCCGTACCAGCCGGAGCCGTACCAGCCGGAGCCGGCGAACTGGCTGACCGGCCAAGTCAGCGACGTCCAGGGAGTCGTCACGTAAAGCAGGTTAGAAAAAGTGAGGAGCTGCGCGGTCTGCATGCCGCTGAGGACCGTTCCCGTGGGGTCGTCGAGCTGTGTCTGGACGCTGCCGCGGCTGAGGTCGAGCGAGCCCATGCCGTTACCGGGCGTCACGCCTTGGTTGGCCAGGCCCGAGGGCGCGTTCAGTGCGCCGTACACGTCGATCTCGCCCGACCCAACGTCGTTGGCGTCGTTCGACGCGACGTTGCGCGCGGTCGACATGAGCGCGAACTTGATCCGGTCGGGACTCCAGGTCGGGTGAGCCTGGAGCAGCAGGGCAGCCGCTCCAGAAACGACGCCGGCGGACATCGACGTGCCGCTACCGCGACGGTAGTTCGCGTCGATGTAGGTGGGGAAGTTCGTGTCGACGGCGCTGCCGGGCGCGCGGAGCGAGGCGATATGCGCGCCGGGAGCCGCAACGTCGGGCTTCGTGAGCCCGTCCGCTGCGGTCGGTCCGCGCGAAGAGAAGTTCGGCAGCTCGTCGTCACCAACACCCTGCGTGCCCTTGTCGTCAACGGCGCCGACCGTTATGACGAAGGGGTCGTCGGCAGGCTTCGAGATCGTCTGCGGGTTGGGGCCGAGGTTCCCGGCCGATACCACAACCGCTATGCCGGCTTGCCACGCGCGCTCGACCGCGTAGTCGAAGGGGTCGGTCTGGTACGTCTGGGCACTGTCGGTTCCCAGTGAAAGGTTCAGAACCTTGATCCCGTACGTGTCCTTATACGAAACGACCCACTGGATGGCAGCGAGCACCTTGCTGACGTCCGCGGAACCGTCTGCGCCTGCGATCTTCACCGAAACGAGCTTCGCGCTGGGCGCGATACCCGTGTATGCGCCGCCGGAGGAAGCGCCGCTGCCGGCGATGATCCCTGCGATGAACGTGCCGTGACCGTAGGAGTCGTTGCAGTTCGACTCACCCGAGAAGTTCATGCATGGAGCCGTTTGGAATCCGAGTGCGTCGGTGGTAACGGTCTTCACCCTGCCGGCCAGGTCGGCAACGTTCGCGATACCGGTGTCGACGAGGGCAACGGTCACGCCGCTACCCGTGTAACCGCTCGACCACGTTCGGTCGGCGTTCACGGACTTCTGGTAGACGGAGCGCAGCTTCGAGGGATCGGGCGATCCGAGAACGTGAACCGGTCCATCGAGCGAGATCGCGCGCACCGCTTCCGTCCGCGCGATGGAGGGGATCGCGGTTGACGGAAGGGTCGCGGCGAAGCCTCCGGCGATCGAAAGGTCCTGCGTTACGGCGCCACCGGCGTGCCGGACCGCCGCTTCAGACTGGGGGACGTCTGTCGTCTGCACGATCACTTTGACGCGGCCGTGCAATCCGAGGAGCGCGGGGTCGATGTGGGCGACGCGACCACTGGTCGTTGCGGCGAGCGGGACGAAAACAGCGGCGGCCGCTGTGAGGGCGGCTATGAGGATTGCTGTTCGGCGTTGAACTGTCGCGACGATCGTCATCGGGTGGGCCCTCCCTCGACTGCGGCGACTTCGCCGTTACACGATTCTTCGACCTCACGCCGAGAAACGACATAGACCGAGGACGCTAAATGATCGGGTGATCTTCTGGGTAAGGGGTGGTTATTTCGGGTCAGCCTGTGCCCGACAAATCATCGCTTGCCCGTCGAGAAACGGCGTACCGCCGTAGGCTTCGTGCTCCAGCCGTAGGCTCGGCTGCCTAGCGCATCCCATCCGCAAGCCGGAAATACTCACCTGATTGCGACTCTCGTATCCAATCGTCACCAAAGACGCTCGTCATCCCTTCGATCTGGGAGTCGTGCGCCATGACCGCTTGCACCTTCAGCTCGAGCAGATCCGGAGGGATCTCGAACTTGATCGCGAGCTCGTCGTCAGGCGTAACCGGCGGCGTGCCCGGCGCGTAAACGTTGAAGCGATTGAGAAACGGAACCCATCGGTCGGCGTACGCCTTCGTCACCGTTGCGTAATAGAGAGACGCGCCTTTCGGGGCTGCTCGACGAAATGCTTCCGTCGTCCACGCACACACTGCTTTGTGATCGTCGTGTCCCGTCATCCCCTCGGGCCCGAACGTGATTACCGTATCGGGTTGCACCTCTTCAAAGAAGGGAAGGACTTTCGCGACGCCTTCTTCGAGCGGAACCTTGTCGGCTGTGCCGTCGTACACACCGAGCCACGAATGCTCGGTTACACCGAGGATCTGCAGGCAGCGCATCAGTTCCGCGTCACGGATCTCGCCCATCTTCGGCGTCGGCCACCGCTCCTCGTCCCACGTTCCGGCCTCGCCCTTCGTGGCCGTCACCACGTATACGCGCTGGTCGTTCCGGCGTGCGGCCGCCATCAACGCCGCCGACAGGTACGCCTCGTCGTCGGGATGCGCCCACACGCCCAAGATCGTTCCGAGCTCACTCACGTCCTTCATCGAAGTCCCCCAGGTCTCATCGTTGCGTCTAGACGCTCGCCTATCTCGGCTGCTACGTCCAGCAGCCGGTCGATCTCCGTCGCTTCGGTGCGGAAGTTGATGATGCACGCGCGCAGCACGAACCGTCCGTTCAAGACCGCGTTCGAGCAGTACGCGCGGCCGTCCATCTGAAGCTCGGTCATGACACGTTCGTTGAGCTCGTCCAGGTACTCGTCGCGTCCGGGGCCTTCGGGAAGGCTGCTCGGCACATAACGGAAGCAGCAGATCGATAGAACGGTCGGCGCGACGACCTCGAAGTCTGGCCGTTCCGTCGCGCGCGCGTCGAGATATCGCGCCAGCTCCGCATCGTGCGAGATGCGTTGTGCGTAGGCTGCTCGTCCGTGAGCGAGCAGAGACACCCATACCTTCAGTGCTTGGAATCCGCGGGAGAACTGCGGGCCCATCTGCGCGAAGTCGGTGCCGCGGCCGGTCGCTTCGAGGTCTTGGTGGATGTAGCTCGCATGGACCGTGAAGGACTCGGCGAGGTTCTTCACCTCACGCATGAGCACGCACCCGCCCGAGTGCGGCGTGTAGAGCCACTTGTGGGGATCGAACGCGATGGAGTCGGCGCGCTCGATGCCGGCGAAAAGGGGATGAAGATCGTCCGCGAGGATCGCGGGGCCGCCGTACGCGCCGTCGACGTGAAGCCAGAGGCCAAACTCTTGTGCCAGATCGGCCAGCTCGGGGAGCGGGTCGATCGCACCGGTCGCGACGGTCCCGGCGCTGGCGACGATCGCGATCGGGCGCGCGCCTTGAGCAAGATCGTCTTGGATCGCCTGCCGGACATCGGCCGCCTTCATCCGGAACTCGTCGTCGGTTGCGATGTGACGAACCGCAGACTCCCCCAGGCCCAGCATGTCGGCTGCTCGACCGACGACGGAATGGACCTCCTCCGACGCGTAGATCGTCATCGGCGGAGCACCGGAAACACCGAGGGCACGCACGTCGAACCCGGCCTTTGAATCGCGCGCGGTCTTCAGAGCGACGAAGTTGGCCATCGCTCCGCCGGAGGTGAGGAGCCCGCCCGAGCTTGCAGGCAGCCCGTACTGGACGGCGAGCCACCGCGTGAGCTGTATCTCGATCTCACTGGCGGCCGGCGACAAGCGCCAGCCGCCCACGTTCTGGTTCACCGCAGCGGCGATCAGGTCGCCGGCGACGCCCGGGACCGTGCCGGGGCCGGAGACGTACGCCATGAAGCCGGGGTGACCGGGGTACATCGAGTGATCAAGGACGACGGACCGAAGGTGTGCCATGAGATCGTCGAGCGGCATCGGGTCGTCCGGCACGTCGAGCGTGACGGCCGCGCGCACCTCTTCGGCTCGCTCGCGGCGCGAGATCGGCAGATCGGGCAGCCGGTCGAGGAGCTCCACCCAGAGATCGAGCGCGCGCTCCCCCAGTTCGCGCGCGCGCTTCGAGTCCCAGTCGAGGTCGCGGAACGGCTCGGGCGCTTCCATATGAGGGTGAAGGTTAACGCGGGCCGATCGCGAAGACCGCCCAGATAACACTGCCGAGGACGACGATCGTGACGAGCCACTTCGACTCGGGTGGGAAAAGCTCGTGTCGCCAGAACAGCACGAGGCCGACCGGGAAGAAGAGAAACATCATCAAGGCGATGAACCAGAGCCGCTCGCCGAGCGGAACCGGAACGTCTTCTTCGGCAGGTGTACGACCCTTGTTCGAGATAAGAACCTCCCATTCACGACGATAGCGCAGAGCCCCCTTTGCGCGGTGCATATGCCCTTTCGCGGACATCGGCCAACCGTTTAGACTGAGCGCTCAACTGGTCGCTGGCCGGGTACCCGGCACGAGGAGGTCGCGTGGCCGACACGACGGATCGCTTCTTGGACGCCATCGCGGAACTGCAGGCGGTCGCCGACGAGGTAACGCCGGACGACGCGGCAACGTCGTTCGACGAAACGACGCTGCAGAACTTCTGGCGCGACTGGCCGCACATCAGCGGATGGGCCGGATCACTCTGGCGCAAGCTGAACGAAGACATCGAGCACGCGGCGGCGCCGGCCACCGACGAAGATCTTCACGAAGTGGGCGATGCGGGCTGATGGCCACCTTGGGCGAGATCATGACGAAGGACGTCTACTCGACGACCGGTGACACGCCGGTCGTGTCCGCTGCCGAGACGATGGTGCATCGCAGACATGGATCTGCGGTCGTCATGGAAGGCGGATGGCTGGCTGGGATCTTCACGGAACGGGACGTCTTGCGCGCGGCCGCATCGGGGAAAGACCTCCATGCCACGCCGGTGTCGGAGTGGATGACGCGCGACCCGCAGACGGCGACGGCCGATATGGACTCGGAGGAAGCCGCGCAGATCATGGTGGCGAACGGGTTCCGGCACCTCCCCGTCATGGATGGCAACACGGTCCTCGGGATCGTCAGCCTTCGAGACGTGCTCGGCGCGCGCATCGCACGCTCTACCCGCTAACCATCACTGCGCTTCGCTCATCGGCATGATCACTTGTGTCGCCGTCGCCTTGCACGCGACCTTGTCACGATCGTCGACAAACGTGGCTTCGACGTGCGCTTGACGCCGGCCTCTGTTCAAGACCTCTGCGACGATATGGAGGTCCGTCGTGACGGGCCGGAAGTACGCGACGCGCAGATCCGATGTCGTGAAGAACTCGTTGTCCGCCAGCGTCGTTGACATCGCCAATCCAGTGAAGCTGTCCGCGAGCGCGGCGAGGTAGCCGCCGAAGACCGATCCGCCGGCGTGAAACATGTCTTTGTCGAGCTCCCAGTCGCCCCAGACCCGCCCCGGCTCCCAGCCCGCGATGCGTGGAAGGCGCATCGCAACGACCATCGGCGGCGGCGTCCCCGTCCCGGCGACGATGTCGTCCAGGAATTTCGCCCAGAAGCTCATCGCCCGAAGACTACCGAACCGGCGTTTTCGGAAGCGTTTCTCCGGCGGCGGCGAGGACAAGGCCTGAGATGGTGGGAGCCCTGCGATCCGCGTTCCGACCCAACCGCGTAAGCAGTCGAGGCGGAAGGCGCGACCGGAACGCGGGCGCGCTGATGCGGCCCGGGGTGGTCCGGGCGCGGCGTCTACTGCGTGGTCTTCGGGCTCCGCTCAGAATTGCCGGGCTAGAGAGGTGCGTCAATCCCGGGCGCGGGCCGCGCGCGCGGCGTGCTCGAATAGGTTCGGCCGCGCCGGCTGAAGTCGATCGTGCCGTCAGTCCTCATCGATACCCGCCAACGGAATCGGTGGACACGACGGTGACATCGCCTGCACAAAAGCAGCAGGTTGTCGATCACCGTCCGGCCGTCCTCGATGCGCGCGCGGATGTGATGTGCGTCGCACCAAGACACCGGTGCGTGGCACCGGGGGAAGCGGCACCCGCCGTCCCGTGCGGTTATGGCGGTCCGCATCTTGCTTGAGATGGGTGTGATCGCATCGCCTACGGCGGCGGGCCTTGCGCCGTCGAAAAGCACCGGCACGATCGTCGCGTCGCACAGAAGAGCATCGGTCGCAACGGGCGTCAGCCGCGCCGGCCGTCCCGATAGGGACCACAGCAGGCGCGCGCTCTCGGACAGACCCTGTTGCGCGAACGCGTCGACGTTCAGGGTGGCAAGCAGACGCGGCCGCGGCCGCATGCGCTCGGAGTGCCCGCCGTTCATCGAGCGCTCGCAGATCGCCACAAGAGCATCCAGGTGCTGTTGCCCGCGGGAGGGAGCGTCCGGATCGTCGGGCGAGACCGGTTGCTCGGCCGCTGCGTCCAGCGCCTCGAGGATCGTCGCAGCGGACTCGGCGTCGGCCTCGCCGTACAACGTTGCGCCGCCGTCGAGCTTCCCCTGCACGGCCAGGAACCGGCGCTCGATCGCTCGGTCCTCCCGCGCGAGCGCGAGATCGGCACGGATATTGGCCACCTCGTCGTCTACACGCGCGATCAGCTCTTCGGGGTCCGCATCGCGCGACAAGTCCGCGTGCCGTGCGATGAGCTCATCGATGGAGGAGCGCTTCGACGCATCGACCGAACGCGTCGCGCCGACGATCGCGCGCACCTGATCCCAGGAGAGGTCACCGCGATCGAACGCAGCCTTTGTGAAGGGCATCGCGAGCAACGTGGTCGTCGCATTCATCAGCATGCGTGCTTCGGTCCCACTGCGGCGTCCGGCCAGAGACAATGTCATCTCGGTAGGCAGCCCGGTCATCGGCTCCAGCGCGCCTTGCTGCAGCAAGTTGATCGCCGTTGAGGTCATAGCATCCGCGACACGCAACGCTCGGGCGATCGCGTCCGACCGGTTTGGAACTGCGCAGATCCTTTGCCGTAGAGACGAAATCAAACCTTCAACGTCATCGACCGACGAGATTGCATTCATGAGCATGCTTCGAATCTACCAGGGGGGTGTGACAACAACGATCGGTTCTCAAGCGCGCGCGCAAAATTACTTTGGGCGAGCACCGCGCGCGCAAGGCAGCACCGCGCCTCGTCAATGCACCGCGCGCGCAAAATTATTTTTGGCGAGCACCGCGCGCGCAAGGCAGCACCGCGCGCGCAAGGCAGCACCGCGCGCACCTCATCTCAGACCGCGACCGCCGTATACTTCGCGCGCTCATGACCTCGTTGCATGCCGTCGCCGGCTTCGTTACCGCAGCGTGGATCGCGGTCCTCGTCGTGTGGGCGCTGACCGTCAGGCTCTTGCACCGGAGCCCCGGCCCTGCATTCGAGCGTGCCGCGCTCGGCGCCGCCGGGCTGCTCGTGCTGCAAGCGATCGTCGGCGTCGTGCTGCTTGCAAGCGGCCACCAACGCAGCGGCCTGCACTACGTGTACGGGATCGCAGCGACCGTGGTGATTGCCGGTGGCGTTGCCCTTGCGCGCGCGCTCACCCGCGATCGCTGGGTTGTCCTCGCTTGGTCGACGTTCATCGCCGGGCTGCTCGTCGTGCGCGCGCTGATGACCGGCTATCACAAAGGCTAAGTTACGCTGCGTTCGAGCTGGTGAGTTCGCGGTGCAGGAAGTACGCGAGCGGCACCTTCGTGAACTGATCGGCGCCGCTGCGCGCGTATGCATCCATCAGCCAATACGTGATGTAGCCGGTGATGAGCGGAGCCACGATCGCGCCGATACGGAAGATCCAGGTGATCGTGTCGACGGGAACTGTGAACCACTTCGCGACCAAGTCGTTCGAACCGGCCAGGAACAGCACGGTGAAGAACGTCAACGCCGCGACCCCAAGCGCCGTTCTGCCGGGCCGGTCGCGCGGCCGCTCGAGGAGGTGATGCGCGCTGCGGTCCCCCGTCATGCGCGCGTCGATGAATGGCCACGCATAGAGGAGCGTGAACATGATGCCCGGTAAGAGCACACCGGGGAAGAACGGATTCGGGATCACGAAGCCGTGGAAGCGAAACTCCCACGCCGGGAAGATCCGTAGCGCACCCTCGGTCCACCCTAAGTACCAGTCCGGCTGCGCGGGGATCGTCACGTTCTCCGGACGGAACGGTCCATACAGCCAGATCGGATTGATCTGAGCAAGGCCCCCGAGGGCAGTCAGGACCGCGGCGACGCCGAAGAAGAGCCCGGTCGACTTCGCTGCATAGGTCGGCCAGAACCTCGTCCCTTCCACGTTCCGCTCGGTTCTGCCGGGACCCGGGAACTGGGTGTGCTTCTGGCGCCACACGAACGCCAGGTGCACCCCGATCAGCGTCGCGATAAGGACGGGCACGATGAGGACGTGCGTTGTGAATAAGCGGCTGATGATCCGGTCCGATGGGAACTCGCCCCCGAACACAAGGAACGCGATCCACGTTCCGAGCACAGGGATCGACAGCGCGATGGAATACGCGATCCGCAGGCCGGTACCCGAGAGTAGATCGTCGAGCATCGAGTAGCCCGTGAAGCCGTTGAAAAGCGCCAGCACGAGCAGCGTCAAGCCGATCCACCAGTTGATCTCGCGCGGCTTGCGGAATGCGCCGGTGAAGAAGATCCGGCAGAGGTGCACCACGATCGCGGCGATGAAAACGAGCGCCGCCCAGTGGTGGGTTTGACGCATCACGAGGCCGGCTCGAACGGAGAAGCTGAGGTCGACCGCAGACGAGTATGCAGCGGAGACCGTGACTCCCTTCAACGGCCGGTACACGCCGTGGTAAACCGTGTGCGCGAGACTCGGGTTGAAGAAATAGGCGAGGAAGATGCCGGTCGCCACCAGGACGACGAACGCGTATAACGCGAGCTCTCCGAACAAGAACGACCAGTGGTCGGGGAAGACTTTGTTCAGGGTCTTATGGAGAAAATGCGAGCCACCGACACGCTCGTCGACCCAGGCAACCGTTCGCTTGATCATGGCCTTCTTCCGAAGTTCCAGAACTCAGGACCGACGGGCTCGGGGAAGTCGCCCTGAGCCACGACGTAACCGTCGGCGTCGATCGACAACGGAAGCTGCGGGAGCGGCCTTGTCGCCGGACCCTTCGTCGGTACCGCTCCGTCCGGCACGAAGAACACCGATTGGTGGCACGGACAGAACAGCTGGTTGCTCGACGCCTGGAACAGCCCGACGGGGCACCCGGCGTGGGTGCAGATCTTCGAGAAGGCAACGATGTCTTCTGGGCTCCAATCCTCGCGGCCGGCGCGCGGGTGGAACGTGCCCGGCTGCGTCTTGATCAACAGGGTCTGGGAGTCGGCTGCATCCGTGTGTCCCTCGGGGAACACGGTAAGAACGGTGTCGACGGCGAGCTCGGCCGCTCGCACCGGTGCGCCGTCCTCCGTAACCGCCCGAGCCCCCGCGTGCCACGACGTCTCGAACAGCGACCGCCCCGGGCGCGTACCGAGGGAGCGGATCGGAAAGATCAAGGCAATGCCGAACGCCGCAGCAGCTGCGCCGAGCAGCCTGCCGAGGAAGCGGCGTCGACCGATCTGCTCCGCACCCACGACGAAGGCCTCTTCCGTTTCCTCGAGCTCTTCCGGTTCTTCGAACGTGAGCTTGCGGTCCTCCACGTGCGGGCCCTGTGGCATCAAGTAGCGCGCCCACAGGATCAACCCGATCCCGAGGCCGCCGAGAGCGACGAAGAGCATCGCGCCCTCGATCTGCGGCTGTCCGCCGAGCGCGTAGACCACCGTCAATGTGATCGATGCCGCAAGGCTCGAGATGAACGCCCACCCGATCGCCGCTACGCCCCTCGTGTTCCGCTCGGCGGGTTCAGCCATGCTGCCGCACCGACTTCCCGACCCAGCGCGCGAACACCAGCAGTGCGCCCAGCCCGACGATCCACGCCACGGCGCCCTCTGCGACAGGCCCGACGCGGCCGAGGTCGGCGCCTCCGGGGTTCTGGCCGCTCCGGATGTAAAGCACGTATCGGATGATCGAATCCACCTGCGCGTCCGTGAATGTTTTCGGACCGAAGGCAGGCATGGTTCCCGGCCCTGCTCGCATCGCCTCAGCGATCTCGGCTGGAGTCGCGCGCCCGAGTCCGGGTACCTGGTTCCCCGACCTGGTTTCGCTCGACGAGCTGCCGGTCGCAGTCGTCAACGTTCCGCCGATGCCGGTCGCCGAGTGACACGCCGCGCAGTTCGCCTGGAACAGCTCCCCTCCCTCGGCGAGGTTCCCGGACGCTGGATCGACGACGGGGACATCCGGGCCTTTGCCTCCGAGAGAAACGACGTAGGCCACGATCTTCTCGATGACGGCCGGCGGGTATGCGGAGGGCCCTTCCTTGACGAGATCGGTCGCGTCTTGGATCGGCATGCGGCCCGTCCGCAACATGAAGTCGGTCAGAGCGCCGCCGTTTCTGCCGCTGATCAAGTCCGGCGCCCGTGCCGTCCCCTGGCCGGCGTTCCCGTGGCACCAAGCACAGTCGCGCTGGAACCACTCCGGCCCGCTGACCGGCTGCCCGACCGCTTCGATCCCGGACGGCGCGTAGCGCTTGGTATGGGTGCTGAAGAGTCCGCAGGAGACGCAGGCGATCACAAGCGCCGGCAGGATGAACGCCAAGCGTTTCACGGCTCACTCACCACCGTCGCGCGACGAGGATGGCGCGCGTCGAGCTCGCGGAACCACCGTACGAAGAGCACACCGAAGACCCCGAAGAACACGATCGTGGATGGAAGCCACATGATGGACCCGGCCAGCTGCTGGTCGAGCAGCGGGTCGATATGCAGCAGCGCCGCACGCTGCTCGTAGATGGGATACGCCACACGGCCGAACGTAAGGATCGCGGCCAGCCAGTTACCCAGCAGCATCGTCCCCAACACCAGCCCGATGGCCGGCACGGGACGCACGCGCCGGCGTGGACCCGTGCGCATCACGCCGGCCCAGAAAGCGAGCGCGATACCGAAGAACGAGATGTGCTCGAACGCGTGAACGGCGGAGCTCCGCACCGCAGCGTCGTACGCACCGGGCAGGTGCCAGATCCAAAGGACTCCCGCATACACCAGGAGGATTAGCAATGGGTTCTTCAACAAACGCAACGCAGCGGCGACCGGTTTCACGCGGCCGATCGTCCAGCCGAACTTTCGGGCCCTGATCGGAAGGGCGAGCGCCATCACCAGTCCCGGGCGGCCCGCGATCAGCAGCGGTGCAGCAACGAGCATGAGAACCTGGTGTTGCACCATGTGCATCGAGAACAGCGCACCGGCGGCGCTGTGCAAGGGGGAAACCACGGCACCGAGCGCGACGAAAACGCCGCCAACGAAGCACGCCGCGCGCGCACGGCTGACCGCCCGGATCCCCGTCGCGTACAGACCGGCGCCGTACAGCGCCAGCGCGACCAGTGCCGGCACCGTTTGGAACGGCGCGAAGTTCCACTGCGACCAGATCGCGTGTGGGTTGAAAGACGGGTCGGCAAACATCACAGTGAATGAGCGCAGGGGCTGAGGAACGCCGGGACGGCAAACTTCATGATCGTGATCAGGAAGAAGAGCGCACCGTTGAACAGGCCGGCCATCGCCATCCAGCGCGCGCGATTCGCGATCGTTGTGTCGGACGCTTTGAGGCGGCGGTAGCTCCGGTACGAAACGAAGATCGCGAGCAGCGTGAGCACCGCCGCCACGCTGTTGATGATCTGGACCGCGGTACCGACGCTCACGTTGAGGAACATGCCGCTGAGCCGCCCGCCCGGCGCGCACGCAACCGATTCATCGAGCCCGAAGTCGAGCAAGAGCTGGATCGCCCACACGATCGGTGGCGCGAGCACGCCGTACCAGACGAGGAACGACGCCCTACCGTTTGCCTGCCCTTCGGCCGGCGTCGCCGCGATCGCTTGCTGCTCCATCGTCCTCCTAGACGTGCGGCGCGAGATAGATCGTCGCGAGCACGAACAACCAAACGGTGTCGACGAAATGCCAGTACATCGCAAAGTTCTGAACGGAGACGTGGCGATGCTGGTCGAACGCTCCGCGCCACGCGCGCACCTGCACCCAGACACTGATGAGCAGTCCCACCAAAACGTGCGCGCCGTGCAACCCGGTGAGGCTGAAGAACAATGTGCCGTAGACCCCGGACGACGGCGGAGCGATCTTGAGTGAGTGTGGATATTCGACCGCCACCTGCAGGATCAAGAACGTCAAGCCAAGCAAGAAACCGACGAGCAGCCCGAAGCGCAGACGTCCCTGCTTCCCCTTCTTGATGCCGCGATCAGCGAAGTGGACGGGTGCGCTCGACGACCAGAGGATCACCGTCATGATCAGAGGCAGTTTCAGCTCCGGGGCCTTGATCCCGTTGGGCGGCCACACGGGACCGTTCCGGTAGCGGAGGTACCAATAGCTCGCGATGAGAAGGGCGAACAACGTCGCCTCGGTCGCGATCAAAAGCGCCATCCCCCACCAGCTGACCGAGCGGGGACCCGATGCCACATTCGGCAGGAGCTCTCCCGGCTTGCCCGTCGGCGTCAGCTCGAGGTCCATCACATCTCCTGCGTCTGTCCACGGGGCCAAAGCCAACCGAGCACCGAAACCGCGGCCGCGGCGCCGCCGACGCCGGCGAAGATCCCGATGCGAACGAGCGCGCCGTAGAAGAAGAGCGTCAACGACACCGCGAGAAAGAAGGGCCACAGCGAATCGTGCGGCATGTCGATGACCACTTCAGGCTTGGCATCGAGCACAGACGTCGCAAGCACGCGGTGACCGTCGGCGAGCGGCCGGCCGCCCTGTTCCGGTGGCTGATTGCCGTCCCTCAGCTCCGGCTGGTCCCACGTCGGGTGCAGGCTGCGAACTTCGGGGATCGTTTCGAAGTCATAGTCTGGCGGCGGTGAGGACGTCGCCCACTCGAGCGTCTCGCTGTCCCACGGGTCGTTGCTCGCGCGCTCACCGTGCCGGAGGCTCCATGCCCAGTTGATGAACGAGACGAGGATCCCAACGCCCATGATGAACGTTCCGATCGTTTCGATGAGGTTGTAGCCGTCCCACCCCAGCCCCGACTGGTATGTGTACGTGCGGCGCGGCATGCCGAGCAGCCCCAAGATGTGCATCGGGAAGAACGCGAGGTTGAACCCGATGAAGACGAGCCAGAACGAGATCTTGCCCCACCCTTCGTGGAGCATCCGCCCCCAGATCTTCGGACCCCAGTAGTAGATGGCGGCCAGAACGGGGAAGATGGCGACGCCGGCCATGATGTAGTGGAAGTGCGCAACGACGAAGTACGAGTCTGTCGTCGCCTGGTCGAACGGCACCGACGCGGCCATGACGCCGCTGACGCCGCCGATCACGAAGATCACGATGAAGCCGAGGACGAATAGCATCGGCGTCTTCAGTACCGTCTTGCCGGTCACGAGGGTGGCCAGCCACGCGAACACCTGGATCCCGGATGGTATGGCGACGAGGAAGCTCGTCAGTGAGATGAAGCTGATCGACATCGCAGGCAGGTCGGTGGCGAACATGTGGTGGACCCACACACCGAACCCGATGAACGCCGTGGCCATCTCGGCAAGAACGACCCACGTGTAGCCGACCATCGGCCGTCGCGCGAATGTCGGCAGGATGGTCGCGAGTATCCCGAGTCCCGGCAGCACGATGATGTAGACGAGGGGATGACCGAAGATCCAGAACAAGTGCTGCCACAGCAGGTTGTCGCCGCCGGCTCCCGGATCGAAGAAGTGCCAGTGGTAGTGGCGCTGCAACATGAGCGTCACGGTGGCAAGCGTGAGGGCCGGCTGCGCGAAGAGCAGCGACACCTGCATCGCCAGCTCGCCCCACACGAAGATCGGCATCCGGTTCAGCGTCATGCCGGGCGCGCGCAACTTGAGGATCGTCGTGAGGAAGTTGATCGCGGTTCCGGTCGTCGAGATCCCGAGGAAGATAAGACCGAGCGCGTAGAAGTCGATGTTCACCCCACCGGCGAACGGCTTGTCCGCCAACGGCATGTAGTTGAACCACCCGGCGTCGGGCGCGCGCCCGATCAAGAACGACGAGTACATGAAGAGTCCCGCGAAGAGGAACCCCCAATACGTGAACGCGTTCAGCCGCGGGAAAGCCATCTCCCGCGTGCCGATCATGAGCGGGATCATGTAAACGCCGAAGCCGGAGAACACGGGGACCGAGAACAAGAAGACCATCGTGATGCCGTGCATCGTGAAGAGCTGGTTGAACGTCTCGGGGTCGAGCAGCTTGAGGTTCGAGTGCGCGAGCTGCAATCGCATGATCGACGCTTCGATCCCACCGAGAACGAGGAACGCCAGCGCCGTGTACAGATACTTCTTCGCGAGCCGCTTGTGGTCGACGGTGCTCAGCCAGGTGCCGAGCCCGGGTTCCTCGCTCCACAGCTCCTCGAGTGGTTCGGCCAGCGTTGTCATGAGGGCTGCTCGAAACCAAGGGAAAGCAGATAGGCGACCAGCGCGCGCAGCTGTTCAGGCGTGAGCGACGCCGGCGGCATCGTGACGCCCGGCTTGACCTGGTCGGGAGCCAGGACGAACTGCTCGAGCGTTTGAGGAGACAGCGGCAGCGTCCCGGCGCCGATCGTCGAGCGAGTCGCCATGTGTGTCAGATCGGGGCCGAGCTGGACGTTCGCAGCAGTACCGCGGATCGCGTGACAGCCGATGCACGTGTTCGACAGGAAGACCTGCTGTCCTTGCACTGCAAGTGGCGCTGATGGAGCCGGCGCCGGCGCGGCCATATCTCTCATCCACGTTTGGAAAGCGGCCGGCGGATCGGCGATGACGTAGAAGATCATGTGCGCGTGTTGGAGCCCGCAATACTCCGCGCACTGGCCGCGGTACGACCCGGGGTGGTCTGCTTGTATCCACATCTCGTTGGCTCGCCCCGGGATCAGATCGATCTTGGGCGCCAGCTCCGGCACCCACAAGCTGTGGATCACATCCGCCGACCGCAGGTTGATCTGCACGCGCTGACCGGCGGGAACGTGGATCTCGTTGGCGGTGACGGCGCCGTTCGGATAGCGCGCCTCCCACCACCAGTCGTGTCCGGTCACGGTGATCTCGAGGCGCGACGTTTGCGCGCGCGCAAGGGTGGACATCGAGTGCAGCGACACGAGGAAGAACGCAACGAGGATCGCACCGGTCACGCCGAGCCCCGATATGAGGATGAAGCGGTCTCCCCATGGGACGTTCCGTTCGATGTCTTCCTCGCGGCGGCGTCTGCCCTTGACGATCCCCCACGCTCCCATCACCACGACGAACACAGTGACGACCGTCGCGACGATGAACATCGACCACCAAAGGCCGGTCACCTGGCGCTCGGCGGGTCCTTTCGCGTGGAGAACCGACGGGCTGCTCGCGGCGCATCCCGTCGCACACAACAGAACCGAAGCCGACACCCACCTGAAACGAGGTGGGCGCGCGCGCTCCCCCTCCACGAAGCCGACCTCCCCCGTCGGACTGCGATGCGGGCGTGCAGGAAAAAACAGGTACATCCCCATGCGTAGATAGCCCCGGTGCCGGAGCTCTAAACCTTTGCCCCGGGGCTTGGGGCGATCGCCATCGATGCGCTACCGTCGGCACTCATGGCGCGCGCTTTCTTCGAGCAGCTTTCGGACGCCCTCGCGAGCTTCCTGCCTCCCGATCTTCGTGCCTACGACACGTCCATCGGCTCTCGCAACGTGAAGGTCTGGTACGGCGACGAATCCCACGAGCACTACGAGGTACAGCGGTTATCCAGCCGCAAGCTCGAGATCGGGTTCCATGCCGAGCACCCCGTGGAGACTCGCAACGACGAGGTCTTGGCCACGCTGCGCACGCGCGAACGCACGTGGCGGCGCGCGCTCGGGAAGGAGGCCGAGGCCGGCCCGTTCCTCGGCCGCGCGCGCGGCTGGCGCCGGCTCTCCGAGGTCTGGGACGGTCCCGGCTTGGACACCGACGAAGCGGCCGTCGAAGCCGCGGAGCGCTTGGCTCGCTACATCAGCACGATCGAGCGGGTCAGGAAAACTCGGTAACAGCTCTCAGCCGATCTCGACCGGCTGCGGCGCATCCATCGGAACCTCGTCGCGTTTCTGGAACGGAAGCATGGCTTCGGCGTTCAGCGCGGCGATCCCGATAGAAGCGATGTCGATCGCAGATCGATAGATGGCGTACCGCGGCACCCAACGCGGCCGGAACTTCTTGTTGAACTTACGCAGGGTGTCGATCTGGATGTACGAGGGCAGTTTCTTGATGATCCATGCGGCAAGCGCTTCGAGCTTCCCGATCTCGGCGTCCTTCTCGAGCATGTTGCGGAACGCTGCGAAGTTCAGCGAGACCTCACCGACGTCGTTCGCGCGGCCCCACTCGACGATATCGACGATCATCCGCTCGTTCACCCCACCGGGAACGCCGGTGTCACGTCGCATCGCGTCGAGCGACAGACCTCCGCCGGCCTTGCACGGCACGTAACGCTGGAACGCGATCGGAGCTCCTTGACCGTCGCGGCAGACGATGAGGACGGTTTCGGGGTCGCGTGCGGTCAGCAACCCGTCGAGCGCCATCGAGAACCCACGCTCCGGAGCGCCGGCCTTGTGACGGTCGGAGATCCCGATGAGCGCGCGCCGCAGGGTCGGATCCAGATCCCCTTCACGGTGAACCTCCGTCGTCACGCCCGCGCGCGAGCTGTGCGCAACAGACTGGCGCACGTTGCGCATCTTCCGTCCTTCGAGCGAGAACGACGGCACGTCGATCACCGCCTCGTCACCGATGTAGATGCTCTTGAGGCCGACACGCTCGTAGAGCGGCAGCCGGTCGACGCGCGCCCCGTAGACGGCAGGACGCCATCCCGATCGCTCGCATAGACCGACGAACGCGCGGATCGCGTTCTCGAATGCGACAGGATCCCCGACGGGATCGCCCGACGCGAGGCCGACGCCGTTCAGGTAGCGATACGCGACGGCTGCTCGACCGTCGGGAGAGAACACGTAGCGCTTGTCGCGCCGCAGCGCGAAGGGATCGAGCGTGTCGCCGTCTTTGCGGTCGAGCATCGCGCGGACGTCGTCGCGCTCATCCCGGCGGCTGCCGGCACGCTCGGCGACGGGCGCCAAGACCAGCGAGACGACGTACGCGATGCTGAGCGCGCCCAGCACGGTGACGGAGATCGGGAACCACTTCGCGAAGAAGGTTCCCTTGAACGTGAGCGGGCCGGTGATCCCGATGAGACGGGAGGCGGTCTCCTCGACTGCGCGCGGGAACGTAAGGGGCGAAGCAACCAAGCTTCGCCGCAGATAGAGGCCTCCCACGCCGTACGCGAAGTCGATCCCGAGCACGACCGGCACGACGCGCGCGAGGGTATGCCAGCGCAGGGGATCCGGGCCTGCGACGAAGATGCGGCGGTTCAAGAAAAGCACGAGTGCGAGCACGGCGGTCAGCGCCGCTTCCTCAACGTCGAGCCCCTTGACCAGATGTGTCGCGGTCGAAGCCAGCAGGATCGCGAGGCCGACTTGGTATGCGATCCGCTTGCGCTGGGAGATGGCCCGGCCGACGAGCAGCAAACCAACGCCAAGCACCGCCGTCGCCCCCGCGGCGATCTCTGCAGAAAGAGGCGTGACCAGCTCACGAAGAGTTGTGAACCGGTAATGCAGTGCGGGGGTCAGGGCAGAGAAGATGTTCACCAAGGCTGCCAGGGACACTGCCAGTCCGAGCAGCCGGGCCCTCGTCCTATCCTTCACGTTTCGCAAGGCTATCTGAGAACCGGGCCCATGTGGGAGGGCTCAGGAGAGAGGCAAGGTCGGCTGTTTGTGTGGTCCTGGGTACCCGACCTGCCCTTCGTGGAACACGGCGCCCTTTGTCGGCTCGTGGGATCGCCTCGTCGACGCATCCATGATGTGCTCCACTACGACGCCCCGCGCCGCGATCGCGTCGGCCAGCATCGACCGGTGACACCGCCACGGGTCTGCCTCGGCGCACATGAGGGCAACTGAGTCGTGTCGTGCTTGTTTGAGCAGCCGGTCGAGCGCGCTCGCGAACTCCGGCGTAGGCATGTGGTCGGCGTAGCCACGGAACTGCGGGTTCCGAAGCCCTCGGTTAAGTGAGCCCTCGACGGGCGCGCGCCTTCCGCCGAGGTCGACGGCGTGCTCGTACGCGATCCCCGCATCGCGTAACGCCGCAGCCAACGTTTCTTTGTTGAACTGCGGCTGGCGTCGCGAACCGGGGAAGCGCCGGACATCGACCAGCAGGGTCACACCGTGCGCGCGCAGCATCTCCACGACGTCGCCCTGGGCGCGCGTCGAGTGTCCGATCGTGAGGATCACACCGTCTTGCATACCGCAAAAGCAAGGAGTCCGGCGCTCTGCGCCGGACTCCTCGAGATCGTTACGTTTCTTACGCTTCGATCTTGACCTTGCGCCTGCGGAGAACCGTGCCACCGCCGAGCGCTGCAAGCAGCATCAGGATGCCTGCGTACGTGTAGGTGCTGTCGGCAAGACCGGTCCTGGGGAGCTTGGTAACGCCCAGCACATTGGTCTCGGGCTCGACGAGCGTCCCAACGCCGGTGACCGGGACCCTCACGTTCGTGATCCCGCTGACCTCGGTCTCACTGCTGCCCGGGGCCGGCTTGCAGTTGGTCACTGCACCGAACGCCGTCGCGGTGTCCTTGATCTTGCCGGTACTTCCGCCCGCCTTG
>Ga0070706_100001709_pt1 | contig 22821 bp, 20 predicted proteins | sample KBSK5501metaG_FD_65476 | JGI IMG/M metagenome (GOLD analysis project Ga0070706, IMG submission 65476) | Corn, switchgrass and miscanthus rhizosphere microbial communities from Kellogg Biological Station, Michigan, USA - KBS K5-50-1 metaG | ecosystem: Host-associated > Plants > Roots >... | reverse complement strand
TGCGCCTCGTCGCGCCGCTCCTGGTCGGCCAGCCGGTCGGCTACGCGCCCCTCGCGAGCGTGGATGCGGCCGCTCTGGCGCGACATGTCGCGATCCTGCTCCCGCTGGGCGTCGTCATCCCCGAGGAGCTCGCGTTCCGCGGCGTCCTCGTCGGGGCGCTCTCGCGGAGCGTCGATCGGCGCGTGACGATCGCCATCGCCGCGGTCGCGTTCGCGCTCTGGCATGCGTGGATCGTCGTCGCGACGATCGGCGAGACGACGCTCGCGGCTACGGTGTGGACGGCGGTCGGGATCGTCGGCGCGCTCGCGGCCGTCGGCATCGGCGGCGCGATCTTCGCGTGGCTGCGCCTGCGCACCGGCACGCTCGCGACGACGATCGCCGCGCACTGGGCGTTCAACATCGTCGTCCTCGTCGGTCTCTGGGCCACGCGATGAAGCTCGGCATCGACCTCGATGACGTCGTCGCGGAGTGCGCCGTGCCCTACCTGCGCAAGTTCGCGGAGGAGTTCGGCGTGGACCTCCCCCCAGAGCCCGGCTGGCAGACGCTGAACGAGATCGAGGACGTCTCCTGGGAGGACAAGGACCGCTTCCGCATCCGGACCTACGACAGCACGTTCTTCGCCGACCTCGACATCTATCAGGACTGCCCCGCCGTTCTCGAACGGATCGTGGCCGCCGGACACGAGATCTACTTCGTCACGGCGCGGGCGGAGCGCCGGCGCGTCGTGACCGAGACCTGGCTGCGTGAGAAGGGGATCCTCGAGCACGCGAAGGCGGTGCACCTGCGGCCGCAGGGCGACTTCGATCCCGCGCGGCCGCGCGGCCGCTACGACGCCGACAGCTCCGCGCGCTACAAGGTGCGCCTCGCGCAGGAGCTCGAGCTCGACGCGTTCTGCGAGGACGACCGCACGATCTCGCTCGCTCTGAACGACGCGCGGATCCGGGTCTTCCTCTTCGACCATCCCTGGAACCGCGAGGTCGAAGGCGAGTGCGTCGAGCGGGTGAGCGGCTGGTCCGAGCTCGCGGACAAGCTCGGCGTCTGATGAGCGAGACCACCCTCTATCTCGTCCGGCACGGTGAGAGCGAGGCGAACGCCGCGAAGCGCTACGCCGGGCAGAGCGACAGCCCGCTGACGGAGCGCGGGCGCCGCCAGGCCGAGACGGTCGCCGAAGCGCTCGCGCGCGTCCCGTTCGACCGCGTCGTCTCGAGCGACCTCTCTCGCGCGCATGACACGGCGGAGGCGATCGCCCGCCGCCACGGCGTGCCGGTCGAGACCATCACGGCGCTTCGCGAGATCGATGTCGGCGAGGCGGCGGGGCTCAGCATCGAGGACACGCGCGAGCGGTTCGACTGGGGTCCCCGGCGCTTCGTGCAGTGGCCGGGGGGCGAGTCGCTCGAGGCCGTGCGTGACCGGGCCGTCGCCGCGATCGAGCAGGTCGTGTCCGCCAGCCCCGGAGCCACGGTCTGCGTCGTCGGTCACGGCGGCGTGACGCGCATCCTGGTCAGCCACTTCCTCGGTCTGCTGCCGGAGCTCTACCGCCATCACTCGCCGACCGAGAACACGAACGTCACCGTCGTCCGGACCGACGGCCGCACCTACCGCGTCGAGTCCCTCTTCGAAGCGCCCCACCTCGAGCGCCCGCCCTTCCCCCGAGGAGCGCATGCCCGAGCCCGGCGTCACGGACGGCGGCGCCATATAGTCCCGGCCGTGAAGACGGCGGCCGCCGACCTCGCCTCCAAGATCCGCGACATCCCGGACTTCCCGAAGCCTGGGATCCTCTTTAAGGACATCACCACGCTCCTCAAGGAAGGCCCCGCGTTCAAGGCCGCTATCGACGGGCTCATCGACCAGGTCCGCGACAAGAAGATCGACATCGTGGTGGGCATGGAGTCGCGCGGGCTCATCTTCGGAGCGCCGATGGCGTACGCACTCGGCGTCGGCTTCGTCCCGGTGCGCAAGCTCGGCAAGCTTCCGTCGGAGGTCGTGAGCGTCGAGTACGACCTCGAGTACGGCTCGGCCACCCTCGAGATGCACAAGGACGCGATCCAGCCGGGGCAGCGCGTGCTCATCGTCGACGACCTCCTCGCGACCGGCGGCACCGTCGCCGGCACGATCGAGCTCGTGAAGCAGCTGGACGGCGAGATCGTGGGTCTCGCGTTCCTCGTCGAGCTCACGTTCCTGAAGGGCCGCGACCGCCTCGCGGGCTACGACATCGCGACGCTGATCTCCTACTAGAAGCGGAAGCCCCTCAGCCAGCGGAGCTCCGCGGCGATCGTGGTCGTGGGGCCGTGACCCGGATACACCTTCGTCGCCGGCGGTAGCTCCGCGACGCGCGCGAGGCTCTTCTCCATGTCGCGCGCGTTCCCCCCGGGAAGATCGACGCGTCCGACGTTGCCGGCGAACAGGACGTCGCCGCTGAAGATCGCGGCCTCGCCGGGCACGTAGAAGCAGGTCGAGCCTTCGGTATGACCCGGGGTGTGGAGGGCCTCGATGCCGACGTCACGCAGATAGGTCACCGGTCCCTCGTCCAGCAGGTCGTCGGCATCGACCGCGGGCGCATCGTCCAGGCCGGTCAGCAGAGCGTCCGGTCGCCGCGAGGGATCGAGGCGGTACTCGTCGAGGCGATGGATCGCGAGGCGCGCGCGCGTCGCTTCCTTGACCGCGGCGTCGCCGAAGATGTGGTCGGGATGGCCGTGCGTGTTGAGGATCGCGAGGAGATCCAGCTTCTCGTCATGGAGCGCGCGCAGCACCTCGCGCTCGCCCATCGACGGGTCGACGCAGATCGCGTCATGCCGGTCATCGACGATGAGGTACGTCCCGTTGTCAAAGGGCGGCACGCGCCAGGCGATGACCCGCATCCGGTCGAGGCTACGTGAGGGTCTAAACTCGGGGTCAGCGATCCGGGACGGCGGAGGCCCGCCCAGTCCCCATCAGCCGGTGGAGGACGGATGACCGCGGCGCCTCTTGTGCCTGACATCAGCGTCGACGAGCGCTCGTCGCCCCAGGACGTGCGCGCGTTCTTCGAGACGGACCGCCTCCTCGCCGCGTACGCGCTCGCCGATCTCGACCGCGCCAACGTCGACACCGCGCGGTGGTGGGTCGCCCGCCGCGGCCGCGACGTCGGGGCCGCGGCGCTCCTCGTCGACGTCCTCCCTTTCCGTCCGTGCTTCGCGATGGGGGAGCCCGAAGGCCTCGCCGCGATCTTCCGAGGCCTCTCCGAGCCGCGGCTGATCCTCGCGACGCCGATCCCTGCGCGGATCGCCGTCGAGCAGACCTACCGTTTCGAGCGGGTCGACCGCATGCGCCGGATGACGGTGGACCTGCGCGCCTTCCGGCCCCGCATCGCGCACCCCACGGTCCGGCTCGGACCCGAGCACCTCGAGGATCTCGTCGACCTCTACGGCGAGGCGTCCCGCAGCTACTTCACGCCGCAGCGCCTGGCGCGCGAGATCTACTTCGCGATCTACGTCGACGGCCGGATCGCGTCCGCCGCGGGCACCCATGTCCGGTCGGCCGAGGCGGGGATCGCCGCGGTGGGCAACGTCCTCACACGGATCCCGTATCGCGACCGCGGCATGGCGACGACCGTGACCAGCGCGGTCACGAGCGCGGCGCTCGAAGAGCACCGCGACGTCGTGCTCAACGTGCGCGAGGCGAACCAGCCCGCTTTCGCGGTGTACGAGCGGCTCGGATACCGCACCCACGCCACGTTCCTCGAGGGGCCGGCGGTGCGCCGGGCGCCCTGGGAGCGGATCACGAACATCTGGAGGCGCTCATGACGACGCTGGTCAAGACGCAGTACGACGTGGCGGACATCGGGCTCGCGGAGGCGGGCGCGCGGAGGATCGACTGGGCCAGCCGGGAGATGCCCGTGCTCGGCGCGATCCGCGCGCGCTTCGCGGCGTCACGCCCGCTCGCGGGTCTCCGCATCGGCGCGTGCCTCCACGTCACCGCGGAGACGGCGAACCTGATGCTGGCTCTGCGCGACGGCGGCGCGCAGGTGTGGCTGTGCGCGTCGAACCCGCTCTCCACGCAGGACGACGTGGCCGCCGCGCTCGTGGCCAACGACCGCATCGCCGTGTACGCGCGCAAGGGCGAGGACCGCGACACCTACTACAGCCACATCAACGCCGTGCTCGCGAGCGAGCCGGAGATGACGATGGACGACGGCGCCGACCTCGTCACGGAGCTGCACACCAAGCGCCGCGAGCTGCTTCCGCACGTCCGCGGCGGGACCGAGGAGACCACGACCGGCGTGAACCGCCTGCGGGCCATGGCCGCGGAGGGCGTGCTCTCGTACCCCATCGTCGCGGTCAACGACGCAATGACGAAGCACCTCTTCGACAACCGCTACGGCACGGGCCAGTCGGCGGTGGACGGGATCATCCGCGCCACGAACCTCCTGCTCGCCGGCAAGTTCGCCGCGGTCGTCGGGTACGGCTGGGTCGGACGCGGGATCGCGTCGCGCCTCCGCGGGATGGGAACGATCACGCTCGTGTGCGAGGTCGACCCACTGCGCGCGCTCGAGGCGGTGATGGACGGCTTCGAGGTCACGACCGTCGCCCTGGCCGCGTCGCGCGCGGATCTCATCGTGACCGCGACAGGCAACGTCAACGTCATCGGCCGCGATGCCTTCGCGGCCCTCAAGAACGGCGCCATCCTCGCCAACGCCGGGCACTTCAACGACGAGATCGACCTCGGAACGCTGGCATCGCTGGCGACCGGATGCCGCGACCTGCGCCCATTCGTGAGCGAGTACCGGCTCCGCGACGGCCGGTCGGCCATCGTCCTCGCCGACGGCCGCCTCGTGAACCTTTCCGCGGCGGAGGGTCACCCGCCGGGAGTGATGGACATGTCGTTCGCCGACCAGGCGCTGTCGGTGGAGTACCTCGTGAAGAACGCGCCGACCCTCGAGCATCGGGTCTACCCTGTCCCGCGCGAGCTCGACGAGGAGATCGCCCGGAACAAGCTCGAAGCGATGGGGATGAAGATCGACGTCATGACCGACGAGCAGCGCGCCTACGCGGCCTCATGGAAGTCCGGAACGTGAGCACGAGCTTCATGGCCGCGGAGCGACTCCTCTTCACGAGCGAGTCCGTGACCGAAGGTCACCCGGACAAGCTCTGCGACCAGGTCTCGGACGCCGTCCTCGACGAGTGCCTGCGGCAGGACCCCGATTCGCGTGTGGCGTGCGAGACCGCGACGACGACCGGCATGGTCTTCGTGCTCGGCGAGATCACGACGCACGGCTACGTCGATCTGCAGAAGCTCGTGCGCGAGGTCGTCCGGGACATCGGATACACCGACGCCGCATACGGCTTCGACTTCCAGACGTGCGGCGTCATCTCCGGCATCAAGCCGCAGTCGCACGAGATCGCCCAGGGCGTCGATCACGCGCTCGAGTCGCGCGAGGGCAGCGACCCCGACGAGCTCGGCGCCGGCGACCAGGGGATGATGTTCGGCTTCGCGGTCGACGAGACGCCCGAGCTGATGCCGCTGCCGATCACGCTCGCGCACCGCGTCGCGCGCGCCCTGGCGACGGCGCGCAAGGGCGGCGATCTCAGCTATCTCCGGCCCGACGGCAAGACCCAGGTCACCGTCGAATACGAGCGCGGCCGGCCCGTCCGCGTGGACAAGGTCGTCGTGGCCGCGCAGCACGACCCCGGCACCCCCTACGCGCGCCTCCGCGACGACGTCATCGAGCGCGTCATCCGACCTGCGACGGGCACGCTCATCGACGACCGCACCTCGTACGTCGTGAACGGGACGGGCGCGTTCACCATCGGCGGACCGATGGGGGATGCGGGGCTCACCGGACGCAAGATCATCGCCGACACCTACGGCGGATACGCGCGCCACGGCGGCGGCGCCTTCAGCGGCAAGGATGCGACGAAGGTGGACCGCTCGGCCGCGTACGCCGCGCGCTACGTCGCGAAGAACGTGGTGAGCGCGGGGCTCGCGGCGCGCTGCGAGATCCAGGTCGCGTACGTGATCGGGGTCGCGCGGCCGGTCTCGCTCAACGTCGAGACGTACGGCACGGGCACGATCCCCGACGCGAGCATCCGAGCGCTGATCGACGAGCACTTCGACTTCCGCCCCGGCGCGATCATCGAGCGCTTCGACCTGCGGCGGCCGACCTTCAGGAAGGTCTCGAACTACGGCCACTTCGGGCGTCCCGAGCTCGATCTGCCCTGGGAGCGCACCGATCTGGCCGGGCGATTCGGCGAGCACGCTCCCCGAAAGGGCGTCGCCGCCGCTCGCTGAGCGGTCTGGCAAGCGTCCTGCATGCCGGTGCCTCGGGCCCGGGCGTGCGGGCTCGTTGGGAGGACCAGCTGAAATGACATACGTCTCGTCTTCGAAAGGCGCCCTCGGGACCTCATGGGCCTCTGTTCTCGGCGGCTGGCTCGCGGCCGTCGGTACCGCGGCGCTCATCGCGCCGGCCGTCGGCGCGATCCTCGCCGGGCGTCCCGCCGTTCCCAATGACCTGAGCCTCGCGGTGCCCGTCGTGATCGGGCTGGTCATCGCGTATCTCGTCGGCGGCTACGTCGCCGGACGCATGGCCGGGCACACCACCAGCTGGCACGGCATGATGACCGCGTTCTTCGGCCTGTTCATCAGCCTCATCGCGCTGCTGCTCGCCGCGGCGGCCGACCGGGGACTTCTCGCGGCCTCGGGCGTGCGATCGCTCGCGGACGTGTTCCCGGGCACGGCGCAGCTCGACGTGCGGTCCTTCGGTGACACCGTGACCTTCGGCGCGATCCTCGGCTTCCTCGCGACCATCTTCGCCGGATGGCTCGGCGGACTCCTCGCGCCCGACCACGCTCTCGCGATGGCGCCGGTCACCACCACGATGCTTCCCGCCGAGCGTGTCTCCGCGGGGGAGGTCGTGCTCGAAGAGCGCCGCGTGGAGCGGCGCCCGCACTTCCGGCTGCTCCCGGCGATGGGTCGCAAGGGCGGCGAACAGGCGGACGCGACCGTCAAGGAGGTCCGCGAGACGCGCGTCGAGCGCTAGCGCGGCGTTCTCACGCTACGGGATCGTGAACTAGGGCGGGGGCCTCCTCCGTATCCTCTCCAGATCACCCGCGATGAGGGGGAGGTCCCTGATGAGGCACACCCGCAACATCGTCGCGCTCCTCACGGTCTTCGCCGCCCTTGCGGCGGCCTGCGGCCCGAGCACTCCGGCCGGAGGTGGCGCGAGCGCGGCGCCCTCGGCCGCCGGCGCTAAGCCCGCGATCGGAGGCACGCTGACCTTCGCGCTCGAGGACGATCCGATCGACCTCGACCCGCTCCGCTCGCGCGCGTTCATCGATCGGAACGTCCATTACCAGATCTACGACTCGCTCGTCCGTATCGACGCGAAGGGCAAGATCATCCCGTGGCTCGCGGACTCGTGGGAGGCCTCGAGCGACGGCAAGCAGTGGACCTTCAAGCTCCGCAAGGACGTGAAGTACCACGACGGCACGACCTTCGACGCGGAGTCGGTGAAGTGGAACATCGACCGGTACCGCACGACACAGGGCTCGCAGCGTGCGAGCGACCTCGCGCCGGTCGCGAGCGTCACCGTCGTTGATCCGAGCACGGTGCGGTTCGATCTGAAGGCGCCGTACTCGCCACTTCTCGCGACGCTCGTGGACCGCGCCGGGATGATGCTCTCGCGCAAGGCCGTCGAGGGCGCCGGCGAGGACTTCACCCGCAAGCCCGTCGGCGCGGGCTCCGGGCCGTTCAAGTTCGTTGAGGCCGTCAAGGACGACCACATCACGCTCGAGCGGAACGCGGACTGGTGGGGCAAGGACAAGGACGGCAACAAGCTGCCATTCCTCGACAAGATCGTGATCAAGCCCATCCGCGAGGGCAGCGTCCGAGTCGTCAACGTCCGTACCGGCGACGCGCAGGTCGCCAACAACATCCCGGGGAACGATGTCGCGACATTGAAGAACGAACCCGACCTGTCATACGTGGAAGGACCGAACTACGGCTACGACAGCTTCATCCCGAACCGCTCGAAGGGGTTCGTGTTCGAGGACGGTCGCCTCGTCAAGGCGGTGTCAACGGCGATCGACCGCAAGGAGATCGTCGACAAGGTCTTCTTCGGTATCGGCCAGGTGGGCTACGGCGCGGTGGCGCCGTCCCACTTCGCGTTCGACCCCGCCTTCAAGCCGTTCGAGAAGCCCGATCTGGCCGGGGCGAAGAAGCTCGTCGACGACGTCGGCAAGGGACCGCTGAAGTTCGAGATGCTGGTCACCGCGGGCAGCTCGGTGGATCTGCAGCTCGCCCAGCTGATCAAGGCGCAGCTCGCCAAAGCCGATATCACCATGGACATCACGACCCTGCAGTTCGCCGAGATCCTCAAGCTTCAGGACCAATGCGCGTTCAAGGGCATGACCCTCATCGGCTGGAGCGGCCGCGTCGACCCCGATGGCAACGTCTACAGCCACATCTACACCAAGGCGCCCAACAACAACTCGTGCTGGTCCAACTCCAAGGTCGATCAGCTCCTCGACGACACGCGGATCCAGAGCGACGAAGCGAAGCGGAAGGCCGCGTTCCAGGCGGCGGAGAAGATCTACGTCGTCGACGATCCGTATCGGGTCTGGTACCGCTTCCGGAACTCGCAGCTTCTCACGCGCAAGACGCTCCAGGGCCTCGAGCCCTACCCGGACGGGCTGCTACGGCTCCAGTTCGCCTGGCTCAAGAAGTAACGACCGCGGTCTGAGGCGGCGGAGGTGGGTCGCTACATCCTCCGCCGCCTCGTGCTCATGATCCCCGTCGCGTTCCTCGTGACGGTGATCGTCTTCACGCTGATCCGGCTCGCGCCCGGCGACCCCGTCCTCGCATACGCGGGAGAAGAGAAGGACCCGGCGAGCCTGGAGGCGCTGCGGCACGAGTACGGACTCGATCAGCCGTACTACGCGCAGTACGTCTCGTGGATCGGCCACGCGCTCCAGGGCGACCTCGGCCGGTCGATCCGCACGCGCCAGCGGGTCGCGGAAGCGATCGTCGAGCGACTGCCCGCGACATTGATGCTCGGAAGCGCGGCGCTCCTGATCTCGATCAGCGTCGCCCTCGTCGTGGGCACGGTCTCCGCTCTCAACCGCAACAAGCCGATCGATCTCATCGCGACCGCCGCGGCGCTCGGCACCGTCTCTCTCCCGAACTTCTTCCTGGGGTTGCTTCTCATCCTCGTCTTCGCGGCCCTGCTCCGCGTACTCCCACCTGGCGGATACACGCCGCTGGCCAACGACCCGGGCGACGCGCTCCGCCGCCTCATCCTGCCGGCGATCACCCTCGCGAGCGCGAGCCTCGCGGTCAACCTCCGTCAGGTGAGATCGAGCATGCTCGACGTCCTGGCCCAGGAGTACCTGCGCACGGCGCGCGCGAAGGGCCTCGGCGAGCCGGCCGTCGTTCTGCGGCACGCGCTCAAGAACGCGCTCATCCCGGTCGTGACACTCATCGGCCTGCAGGTCGGGGCGATCATCGAGGGCGCGATCATCACCGAATCGATCTTCTTCTGGCCCGGCGTCGGCAAGCTCGCCGTGGACAGCATCGCCGGGCGCGACTATCCCGTCGTGCAGGCGATCGTGCTCGTCTCGGCGTTGTCCTTCATGTTCGCCACGCTCGTGGTCGACGTGATCTATGCCTGGCTCGACCCTCGGATCTCGTACGGATGAGGTACTTCATCCGGCGCAACCCTCGCGTGATCATCGGAGGCGTCCTCGTCGTCATCCTGCTGGGCCTGGCGCTGTTCGCGCCTCTGATCGCGCCATACGATCCGATCGCGCAGGACATCGCACGCAACCTCGAGCCTCCGGGCCCCGACCACTGGCTCGGGACGGACGACCTCGGGCGCGACGTGCTCTCGCGCGTCATCTGGGGATCGCGGATCTCCCTCTCCGTGGGCGTGATCTCGGTCTCGATCGGCTTCCTGGTGGGCGTCTCGGTCGGGCTCGCCGCCGGTTATCTCGGCGGTCTGGTCGATCTGATCGCGATGCGCGCGATCGATGCGCTGCTCGCGTTCCCGGCGCTGCTCCTCGCGATCTCGATCACGGCCGCGCTGGGCCCGCAGATCCAGAACGCCATGATCGCGATCGGCGTCGTCGCTATCCCCGCGTACACGCGCCTGACCAGGGGCCAGGTGCTCTCGATCCGCGAACGCGAGTTCATCACTGCCGCGCGCACGATCGGCGTGCCGACGCTACGGCTCGTTCTCCGGCACATCTTCCCGAACGTCTCGAACGCGCTCATCGTCCAGGCGACGCTGGCGACGGCGTTCGCGATCCTGGCGGAAGCGGCCCTGTCTTTCCTCGGCCTCGGGACGCAGGTCCCGACGCCGTCGTGGGGCCTGGATATCAACTACTCGCAGCGCTACCTGATGAACCTCAAGTGGTGGATGAGCGCCGGCCCGGGGATCGCGATCTTCACGGCGGTATTCGCGTTCAACTTCCTCGGCGACGCGCTCCGCGATGCCCTCGATCCCCGTCTGCGCCGCTCGGCGTAGGAGGGACGTAGTACCAAGGTCCTGTCCCTAAGGGCCCTGGCCGGTCCCATTCCCGTCTGGTACCCACGGGCGTACTACCGACGCATGCAGGTCAGTCGGGTGGCGTATGACAAGTTCGAGATGATGCTCCCGGCGCCTGAGCCGGGATGGGAGCCGCTGACCGAAGGCTGCATCGCGCGCGAGGTCTCGACGTGGCTCTGGCAGTTCGGGCCCACGCCGCTCATCGCGGTGGTCGAGCACGGCGGCAAGAAGCCGAAGTGGGTGACCAGCCGGCTGAGCATCGACGTGCCTTGGAACGGACGCCTCGCCGCCGCCGTCCTCATCGAGACCGAGGACGAGCTCGAGCACTTCCTCGCGGAGGGCGCGCCTCATTACCAGACGCACTTCATGTGGCCGCGCCGTTCGCCGGCGAAGACGTTCGAGGCGATGTGCGGCGGCAAGTGGCAGGACGAGGTCGAGGGTCACGCCTCGGTGTCGCCCGCCGGCTCCGTCGAGGTGCTCCAGCTCCAGCCGGCGTAGGGGACTAGCTCTGCTCCGGAGGGAGCTTCGCCTCAGCATCAGCCCCCAATTCCCTCGTGCGCTGGAACGCCGCATACACCGCGCGTGAGAGCACCGTGCGCAGCGCTCCCTTCTCGAGCTCGTAGAGCGCGGACGCGCTCGTTCCGCCCGGGGACGTGACCTGGTTCCGCAGCTCCGCGAGGTGGCGTCCGCTCTGCCGCGCGAACGCAGCCGACCCCTCCACCGTCCGGAGCACCAGCTCCTCGGCGACGCGGCGCGAGAACCCGAGGTGGACGCCCGCGTCGACGAGCGCCTCCATCAGCAGGAACACATAGGACGGGCCCGTCCCGGAGAGCGCGGTCGCGCGATCGACGTCCTCCTCGACCTCGGCGTGCACGACCTCGCCGAACGCCCCGAGGACGACCTGCGCGAGCTCGCGCTGGTCCGCGCTCACGTCGGGCGTCGCCGTCCACACCGTGACGCCGAGGCCGATCTGCGCCGGCGTATTCGGCATGGAGCGCACGATCGCCTGGTGCGCGAGGCCGTGCCGCAGCGACCGCAGGGTCGCGCCCGCGACGATCGACAGGACGAGCTGTTCGTCGCGCAGCTTGCCGTGGAGATCGCGCATGACCGCCGGCAGGACCTGAGGCTTCACCGAGAGGACGACGACGTGCGCGTCGCGCGCCGCCTCGGCGTTGGACGCGATGCCGCGCACGCCGAACTGCTTCGCGAGGTCGGCGCGGCGCTCACGCCGCGGGCCGGTCACCGCGACGTGCGAGGGCGGGACGAGGTGCTTCTCGAGCAGCCCGCGGATCATGGCCTCGGCCATGGTCCCGCCGCCGATGAACGCGATCTTCTTCGAGCGCAGCGGCATTAGTGTCGCCCGCCGAAAGAACGTCGCCGTTCCGTCGTCCCGGCACCGCCGATGCCTGCGTCGCCATCGTCCGCGCGCTCGGTCATGCATCTGCGGATGCACTCCCTCACGTGCTCCTCGGCTCCTTGGCCTCGGCGTCCCGGGCCGCGGAACGTCAGACGTCTTCCGGCGGGCGACACTGCCGGATCCTAGGCGCTAGCCCGGGAGGTGCGAGTGCCGCCAGATCCGATCCATCGTCTGGCGGTATCCCGGCTCGTCGGGCGAGAGGGGCCGTGGCTGGTGCCAGTCCTCGAGAAGCGTGGGAACGATCCGGACGCTCGTCAGCCGCGTCCCGTCGAAGAAGAGGCGGTGCAGGCTTCCCTGACGCGTCTCGGTGGACCACATCTGATCGAAGACGAAATTGCCCACGCTGTACGCGATGTAGTGGCCGTTGTAGACCTCGACGCTCTGGACCCAGTGCGGGTGATCGCCCATGACCACGTCGGCGCCGGCGTCGACCATCATGTGGGCCGCGTTCACGATCCACGGGCGGGGCTGATCCTCGTACTCGATGCCCCAGTGCGTGACGACGATGACGATGTCGGCGACGCGCCGCGCCGCGGCGATGTCGGCGCGGACCGCCTCGTAGCCCTTGTCGTCGTGGACGAGCGCGGCGTAGCCGGGCCGGGTCGCGGTCGCGCGGTACGCCTCCGGCGGGACGTCGGCGTACGCGAGCAGGGCGAGCCGGCCGCCCGGTGTCGTGAGGATCGCAGGCCGGCGCGCGGCCTCGTCGTCCGCGCCCGCGCCGAACGACGCGATCCCCGCCTTCGCCAGGGTGCGCATCGTGTCCATCACGCCCTTCGGTCCGGCGTCGCCGATGTGGTTGGCGGCCATGCTCACCGCCTTGATGCCACTGTCCACGATCCCCGTGACGTAGCTCTCGTTGCCGACGAAGGTCAGGCAGGTGTCGCAGTACTTGTTCTTCTCGCCCGAGAGCGGCGCCTCGAGCGTCGCGATCGCGAGGTCGGCGCGGCGCAGGATGTCGCGTACCTTCGCGAAGGGCCGCGCCGGGTCGCCGTACTTCTCGACGCGCTCCTGGACGCCGCGGCCATAGATGATCTCGCCGCCGACGACGAGCTCCCACGTGTACGGCGCGAGGACGCGGACCTGGTCCGACGCGACGTCGATGCGCGGCAGGGGCACCGCCGGCGGCGCCGCCCGTGCGACCGGCGCGACCGCCGGAGCCGTCGTCTCGGTCGATACGGTCGGCGGCTCGACGGCCGCCGTGACCGCCGGCTCGGCGGAGGCCGGCGGCGTGGCCGTCGGGGTCTGTGGGATCGTGACGAGAGCCGCGGCCACGAGCGCACCGGCGACCGCGAATGCCGCGCCGGCCATGCGGAGCGCTCTCATCAGAGCACCGCCGCGGTGAACGGTCGGCGGCCGCTGGCGAATCGCTCGAGGGACAGGTCCGAGATGTCGAGCGAAGTGGCGCGGCCGTCCAGCATCTCCTCCACGATCAGCTGCGCGGTCGCGGGCGCGTGCATGAAGCCGTGCCCCGAGAAGCCGGCCGCGACGTAGAGGCCCTCGACGCCCGGGACCGCGCCGATGACGGGGTGATCGTCGGGTGTCATCTCGTAGAAGCAGGACCAGCGCTCGACGATCTCGAGGTCCGCGAATGCCGGATGCCGCCACGCCGCTCGCGCCTTGACCCACGGCTCGAGCGCCGCCGGCACGTCGAGCGCCGCGTAGTCGAGCGCATCGAATGAGCGAGGCGGACCCGGCGGTCCCTTCTCGACCGCGCCGTCCCTCGTGAGGTTCGGCATCGCGAACCGCTGCCGTGCGCCCTTGGGCCGGAAGTGGAACCCCGACTCCCACTCGATGACCAGCGGGATGCCGACGAGCTCGGGGATCGGGGTCGACTCCATGATCGAACGCCGGTAGGGCCAGATGGGGATCGCGACGGCCGTCGTCGCTGCGAGAGGTGCCGTCCAGCATCCGGTCGCGAGGAGCACGCGATCGGCGCCCACGTCGCCGCGCGCCGTACGGACACCCGTGACGCGGTCGCCGTCGCGCAGCAGCGACGTCACCGTCGCGCCCTCGATCACGCGCGCGCCCTCGAGGACCGCCGCGGCGGCGAAGCCCGCCAGCGCGGACAGCGGATCGCCGTAGCCGTCGCGCGCGCAGATGCGTCCGCCGGTCAGATCGTCGGTGCGTATGCCTGGGACGAGGTCCTCGATCTGGTCGCAGTCGAGCATCTCCACGCCGAGGCCGAAGCGCTCGTAGAGCGGCAGCGGCGCCCGGAGCTGCGCGAGGCCCTCGCGCGTCTGGGCGATGAACAGGTAGCCCGCTTCCTCGAAGTCGTGCGCGCTCCCGGTGAGCGCGCCGAATTCGCGCCAGAACTTCGTGGCCATCAGGGAGAGGCGCACGTCGAGCTCGTCGATGAACTGATGACGGATGCCACCCATGCCGCCCTTGGTCGTGCCCGATCCGAGGTGGTCGCGCTCGAGCACGAGGACGTCGGTCTCACCCCTGTCCGCGAGGAAGTACGCCGTGGCGGCGCCGATGATCCCGCCGCCGACGATGAGCGTCGACGCGGTCCGCGGCAGCTCGGTCATTCGGCGATCTCCTCGAACCGGTAGCGGCCTTCGACGCTCTCGATGCGTCCGAAGCGCGGGACGTCGTGCGTGAACGCCACGACCCAGCGCTCGTCGGCCGCACGCGGCAGGATCGTGCGCTTCGCCTCGAGCGTGTCCAGTGGGAACAGGTCGAATGCGGGGATCCATGGGAGGGGGAGGTGATGGCGGTCGGGCATGAAGTCCGATGAGAAGTACAACGTGCGGCCGTCGATCTCGATGCGCACCGTCTGCGTGCCGCGCGTGTGGCCCGTGACCCGCTCGACCCACAGGCCCGGGAGGAGCTCGACCGCGCCGTCCACGAGCTCGAGACGGCCCGCCGCCTCGAGCGGCGCGAAGTCGTCGGCGAGATACGACCCGCGCGTGCGCTCGTTGGCCGCAGCGGCGTCGTGCCACTCGTCGCGCTGGATCGCGTACGCGGCGCGCGGGAACGTCGCGACGACGCCGTCGCCGTCGCGGAACGTGTTGCCGCCGGCGTGGTCGAAGTGAAGATGGGTGTTCACGACGAGGGTCACGTCGTCGGGGCGCACGCCGCGCCGCGAGAGCTCGTCGAGCAGGGCGGGGGGCGTATCGATGCCGAAGTTGCGCTTCTGCTTGTCGGTGAGCTTCGGACCGGCCCCCGTCTCGACCACCACGACATGCCCGCCCCGGTCGCGGATGAGCAGGCAGGTCATGTCCATCGTCACGCGGTTCAGCTCGTCGGCCGGCTTCGCCTTCTCCCAGAGCACCTTCGGGACGACGCCGAACATGGCCCCGCCGTCGAGACGGAAGAGGCCGTCGCTGAAGATGTCGACGTCATAGGGGCCGATCCTCACGGTGCCGCAGTATCCATCCTCGTGCTACGTGTGCGGCGCGCCAGCCTGCTCGAAGGCGCGCGCACGGCGACCGGCGTCGCCGTCGTGATCGACGTTTTCCGCGCGTTCACCACTGCCGCCTTCTGTATCGCGGCGGGTGCCACCGAGATCGTCCTGGTGAAGGACCCGGAGGATGCGCTCGCGCTGAAGGCGAAAGATCCCTCGCTGTTCCTGACGGGCGAGGTCGGTGGTCGGCCCATCGAAGGCTTCGACGTCGGCAACTCGCCGTCGAAGATCGTCGGCATGGACCTGGGCGGCCGCCGCGTCGTCCAGCGCACGAGCGGCGGAACGCAGTGCGTCGTCGCGGCGGCCGCGTCCGCGCGCGAGGTGGTGCTCGGAAGCCTCGTCATCGCCTCCGCGACGTGGCGCTACGCCGCCGGCCGTGGCGACGAGATCACGCTCATTGCGACCGGCGCGCCGCTCCCGAACAGGGTGAGCGAGGACGAAGAGTGCGCCGCGCATCTCGAGGCGCTCCTCCTCGGTCGGTCCAGCGATCCCGCCGCCATGATCGCGCGGATCTGGGAGGGCGAGGATCCGAACTGGCCCGCGTGGTTCCCGCGCCGCGACGCCGAGCTCGCGAGCGAGGTCGACCGCTTCGACTTCGCGCTCCCGGTCCATCGCGAGGACGGCCTGCTCATCGCGCGTCCGGTCCAGCCCGAGAGGTAGGCGCGGTCAGGGCACCGGCATCGCATCGGTGCTCACGGCCGCGGCCACGGGCAGCGAGAAGAGAAAAGTGCTTCCGTGACCGATCTCGCTCTCCACCCAGATCCGCCCGCCGTGCAGCTCGACGATCCGCTTGGCGAGCGCGAGCCCGAGGCCGGTCCCCTCGCGACCGCGCGCGGCGCCCGTCTGCTCGAACTCGCGGAAGAGACGGCCGACGTCCTCGGGCGCGATCCCGGCGCCCGTATCGCGGACCGCGATCGTCACGGCGCCGTCCGCCCGTCGCCCCCTGACGTCAACGCGGCCGCCTTCGGGCGTGAACTTCACGGCGTTCGAGAGAAGGTTCACGAGCACCTGCGTCACCTTGCGCTGGTCGGCGCTGATGGTGCCGAGGTCGGCGGTGCTCTCACTGGTCAGCGCGATCCGGTGAGCAGCGGCTCGCTCGCGGACATAGAGCATCGCTTCCGCAACGGCCTCCGAGACGGAGAAGGTGGAGCGCTCGAGATCGAGGCGGCCGGCCTCCACCTTCGACAGATCGAGGATGTCGTTGACCAGCGCGAGCTGGTGCTGCCCCGATGACAGGATGTCCCGCAGGTACTCCTCCTGCTTCGGATTGATGTCCCCGAAGAGCCGGCCGAGGAGGACCTCAGAGAAGCCGATGATCGCGTTCAGAGGGGTCCGCAGCTCGTGGCTCATGTGGGCCAGGAACTCGCTCTTGTTCCTGTTCGCCTGCTCGACCAGGCGGTTGGCCTCGGCGAGCTGGCGGTTCGAGAGGTCGAGCGCCCTGCGCTGCCGCGCGACCTGCGCCGAGACCCTCGCGAAGAGATACGCGCCCAGAAGCAGGAGCCCGACGAGGCCGATCCGGACAAGCCGCTGCTGATCGAGGCTGGTCCCGAGCTCGGACTCCGCGACGGTCGTGCCGACCACGGCGGCCACGCGCCAGCCCGAGCCGCTGACCGGCGCGACGGCGACCACTCGCGCGCCACCGCCGAGCGGATCCTCGGCGTCGCCCGGGACGAACGTGTTGGCGAGGGCGGCCCTGACGACCGTCGCTCCGCTCAGATCGTCGAAGGTGCGGCCCGAGCTCACCGCGTCGGCGACCAGCCGTCCGTTCTCGTCGAAGAGCACGAGGTCGTCGACCGGACCGAGCTGCGGCCGCAGCAGGGTGGCGAAGTCGCTCGGCCGGAGCTGCGCGATCAGCACCCCGCGCACCTCGAAGGCGCCGCGCACCGGCGCGACGACGAGCGGTCCCGCGAAGACCACGGGCTGGTCGAAGCGCACGTTCCCCGTCACGATCGCGCGGCGCTCGAGCGGGCCCAGCCGCACGACGCGGTCGAAGAACGGTTGGCCGGCGACCGTCGGCAGCCGGTCTTCGGCGGCCGCGCCGAAGGCGCTGCTCACGAACGGTCGACCGCGCGCGTCGGCGACCCAGAGGTTGGCGACCTCCTGGGTCAGGCCGCTGCCCTGGATCTCGCGGAGGGCGGCGCCGCGGTCGCCGGACGAGACCGCGACGGCGAGGCCGTCCGAATTGACGACGTCGAGCTGCGCACGGTAGGAGTCGAGCCGGAGCTTGACGACATCCGACGCGCGACGTGCGGCGTCACCGGTGGACGAGATCGCCGCGCGATGGAATCGGCCGCGCGAATCCTGAGCGCCGCTCTCGCCGGCCAGCAGAACCGGAAGCCCGATCGCGAGCGCGACGAGCGCGACCAGGGCCCAGGGGCGGCCGACGGCGCTCTCGAAGACCGTGCGCACGATCAGGCCGCCGCGGTCGCGCGGCTCACGGCTTGATCCACCACCGTTCGACGTTCCAGAAGATCGCGTAGGTGCCCGGGTCAACTCCGCGGAGGGACTTCGAGGTGAGGACGAACTGGTTCGCCGCGAAGCCGAAGTTGTAGGGCTGCTCGTCGTTGAGGATCCGGTCGACGGTCTCGTAGCTCTTCTTGCGGGCGGCCTGGCTGCAGTCCCCGTTCGCGGGCGTGCGGCCCTCCTCGATCGCCCTGTCGAGGCCCGGCGCGGTGAAGCCGCCGGAGTTGAAGCCGGGCTTCTTGGTCGCCGCGTCGGGGATCTGGCTCGAGTGCCAGATGGAGTACGGGTCCGGGTCCAGGCCGAGCGACCAGCCCAGGATCCAGGCCTCGAGGTTCCCGGTATCCAGCCGATCTGTCACCGCCTGGAACGGCGCATGTTCGGGGCTGGCCTTCACTCCGAGGGCGCGGTACTGCTCGACGGCCGTCTCGAGCAGCCCGTCCCAGGACGCCTGGCCGGCGCTCGGGGCGAGGATGGTGAAGGCCAGCGCCTTGCCGTCCTTCGCGTACAGCCCGTCCGCTCCTTTGGCGTAACCGGCCTGGTGGAGGAGGTCTTCGGCCTTGGCCCGGTCAAAGGGGTACGGATCCAGGGTCCTCCGGTCCGGGTACGCCCAGGAGGTCGGGGGATGGTGTGCGACGGCCCGCGCGCCTTCTCCGAGGAGGACGCTCCGCACCACCGCGTCCATGTCGAGGGCGTACGCGAGCGCCTGGCGGACGCGCTTGTCGGCCAACGCCGGCGCGGTCGCACTCCTGGTGTTCCAGCCGATGAAGGTGTACCCGTTCACGGGATAGCGGTGGAGGACGAGGTCGTCGTGCCCCCGAAGCTCCGTCAGATCGCTCTGCTGGACGCCGCGCGTGAAATTGGCGTCGCCGCTCTTGACCAGACCCACCTGTGCCCCGACCCCGGTCACCCGAAAGACGAATTGATCGACGAAGGGCGCACCCTTGAAATACGTCTCGTTCCGATCGAGGGTGACCAGCTCGCCCTTGCGCGACTCCCTGAACTTGAACGGACCGCTGGCGACGGGCGGCGCCACGTTCTCGGGCGCCGCGTCCACGTTCTTCGTGACGTCGTCGTCGACGACGTACTTGCCGAAGACCTGGGTCGGCAGCGGCCCGGCCGACTGACCGAAAGCGTTCGCCAGCGCCGGGCAGAAGGCCCGCACGAACCGCACCGCGAACTTCTTCGGGTCCGTCGGGTCGAGCGTGACGCCGCTGATCGCGTTCGCGATCCCGTCGCGGTACTCGGCGAAGCCCGCGACCTCCTGGAAATTGGGCTTGCGCACGGTGACCTTGCTGCGTGCCACGGCCTTGACGGCGGTGAGGTAGTCCTGGCCGACGATCGGCTTCCCGTCGGACCAGCTCGCCGACGCCTTGATCGTCCAGCGGTATGTCAGGCCGTCCGCCGAGACGGTCCACGACCCCAGGTCCGGGCTGAGCTCTCCGGTCTTCGGATCGACGGCGTAGAGCGAGGCGTAGATGAGGCCGGCGGCGAACGTCGACGTCACTTCGGCGGCCAGCATCGGGTTGAGCGTCTGCACGTCGATGCCCCCCGCAGCCACGATCCGTCCGCCGCGCTGCGGGACCTCGGCCGCGCTCGCGGAAGGTCCGGTCGCTGCGGGTGGTGCGCCGACGCACGCGCTCGCGACGAGGATGACGACGGGGCCGACGGCGCGTGCCGCAAGCAGCGCCTGAGGGACCTTCATTAGGACGGCACGGGCGCAGCATATGACCGGCAGGTCGGCGGAAGCCTCTGGCTACGATGCCGCAGATGCCGCGACGCGTCCTCATCACGGGGATCACGGGATTCGCCGGCAGCCATCTCGCCGAGCGGCTCGCGGGTCGCGGGTACGAGGTCCACGGGATCGCGCACGAGCCGCCCCCGCATCCGTTCCTCGCGAAGATCGCGGGACGGATCACGGTCCACGCGGGCAACGTGCTCGATCCGGCGTCGCTCCGCGACGGGATCGCGCGCGCGCGCCCCGAGATCGTCTTCCACCTCGCCGGACAGGCGGTGCCCACGCTCGCGTCGGCGGATCCGCGTGCGACGATCGACGTGAACGTGCTCGGCACAGCGCACGTCTCGGATGCAACGGCCGCGGCGGGCGCCCATCTCGTCGCGGCGTCGAGCGCGGACGTCTACGGGATCCCCGATCGCGCACCCTCCGCAGAGGACACGCCGCTGCATCCGACGAACGTCTACGCCGCGAGCAAGGTCGCCGCGGAGACCGTCCTGCGCGCCGCGGGTGCACGCACGCGCATCACGATCCTCCGGCCGTGCAACCAGATCGGCCCGCGGCAGCATCCGCAGCTCGCGGCATCGGCGTTCGCGAAGGCGATCGCTGAGGCGGAAGCGGGCCTTGCCGAGGCGACCATCCGTCACGGCCAGCTCGACCCGCGGCGCGAGTTCCTCGATGTGCGCGACATGGCCGCCGCGTACGAGGCCGCGGTGCGGCTCGATCACGGCGGCGCCGAGACCTTCAACGTCGGCACGGGCGCGGCGGTGCGCGTGGCGGACGTCCTCGCTGCGCTCGTCGCGCTCGCACGCGTCCCGATACGCACCGAGCTCGATCCCGAGCGCGTGCGTGCCGGCGTCCCGCCTCTGCTGCTCCTCGACTCGTCGCGGTTCCGCGCGGCGACGGGTTGGTCGCCTGCCATCGCTCTCGAGAGGTCGCTCTCCGATACCCTCGACTTCTGGCGAGAGAACGTGTCTAGGGAGGCGATCCGCACTCGGTGATGGGGAAGATCGTCTTCGGCACCGACGGCTGGCGCGCGCGCATCGCCGAGGAGTACACGTTCGACGCGGTGCGGATCTGCTCGCAGGCCGTCGCCGAGTGGGTGAGGAACGAGGGCGGCGCCGACCGCGGCGTCGTCATCGGCTATGACCGGCGCTTCGTCTCCGAGCACTTCGCCGCCGCAGCCGCGGAGGTCGTCGCGGCGAACGGCGTGAACGTGCATCTCTCCACCGCCGCGGCGCCGACGCAGTCGTTCTCGTGGGCGACGATGCGGCGCAAGGCGAAGGCTGGGATCGTGATCACCGCGAGCCACAACCCGTGGACCGACAACGGCTTCAAGGTGAAGACGGAGACCGGCGCGGCCGCGCCGCCGCCGATGCTGAAGCAGCTCGAGGCGATCATCCATCCGCTCCAGGAGGGCCGCGGATCCGTCCAGCGCGTGAGCCTCGATGACCCCGAGGCGAAGAAGCGCGTGCAGACCTTCGATCCCGCCCCCGACTACCTCGCGCGCGTCGCCGAGCTCTTCGACCTGGAGGCGTTCCGCGACGCGGGGTACACGGTGGTGTGCGAGCCGCTCTTCGGCAGCGCCTCCGGCTACTTCCCGCGCCTCATCGGCGGAGGGAAGACCAAGGTCATCGAGCTCCATTCGGAGCGCAACCCGTTCTTCGGCGGCGTGAACCCCGAGCCGATCCCGCCGAACATCAACGAGTTCCTCGTGCGCGTGCCGGCGGAGAAGGCCGACGTCGGTCTCGCGGTCGACGGCGACGCCGACCGGGCGGGCCTCGCGGACGAGACGGGGCGCTTCGTCACGACGCTGACCACGTACGCCCTGCTCATGTGGTACCTGATCGAGGTGCGGAAGCTCCGCGCGCCGGTGGTGAAGACGGTGAACATGACATCGATGATCGATCGCCTCGGCGAGAAGTACGGCGTCCCGGTCTACGAGGTGCCCGTCGGCTTCAAGTACATCGGGCCGAAGATGGCCGAGACCGGCGCCATGATGGGCGGCGAGGAGTCGGGCGGCTTCGGGTTCGCGATGCACCTGCCCGAGCGCGACGGCATCGTCGCGGACCTCTTCTTCCTCGACTTCCTGATCAAGACGCGGAAGAAGCCGTCGCAGCTGATCGCCGAGCTGATGGATCTGGCGGGACCCTCGGCCTACAGGCGCGAGGACGTTCACTTCGACGCCGCGGACTATCCGGCGCAGAAGGAGCGGATCATGTCCGCGCTGAGCGGCGCGGAGCCGTCGTCGCTCGCCGGCCAGAGCGTGAAGAAGAAGGTCATGCTGGAGACGAATGACGGCGCGAAGTTCTTCCGCGCCGACGGCTCGTGGCTCCTCATCCGCCTTTCGGGCACGGAGCCCCTCGTGCGCATCTACGCTGAGACCACGGACGAGAAAGATCTCGCGCCGCTGATCGGGGAAGGCGACGCGATGATCGGCCGGAAGGTGGCGCACTGATGGACACGACCGTGATCGAGACCGTCGAACGGATCCGCGCCGCGGATCCCGAGGGGATGCTCGACCGGATCAAGGAGCTCCCGCAGCAGGTGCGAGACGCCTGGTCCATCGCCTCGAAGGCCGCGATCCCGCCCGCCTACGCGGACGTGCGCAGCATCGTCGTGAGCGGGATGGGCGGCTCCGCCATCGGGGGCGATCTCGCGGCGGCGCTCGTGGCGAACGAGCTGCGCGTGCCGATGAGCGTGCACCGCGACTACGGCCTGCCCGCGTACGTCGGGCGCGACTCGCTCGTGATCACCTCTTCCTACTCGGGGAACACCGAGGAAACGCTGTCGTCCTTCGAAGAGGCACGCAAACGCGGGGCGAAGATCGTGGCCATCACGACCGGCGGCCGGCTCGCGGAGCTCGCCACCGCCGCGGGTGGCCCCGTCGTCACGTTCTCGTATCCCGCGCGGCCGCGCGCGACGCTCGGCTACTCCCTGACCCTCGTCCTGGGCGTCCTCTCGAAGATGGGCCTGGTGCGCGACATGGCGCGCGACATCGACGTCGCGCTCGCCGACGTCGCGAAGCTGCAGGAGAAGGTCCACGAGGGCGCGCGCTCGAACGACGCGAAGAAGCTCGCCGTCGCGCTCGCCGGCAGGGTCGTCGTCGTCTTCGGCGCCGGTCCGATGGGCGTCATGGCGCGGCGCGTGAAGGGGCAGTGGAACGAGAACGCGAAGAACTGGGCCGCCTTCGACGTCCTGCCGGAGCTGGACCACAACGCGGTCGTCGGGTTCCCGAACCCGGCCATCGCGAAGCAGGCGCTCGCGGTCCTGATCCTGCGCAGCTC
>Ga0070706_100001707_pt1 | contig 22853 bp, 17 predicted proteins | sample KBSK5501metaG_FD_65476 | JGI IMG/M metagenome (GOLD analysis project Ga0070706, IMG submission 65476) | Corn, switchgrass and miscanthus rhizosphere microbial communities from Kellogg Biological Station, Michigan, USA - KBS K5-50-1 metaG | ecosystem: Host-associated > Plants > Roots >... | reverse complement strand
CTTCGCCGACAATGAGAGCGGAGTCCCCCACATCAGTCACCACACAAGAAGTGCCACACGCCATAGCTTCGCCTATGACATTGGGAAAGCCTTCCGTCAATGAAGAGTTCACCATAATATCCAACCCGGACATGATAAAGGGGATATCATGCCTCTCCCCCAATAAGTAGATCTGCTCGATGAGGCCATATCTTGAGATAATCCGACAAATCTCATTATTGTCCTCCGTCATGCCGTTCCCCACGAGAACACAACGTACATTTCGATCGCGTTGACGCATCAACTGCATTGCCCTAAACAAGTTCTCATGATCCTTCATGGCATCGAAACGGGCGATCATTCCGATCAGCACCGCGTCTTCAGGCAATTTGAGTTCTTCGCGAAACTTCAGCCGAGCCGATGGATCCGGTCGAAACTGATCCAAGTCGAAGCCATTCGGAATCACTGACCATTGCCGCGGAGCATAACCAAGCACCTCATGGCAGCGGCGCCCCTCATACGAATTGACGATAACGGCATCCGGCAGCCGCGATAGACGGGCGAGGAGGCGAAAAACTAACTTGGAGGTGAAAGGATACCGGCTGAAATCCATATCCGAGCAGCGCACATTCCAGGCGATCACAGGCACACCGCTGAACTTCCCTACGAGTACGCCAAGTAGGTCTGAGTGGTACAGCCAGGTCTGGAGAATTTGTGGCCGCTCTTTCATCAATAGGCGCCGCAGTTGCAACATTGCGAAGGGATTTGGCACTCCCCTGCGCATCTCCAATGTAAAGACAGGAACTCCCACAGATTCAATCTGATCTCCCAGCGATCCTCGGTCTGTCATCGAAACGACGACATTCAAGAATTTCGACCGCTCCATCTTAGCCACCAACTTGTGCAGCATCATTTCGGCACCGCCGGTGCTGAGATCGCTGATGAGGTGAAGGATTTTAATCATGTTGCGGTAAAGTGATCGGTCCGTCGGTTCAACTCTTCGTGAGGAACACGCGGTAATTGCCGAACTTGACTATGGAGTCAGACTGCAGTTCGGCGAGGAAGCGGTCCGGCAGATACCCTTCCGACGACACCAGGTATCGAATCCGATATCGCCGCACCGCGTCCTGAATTGGAAGTAACAAGCGAGGGAACACCGGCTCCAACAGTTTGAAGCCGTACCCGTGCGCACCCCACAGAACCGGCTGCCCAGTCTTATACGCGACTTCATCGTACCACTGTGGCGGTAAACACATGATAATGCCTTTCGGCATGGCCTTCAGGTACTCAATAACATGTTCAAACTGCTCATCGGATTTGGGAGAGCGAGTGCGAAGCGTTCCATAGTAGAAGAGCAGGCTCAGCAGGTTGCCACCTAAGGCGGCCGCTACCCCAACCCATGCAAACTCAGGCAGCTCCTTGCCAGTGAGGAACATGCCGGCTATCAGGGCAGTGGGGAACGCGGCATTATAGAGATAATAATATCCGGATCCGAGACACTTGAGGGGATGAATGAACACGGTCAGAAGTGAGAACAGAAGGGTCATCTGCATCCACCCGACAATCCACACAGACACCGGCGTGTAATTGAACGAGGCTAAACCGATAACCCAAAGAACCGTAAGAATCCACGCTGCTGGACTAAATCCACCCAGGTAGCTGAGATGCCGAATCATTCCGGCCAGCCCCTTGCGGTGAAATTTGGTGGGCGTTTCGTATCCCGGCTCGCCATAAATGGGAGACTCCAGAATTGGATGCGCCTGCAGCCAGCGCCAATTTCTGTTCCAGAAAGTTACTATGTCCCAGTGCGCGCGCAGAACCTTCCAATAGAAACCGTTGCTCAAAAGCATCGCGGCCGCGATTGAACCGGGGATCAGTGCAAAGAAACGCCATTCTTGAAAGGCGATGCCGCCAACCAAACACAGAAACCAGAAAAGTTGAGTCGTCATCTTATGGGTCAGCAAGATCAACCCGGCTAATCCCAGAACAACACCCCACACCCATATTGGACCGTCAAACAGAACCAGCCACACGAAGAGAAGCGCTAATCCGTCGAGAAATAGCGCTCCCAGTCCACGAGGGTTTAGTTGGGTGTTGTAGGAGACCAGGATCGGGGTGGTCGCATAGACGAATCCGGCCATTAAGACGGCGTAAGTCTCTCCTCCCGTGAGCCAGGCAGTTCCTCCCAGCAGGAGCACCATCCGCATCAAATCAATGCCGACCGAGACCAAAAAGTTGTACCGAGTGAAGAGCGCTTCGGGCAGGGCAGCCATGAGACGCGGGAAGAGCGGCGGGTACCATTGATGTTCATCGAACAGATATTGCGGAAGAATCGGCGGGAATTGGCGATCACGGCGAAGGGATTCGAGATAAGCTTTCCAGTACCAATGATCGACAGCCAGAGTTCCCGTGGCCATTCGATGGGGAAGCAGTCGCAAGAACAGCGCAAACGCACACACCGCGATCGAAAAGAAGGCAAGGACGCCGTCCATCTCTTTTTCAGTGACCCGCCTGCTGCAATTCCCAGAGTGCGCTGAATCGAGTTTTCTGAGCGAGGAGTTCAGCCCAGGTTCCACACTCTACGACTTTTCCGCCCTCGAGCACGTATATCCGATCGGCGTTTTTCACCGTGGACAGCCTGTGGGCAATCATGATGATCGTCATCTCACCATGGAGAGCTTGAATAGCGTCGAGCACATACTGTTCGGATTCGGAATCCAACGCACTCGTGGCTTCATCGAGGATCAGCAAGGCGGGCCGATTCATCAAAGCTCGAGCCAAGCCGATCCGCTGCTTTTGCCCCACTGATAAACGCATCCCCCGATCCCCCACAACCGTCTCATACTCGTCCGATAATGCCATAATGAAATCATGCGCATAAGCTTTACGGGCAGCCTCTACCATATCGACTTCTTTCAAGTTCCCTGATCCCCACAACATATTGTTCCGCACAGTGTCATGAAAAAGGAATGTTTCCTGTGAGACATATCCGATACGACGACGCCAGGCCTTGAGGGGAAACTCGTGGATCGGGATATTCTGGGCCGTGATCATGCCTGGCACAGTCTCGTTTAATCGCAAAATACAATCCACCAACGTGGACTTGCCGGAACCAGAGCTACCGACAATGCCGATCGTCTTTCCCTGCGGGAAATCCATCCGCACGCTCCGAAGAACTTGTTTGTCTCCATACGAAAAGGACAGATCGTGTATCGAGACGGTCGCGCCTTCACCGTTCAATGGGGGCAGCTCCACCATCGGGGTCAGCGTTTCCTGATAACTGACTGCGACATCGTGCGACTTGGCAATGGTTTCAATCGAAGGGAGATAGCCGCCCAGAAGTTGCAGATTCTGCTGCAAACTAAAGGCTCGAGGCACGAGTCTCACAAAAAGGGCGACAATTAATAAGATCGAAGCCGAATCGATTCGAAGGGAATGTGTCCCGACGACGAGCACGACACAGAGTACAGAAATGGCTGAGAACTCAAAAATCCCCTTCAGGATGCTCGGATAGAAAGAACTCCAAAAATAGACGTCCCGCAGCTTGTGAATGACCGACACAAACTTGGACTGGGCCAATCCCTCAGTGGCAGTCGCCTTCACAAGCTTGGCCCCTCCCATGAATTCATTCACGGTGCATTCGAGATCACTGCTATACGTGCTGATCTCTTCCCCAATGCGATAGCCTGCGGACATGAACCGATGGGTAAAAAGAAATAAGAGGCTGCCGGACAGTAACAGCAATCCTGTCACCTCCCAGGACGCATAAAAGGCCACCGTGAGGTACACAGCAGTGACCATCGCCGCTGACAACAATTGGCTGATAAGATAAAAGGCCCCTCCGACCCGATTGGTCTCGCCGATAATCGTATTGATGAGATCCCCCGATCGGCTTCTGACGAAGAACGGCCAGCCGGCATTCATGTATGTGGAAAAGAGGGTTTCCCTCCAGGTCGCGGTATAGGCGTGCTGAAGGCGTGCGGCCAGCCAGCTCTGGGTGATAAGGACCAGCATCTGCATGGCCGCGACTCCGACAATCAGCAGAAGCAAACTCATCGGTGTCAACGGCAGCGACAAGGCCGTGACTACCTTGCGAAGAAGCAGCACGAGCGTACCGTTCTCACTCCCGCCCACGCCGATCAAAATCAACAGCGGAAGCAGCAACGCAAAAGCCAGGCCCTCCATGAGGCTGCTCGCCATCATCAAAGCGACCAGGATGACAATTCTTCCTCTGAAAGTTGCCCAAATATTCTTGATGAGCAACAGTAAATATTGGGTCATACGTGACGCATTAGACTTGGATACGACGGACCGTTTGTTCCGGACCGTCTTGTTCCACAATGCAATAATCCCCGCTGTCCCAGTAGGACCCAGCGAATCGTCGCGCTAAAATAGAACGGAAGCTTTCATCAAGTTGGATTGCACGGGCGGAGATACGGTGCTTGTCCCACACCAGTTGTCTTCCGGCATCAGCAAGTGACTGAGCCCAGTCAGGATCGCGCTCGAGTGCATGGTGTATTTCGACCAGATCCTGCGGAAGACAGATAAGAGCGTTTGTTTTATCTTGAAATCCCAAGGCTTCAAATCCATTACAGGGCATACAGACCAGAATAGAACCACAAGCAGGAATCTCGAAAAACTTTCTTATGGGATACCCAAGCCCGGACCCGCAGGTATAGGAATACTTGCTGGCTTCAATGGAGCTCCGAAAGAGATATCTGAAGGCTCTTTGCCCCACGGCGTTCCCCAAAGGCCGCAGCCTTAACCGTTCCAGCGCAGAGAGGACATATGACAATCCTCGTCCAATCCACCGAATGCCGAACGCAGACAAGCTCTTCTGAGCTTGCCTCCTAGCCCAGTACCGTACCCCCACGATTGACCATCGCACCCTCCGAGCTGCAATGGGTGACCACGAGAATTCGGTGTCGCTGACAAAGGCCGGAAAGGAAATCACACGACAATTGCCTTGTTCAATAAAATCAAACCAGTTGTCGTTTGCTGACGGAGCAAACAATTCGTGCTTCAATAACGGTAATTCCTTTATCGGGCGAACAAATTGCGTCCCTAACCCAACCAAGTAGGCGTTGATGTCCTCAAATACTCGAACTTGATCAGCAGGAAAATTGTAAAAATCGCTTTCCAGCAGCGTGACGCATTTACTCGCCTTAATCTTCATGAACGATAGTCGGATATCATTCACATGGCAAAGGTCGCCATGATCGAAGTGTGTGACATAATTATTCTTGTACCCAGGCGGAATAGCTTCCCTTCGCCATTCTCTTGAGAATGCAATGTGCTCGCTGGCAACAATAAAATCGAACGGTCCATTCGATTCAACGAACTGATCCACCCCTCTTTTCAAGACGTCAGTACTCACATAGCCAGGCCCGAAAAAACGAACATCGAAAGCATGTTTGAGTACCGAGCCAAATAAATTCCTGGTGGGATTAACATAAGACAAATTAAAATCAAGGCACAATACTCTTAACCGTGGATGTAAGTTCTTAATAGTCACAACCTCCTTGCCTGCGCCTCCCATAGTCAACCAATCAACCTCACACGCACGGCACAACCCATCTTACCTCTGATGTGTCCACTGAACGAACCCACGGCGTTTTTATCCTGTCCGGTGATGAGAAGAAACGGTACCAGAGCACTTATTATGTTGTTAGCAAAGAGCAGCGATGGAGACAACTTGGACACAGGGTCCGACAGCGATGGTGCTGTCTAGCGGGAAGACGATGCAGGCCCTGCGTCGAGCGGAAAAACGGTTTCATCAAGCCCCCTGACGATGACGGCATGTTGAAAGGGAAACTGCCGCGGGATCTCTTCCTTCAGGACATGTCGTCTGATCAGGAGATCCGGCTCATTGTAACCGACCATCGCTCGAATCGACGTGGTCCCTGAAAAACGGGGGTTGATCTCGAATACATATACTTCTCCCCGGTGTAGGCGGCACTGGATGTTGATTGCACCGCGCGCTCCCAGCTGCGTTGCAATCTTCTCACAGACCCGAGTCACCTCAGGAAATTTTCCGATTTCGCCTTGGGACACCCCTGTGCTGACTGCAAGGTGCGAACCGAACTCTTCACGCCCCGTACGGTTGGGAACACGAATCCTGCAGCTTAAGGAAGAACTGAGATTCCGTCTCAGCGCAATTGAATTGATGAGGTCACCATCCATATCGAAGAGGACCCCGACAGTGAATTCAGTCTCTGGAGTTCCCTTGTATTCCTGCACAATGACTTCCGGGCACACATCGAGGCCAAGCAGATAGGTTGCAACCGTTTCCAGTTCAGGCTCGCTCTGAGCGATAAACGTATGTGCGCTTCCCCCGCTGCCGATTGATGGCTTGATAATGGCTGGATAGGAGTTCCAATCCCGAACATCCTCCAACTTATTCAGCACCCGGGTCTGAGGATACGAGAACCCATGATCCTTGAGGAAGGTAATGGTGCGGGACTTACACATGCATGTTTCAATGACGTGTTGCGGATTGATGGGCAGGAAAATACCCTGCGCCTCGAATACCTTTCGGTTCTGACTCAGGGCCCTCAATTCAGGCTCCGAACCGTGGAATAGGGCTTGAACGCGATGTTTGAGGCAGAGATTTAGGATAGTGTCGATGTACTGCGGGTCTCGTGCCGATGGAACCACGTACGAGTGGTCAACGTCCTTAAATCCCCGGCAGTACTGCGACATGTCGCAACCGACAATTTCATACTTGGTACTGGCTAACCGCAGAGCCTTGAGGATTTGCTCTCCGTGACCGCCCCCGCCAACACCTGTGACCATCACAGCAACCGAGTGTGCCATTCAGTTCCTCAATCTAAGACCGGTGACCGGCTGCTGCGATACAGACAGCTCACAACTTCCTTCGAGACGCTCTCCTCCGGGCACGTGGCCAGAAAGCGGTCCACGTCCATTCTTACGCGTAACACTTCAGCCGAATCACTTGAAGCATCGTAGACCAGACAACTCGCCAGCCCACTAATATCTCTGGGTAAGCCACACGAGCCTGCATTGAGCCACAACGCATTCTGTTCACGCCTGATGAATGGCCGATGGGTATGCCCCATCACGATGACGTCATAGGAGCCAGCCTCACCCGATTGGATAGTCCCGTCCTCATAGAGATAGCCTTCCAACAGATTTGACGGACGTCCATGTACCAAGAGGATGCGCTTCCCGCAGACGTTTAACTCCCTCGTCAGGGGCCATGACGCAATGACGTCCTTCAACTCGGGCGACATCCTGGCAGATGCATCATTCAGTCTGTAGATAGGCTCAGCGCCGTTCTTCATAGGAAGCTCTCCAAGCAACAACGCCTCGTGATTTCCCTTGATACATTTCGTGCGCTCCCTTTCGAGAAGGCGAATAACTTCCATTTCACTCGGAAGATACCCGACGCTGTCGCCGAGAAAGTACACCTCCTCGGCCTCAGCCCTTTTCAGCTCAGCAAGACACAATTCCAAGCCGTGAGGATTCCCGTGCGCATCAGAAACGAACCCGATTTTCATGAATGCTCGCCCTTCGCCGCCGCGATCGACCTCACACCGCGACTTCGTTACTTGCTTCGCCAGCGATCTCAACGATGGTGCGAATACGCGTCCGGTTCAACTCTCCGGCAGCACCTAGTTCCGAGGCAAGTCTTGGTCCGAAACTCCGCGACAGAATCCACAGCTCGTCAACTGGGCACTGCAGTAGAGCCTTCCGGTTCTCAACCGCTCTGTGAAACGGTGGGAAATAGCGCCCGAGGAGTTCCGCGTCATCATCGAAGAAACGTACGTCGGAGTGAGGAGGTAACAGTGCTAACGCTCGCCCTGGTACGAAGACCCCAAGCGTAACCCCCTGTTGTGCCAAACTCTCTATTCGATTCGACGCCCAGGCTCGCAGACGCGCGCACTTTGCAGCAAACTGCCTGGCTTGCTGAATTTCGTCGCTGACACTACCTATTGGTCTAGGATCGCGTGTTGGCGTTGCTGCCATGTACAAGACCGAGCCATAGCCTGCGGGACGTTGGTGCACGATTCGAAAGCCTGCCGCCCGCAGAACTTCCTTCAGCGAATGGGCCGTGAAGTAATGCCAGTGCTCATGCAGGAGCATTGACGGGTCGCCTTGAGCGATGAATTGACCGCAGTCAGGAACGGCAAATATTGCGCATCCTTGTGGCTCTAACTGACGATGAACGGAGTCCAAGAAACTTCCGAGTTGTTCAACATGCTCCAAGAGAGCAAAGCCAATAATCAGATCGAAGTGCTCAGTGATCTGCGGCGTTGGAAAGAATTCCCCGACAACCGGCACTCTATGCGTTTTCCAATTGTCAGCGTTGGCCAAGCCTGGTTCGACTCCGAGTACTTTTGCGCCCAGGTCTTGCAACCGTCGCAGCAGATATCCACGGCCTGCACCGATTTCCAGCACGCTGGCACCGTTGGGGTCACGGACCTCTCTGAGGAAAGCAAGGAAGTCCTCAGCGTAACGCCGTCCCGCCGGTGTGTCATCCATGGCAGTACCCAGAAGCGATCCTCGCGCGTAGGCGAGAGCAAGAAAGCGACGCACAATTTCGCTTGGTAATTGACTGACCAGACCGGTGCTGATAGAGATGCCTAGCTGAAGCGGAAGCATTGATGGGAACGGCTGAGGATTGGCCGGCTCATCATACACACCGATCGTGAATGGCAGATTATCGATCGTGAAGATCGCATCACTCTCACTGGATATCCGGGATCCTGTCATTGATTTAACTCGCTGGTGAGCTTGCTAATACCACCCATCAGATCAGACGTGGGAGACCAGGACAATCTCTGACGAGCCTTATTAATGCAATACCGCGCAGTCCACCCATCCTGGAGATCGGGTTTCCCAGTGGGTTCTGGTACTCCCTTTCCCAAAATGCGAACGACTAGTTGTGCCAGTTCTGCCATCGTCGTCGGTCGACCAGCAGCAACATTGAACACCCCTTGCCCTCCGGTCCGTGCCGTAGCCAGAACAGCCTGAGCCACATCCGTGACGTCAATAAAGTCCTGCTCTCTCCTGCCGCTACCCCAGATCGGTACAGCACCGCCTGCAAGCGCGCACTTGATAAAGCGCGGCAGTACAAGGTTTAGGCTCATGCCAACTCCGTATGGAGCTGAAAGCCGAAGGACAATCCCACCAGCTGCCAGAACTGCCGACTCGCCATCAAGCTTCGCACCAAAATACGGTGATCGCACCACAATCGGAGCCTCCTCCGTCTTCCATGACGAGTCTCGCGGATTGTACAGCCCACATGTCGAGGTGTAGATCACCCGCGCATTCCAAGAGACCGCCGCTCGAAGGATCACCGCATCCATCGTCCGCGTGGCATTCGCACTGTCATCGTTGTCCGGATAGCGCGGCCAATGCGGCACGGCGGCCGCTAAATGCACGATTACCTCGGGAGGATTAATTACCGACGCAAGAAGGGAATCTCCGGAGGTTGCAAGATCGAGCGCAAGGCTCTCCGCATCCTCTGTAGTCCTGGTGCGGAAGACCGCGTTGACCTGTACACCGGAGGATTTGAACGCATCGACCACCGCGCGTCCGACAAGACCGCCTGCACCTGTGACCAAGACACGAGTTGGGAGAGTTCCGCTAGGCGATACCGAGTGCAAATCGTTCATGTCTAAGCACACATCGAAAGGTCATTTTGTCAGGTTCGCTGTAGCTATCGACGATTAGAGGAAAGTGGTTATAATATTTTATTCGCGATCCTCGAACGCGAATGTTCTTGTCAACGCAGCCTGCAATCCCTTCGGCGACCACATCAGATCCGCCAGAATCTTCAGATTCCGCGACACAGACTCCCTCAATTGAGGGTTCCCAAGCGCTCGAATCACTTGCTGCGCAAATGAATGCCTGTCGCCTTGCTCTGCGAGTAGAGCATTGTCTCCATCCTTCAGAATCCCACGTACCCAGTCTGAGTTGTATGCCACCACGGGTACCCCACAAAGCGCCGCCTCACGAAGGGCAGTCCCTGTTAAGGGAGAGAGAAACAACACAGCGGACTTGTAATACCGAACAAGCTCGCCGCTCTCCTTGCTGCCTGCAAACTCTACATTGTCACAAAGACCGAGTCGCTTGACCAACTCCTGCAAATTCGCTCTCTCCTCTCCGTCACCCACGAGAATCAGGGTGGGCTTGTACCCACCATCCACGATCTCCCGAAGCACGTGAATCAAGTCTGAAACCTTTTTTTCCCGGTGAAGTCTGCCGACGTAAAGTAGAATAGGTTGACCCTCCAGACTTGGCGCAATTCCCTTACTCTCTTCATGGTAGTCCGCCAGTGCCTGGAAGAATTCCTTTGAGGGCAGTTCATCAACCAAGACGTCCACGAGCAGCAATTTCGTTCTGACAGAATCTATCGAGGACAACCACTCGATATACACCCCGATATTCTTCCCTGTCACAACTCTACTGGCGAGAGCATAGCTAAGTCTGATGAACAGACGTTCCAACCAGATCGGCAGGACTGAGGTCAGGGATCGTCCTGTTCTTTTGTAACTCTCTTTCGGGATGCACACGGGCATCAATACGATCCTGGCCCCAAGCAGGCTCACCAATAGCAGACTGGTCCACCATGAAAACACCTGATCACACGTCAGGTAACTACAACTTCCTAGGCTTCGCGCAAACCTATAGAGACGGAATGGCGCCATAACCAAATTGAGCATCATATTTCCTGCACCCAGCGAGACCAGTGTTGTATTACTTCTCGTAACAGGTTCATGATAATTACCGCTAAGATAAACCACATAGACTTTGTCAAAATACGTTTCGTAATGATTGACGTACCAAACGTTTCCTTTCTTGAGCATGTCGTCGATACGGCTAAATCCATAGAGCAATAAGACTTTTTCCTTCATTGTTTGACAGTATCCATCTCAACCGATCGCAAGAAATGACGTTACGAAATGCCCTCTGGATAAAACGGAAGTCTTTTTTGCAGTGTGGTGAGTCTTCAGGACTAATCGACTAGCATCAGCCGCGATGATAGGGGTTGGCGGTCCCCTCGGTGCCGTCCAAGATCAATTCGTTGTGATAGACCTCGCGGGTTTTGCCAAGCGACACCGAAGTTTGTCCACGCATCTCCGCATTCCCGCGCCCATACGTCTGTCTGGAGAGCCACAGATACACGTTGCAGAGCAGGCGCTGAAGGGCCAAGTCGAGCATGAAGCGGTAGTACTGATGCCGCACTCGATAGCGCAGCAGCGCCGCCAAGCCGTTCTTGATCCACGCGAGCGGCTTGATGGGATGATAGGCCTTCCGCATATAGATCGAGCGTGATAACTGCTGCGTCATCTCGATGTTTTTGTCATCCTCCTCCGTGAACCATTTCAGCCAGGTGATGCGGTACTCGTCCACTTGCGGGTCCACCCGGCGCCACTCCTCCGTGGTCTTCGGGGCCTCAAACCCATCCGCCACCGCCTGCTTAAAGAGCTGCGTCCCCGGCAGGGGCATATACCGCCACAAACTCACGGTCGCGTTAGGGAGAATCGTGTGAATGTCCATGCCCGCATTGATGGTCTGGTGCTGCTCCTCGCGCGTCTCCGTGGGGATCGCCACCATCCCCGACAGCCACACCGAAATCTTGGGATACTTGGCGAGGCGCTTGGCGCACGCGGTCGTTTGGGCAAAGGTCAAGTCCTTGTGCATGAACTTGAGTAGGCGGTCTGACCCGGACTCCCACCCGATGAAGATGCCGTTCGTGCCATAGTCCGTAAACCGCTGGAGCATCTCGTCGGTAATCATTTCGGCCCGCACGTCCAGGGTACTACAGGTGATCCCCTTCAGCGCCAGCCGCTCCAGGATGGTATAGGCGCGCTGCTTCTGCACCATGAAGAGGTCGTCGGAGAAGTACACGCTACTGATCCCGTAGGTGTCCTTGAGATGCGTGAGATGGTTCACCACATAGTCTGGCGAGTGCGCCCGCCAGGAGCGGCCCGAATACTCAAAGGTGGAACAGAACCCGCAGACGAAGGGACAGCCCCGCGAACTAAAGAAGCTCAGTACCACGTCCCCGTTGCGCTGATGAATCTTGTAGTCCTCCAAATGCAAGAGCGACCACTCCAGTGGGAGCGCGTCGAGGTCGTCAATCAGTGGGCGGGGGGCGGTGCGGATTGGCTTCCCCTCCTGCTGATAGACCAAGCCCTTCACGGCGGACAGGTCCGATCCAGACTCCAGGGCACGGGCGAGTTCCACACAGGTGTATTCCCCTTCTCCGGTTCCCACGAAGTCGATATACTTCTCCGACACACACTGCTCGGCCATGAGGGTGGGGTGATGCCCGCCCCACAGGATCACAATGGTGGGGTCGAGTTCCTTGAGCCGCTTGCTAAACTGTGCCGCACAATAGGTGGTCATGCCGCTCAAGACGGAAACGCCAACGAACAGCGGCTTGCCCCGAGCAATTGTCTGGCAGGTTTCTTCTAGCTCCTGCTCATTGGTGCCCAAGACATGGTGAATCCGAACATCGAATCCCGCCTTCTTGAGATTGCTACCGATATAGAGCAGGCCCATCGGGGGATGTTTCTTATCGATGTCTCCCTGAGTCCCCGCGGTGACCATTACGAGATCGATCATGTTATTCTCCTCTTACCTCTTCAGAGAGCCGCCCTTGTAGAGCAATGCCCTCAGTAGTCAAAAGCACTTCGCCTATTCTACCAGGCTCTTTCCCAACGATACAGGTTATTCTTCAGCTGAAATGATCGGAAAAACAGAGGCGAATTCACTTAATTTCGCTCACGCCGTACCCCGAACACAACCGGCAGATCCCGATATCCCCTTGATTCCGATGCAACTTGTCCCGGAAGGCGCGGTAGGGGGCCCCGTTCCAAACCTCCTCTAGGCTCTGGGAGAACAGATTGCCCATTATTTCCTCTCCTTTTGGGTCTCGACAGCAGGGCACGACATTCCCGTTTACATGAACCGCCATTGAATAATAGATCCAAGGACACTCGTTGTCAGGAACTATCTTGGGCCTGAGAATCCCTCGTTCAAACGCAACCGGATCGTAGAACCAGCGTTCTTTGTCGGTTGGCAACATCTGCAATCCCTGTTCAATTGTACGCACACAAGGATCAATCACCTCGGCTTCATCAACGCCCATTTGTGACAGCGCAACTTTAAACGTCTCTACTTCATGCTCGTTGTGCTTCATCAAAATGAATCCGGAGATGATCTTCATGGGTAGCCGACGTTCATTGCGAAATTGAATTGTCTCTCGCAAGTTCTTGAAGACACGTTCAAGATTACTGCCGATTCGATACGTTTGGTGGGTCTCTTGCGTCATCCCTCCGATTTGAAAACGCACTTCGTCAATGCCGGATTCAGCAAGCTTCTCGGCATTGACTGCGTCACCATTCGTACACGTCGTGATGAAGGGAATCCCCTGGTCCTTCGCGTAACGGATCATCTGGTACGCATGTTTGTTTAAAAATGGCTCACCCATGAAATAAAACATAAGGGTGTTTGTATGCTCAGCGACCTTATCAATGAGCGTCTTAAACTGCTCTAGGGTCATGTGGCCATCAGGCCGTCCGAGAACACCGGCCCCAGTTTCACAGACAGGGCATTGCAGGTTGCAAATGTTCGTTGGCTCGATGGTGATATTCATGGGGCGGCCGGTGATATGCGACGACCGTTGTACTAACGACAGCGTGGACCGTACGTGGTCAGCAGCTCCCCGTTTGCCATTCAGTAATCCGATGCTTCCACGGAGAAAAGCTTGCACCCCAATGGCCGCACGATAGGTGTGAGCATTCTGTTTGACCATCATTTTGATACGGTCAATCATTTCTTCATCCTCTCACCGTTGAAGAGTAGTCAAGCGTCACCTCACCAGATGCACTAACGTGCACCTTTCCAACGACACGGCAGGGCTCGCCTACGGCAATAGAGAACGAGGGGATATTACCATTCACAAAAGATCCTGCACCAATCACGCAATGATCACCGATATTGACCCCTTTCACAATCACCACCTGTGCACCGATATGACAACAATTGCCGATCCACACTGGTGCGCGTTCATATTCTGCTTTCCCACCCGATAGCGCCCATTTGACCGAGTCATGTGTATAGATATGGACACCGGCACTAATGCTACAGTGGTCACCGATTGTCAGCCCACCCGACCCATCGAGCAACGTATAGGGTCCGATCCAGCTGTGTTTTCCCACCTTCACATCACCATACACATAACTGTCGTGATAAATGCTCGTCCCCTCGCCAAACCCCAAGCTCTTCGCACGTTCCCACCGATCAGAGAGCAGTTCTCCAAACGGCAAATCACGTTTCCATTTTTCCCTTACCCTGAGGCGGAGCTCCTGGTAAAGTCCGACAAGTGCTTCAGAAAGACTGGCCGATTCCTTCACGAGTGACACTCCTGCTGCTAAAGAGTCCCGAACAGCCTTAGTTGTTTCGATCCCCTTCAAGAAAGGTCCGGCACCACTGCTCGACGCTAAGAAGCGACCAGATCAGCAATCGCCGGTTGACTTTCCCCTCAAGATGATCGGACACAAGACGCTGCACCGTACTCCGATCCAGAAAGTTGAAGAGAGCCGCGTCGCGTTGCATCAGTCTTCGCCGCACATAGTCGATACTCTCGCCCTTAAACCAACTGGCATCCGGAGCTGAGAAGCCCTGCTTGACGGCATCCGTGATCGAGGCCGGCACATAGCGCTGCATCACCTGACGCAGTAGGAGCTTGCCGTCGCGGGTCTTTTCAAAATAAGCCCGGGTTTTGGCGCCTGGTTCGTTCTCATTGAGTTGGACGACTTCGCCAAGATTACCGAGCTTAGTGGTGACGGGAAGCCGCATCGCAAAATCCACGAGATCATTGTCGAGAAATGGAACCCTAGTTTCGAGACTATGCGCCATACTGAGCTTGTCCTCGACGACGAGCAACCCGTGCAGAAAGGTCTTCGCCTCGAAGTACAGGGAGTGATTGATATAGTCCTCCGGCCTGGTAAGACTAGAGGCATGGCGACTGAACACGTCGCGGAAAATATCGCGAGTCCAGACCTTCTCCACTTTCGGCCAGATCGGCTGAAACACATCGCGAATGACTGTGTTCGGAATCAATCTCTGCCAGTACCCATAGTACTTATCAATGTAGTGCTCAAAATCGTCGTTGACCACGGCGCGGTAATAGCGCCACGGGTATCCCCCGAATAATTCGTCACCTCCACTGCCGGTCAGAACTACCTTTCCGAACTTACTGGCGAGCTGGGCGGCAAAGAAATTCGGATAACTCTGGCCGACCCTCGGCTCTTCGAGGTGCCAGACCATCCGCGGCAACACCCGCTCCATATCGCCGGCTTTCAGCACCATCTCATAATGTTCGGTTTTGAAGAGATAGGACATGTGCTCAGCCGCATCGCGCTCGTCAAAACCGAGTTCGATGCCGGACGCGGAGTGCAAGTCGAAACCAATGGTAAAGGTCCGCAGATTGTTGATCTGGCAAGCCGCAATAGCGGTGATGGAGCCGGAGTCCATCCCACCGCTCAGATAAGCGCTCACCGGCACGTCGCTGACCAACTGCCTGCTCACGGCCTGAAGAAATAGACGATCCAGCTCCTCAGCATATTGATCGAGCGGCTCCGCCTTACTCGGTTCAGTGAAGGCATAATCCCAATACCGCTGCACGGCCACCTTCTTGATCCCCACCTTGAGCGTGAGCCAACTTCCTGCCGGCAACAGCTTCACCCCCTGGAACAGGGTCCGGTCAGTAAAGAAGTTTTGGAAGGTCATGTATTCCAGCAAGGCTTCGTGGTCCAGCTCTGCCCGCATCGCCGGATGCGCCAGCATCGCCTTGACTTCCGAACCAAACAGGAGCGCATGAGGAAGTTCCGCATAGTAGAGCGGCTTAATGCCGTACCGATCACGGGCGAGGACTAACTCTTGTTCGTGACGATCCCAAATGGCGAAAGCGAACATGCCGTTGAAGCGATCCAGCGCCTTGACGCCCCAAGCAGCCCAGGCATACAGCACGACCTCTGAATCAGTTCGCGAACGGAATTGATAGCCCATCGCCTGCAACTCAGCACGAAGCTCCTGAAAATTATAAACTTCGCCGTTGTAACTGAGCACGAAGCGCCCATCAGACGTTTGCATGGGCTGGCGGCCCGCCTGGGAGAGATCAATAATCGCCAGTCGGCGATGGCCTAGACCGAGACATCCGTCCGTAAAGATCCCCTCGCCATCAGGGCCTCGGTGGACGATGGCATCGGTCATTCGCCGCAACAGCACAAACTCCGCGGGATTTCCGTTGAGGTTCACAAGCCCGGCAATGCCACACATGATCAGCTCACGCTCTTTCTTGCGATGATGGTGATTCCAGCCTCTTCCACTCGTTCTCGCTCAATGGTGAAGCCGGCCTTGGCACACCAGTCGCGAACTTCTTCTATGGTGTGGCGATGAGCGTTTCGAGGCGCATACCAATCGAAATTGATGTGGTTCATCTCATCGAGCGTCATGTCCGGCCGATAGAACGCCTTGAAGACGTGCCAGTAGAAAAACCGCTGGAGGTTGACCTTGCCGGCTGGAATTTTGAGCAAGTCAACCGGCTCTGGAACCTCAATCTCAATATTCAGATCACCCAACAGCTTGCCAAGCTTGGTGAGCGGCATGACCGCCTTCCACGCCTGCTCAGGTATCATCGTCTGAAGTTGATCGCGGATATAGTCATCCGTGAACTCGCGCACGGGACTCTTTTTTCGATAGACGTAGAACAAGAAACGGCCGCCTGGCTTTAGAAGCTCGGCGAGCGCATAAAACGCTTGTTCCGTCGAGTCGGTGTGGTGCAGTACCCCTTCAGAGAAAATGACATCGACCGAGCCCGGAGAAAGCGGCAACTGACTCACATCCGCTTGCAGAAAACCGGCTGAGAGACCTCTCTCGGCACAACGTGCGGCGGCGACATCTACGGCAGCCGAGATATCAGCGCCTAGGTAGCGCGCGTTCCCCAAGATACCCCCGAACAGCTCCAACGCCGACATGGCCGCGCCGCATCCAGCATCCAGGATGAGCGGACGGTCTCCGTAGTCTCTCATCCAGCCTGCCTTGGCTATATCGCCGTACCGCTCAATGAGCCAAGCGCGCACATTGGCTAGTAGTCCATCTCGTTCGAAGGTCTCTCGCTGATGCCACTTGAACCCAAAAGTTTTTTCCGTTTGACCCTGTGCCTCAGACGCGACAGATTTCGAGCGCAGAATGCCGTCGCGCATGACCATCTGATGCCCGCGCACAACGACCGTTTCCCCTTCGGCCGGAACACTGCTAAGCGATAACACATCCTTCAACCAGGGCGGCTGAATGGCTGTGTGCGTTGGCCTACTGGTAACTCGATCAGCGTGCTCTTCTTGCATTTCGTTCAACCAATTCAAGGAACGTACAGGCGGTCGTTAGAACTCACGAAGCGCGTCGATCACATAGGTCTGGTCTTCCGCGCTCATGCGGTTATGGAGAGGAATGGCCATGCTGTGGCGATCGCAGTCGCGCGCGCCCGGGAAGTCATCGGGCTGGAGACCGTACCGCTTCCGATAATAGCCCAGCATATGCACGGCGTGCGTCCCTGGACGTGTGGAGATCCCGTGCTGCTGCAGCGCTTCCATCATGTCATTGCGTGACCGTGGGGCCGTTGCTGGGTCAACATAGGTGACGAATGCCTGCCAGGCATGCCGCCCGTCCATTGGCTCCTCTGGCGTACGTAGCCACTTGAGATCCGCTAACTCCTTCCGATAACGCGCCGCCATGCGAGCACGTTCATCGATGAACTTGTCCAACTTGCCGAGTTGGACCAGGCCGACCGCTCCTTGGAGGTCGGTCATGCGATAGTTGAAGCCGAGGAGGTCGAAGTCGGGCAGCAAATAGGGACGGGGTCCGTGGTGCCGCTCTTCCTCAGACACCGACGCGCCGTGGTTGCGCAGCATTTTGACGCGCTCGGCCAGTTTATCGTCGTTGGTCGTCACCATCCCGCCTTCGCCAGTTGTGATCGACTTGCGTGGATGAAACGAAAAGACACCGAGATCGCCGAGTGCCCCGGCGGAACGGCCGCGCCATGCTGCACCAGCCGCGCAGGCCGCATCTTCGACGATCTTGATATCCGGCCGAATGGTTGCCCGTACCGCATCAATGTCGGCACAGAGCCCGAAGAGATGCACGGGGATGATCACCTTGGTGCGCGGGGTCACACGTCGCGCGAGATCCTTGGGGTCAATATTAAAAGTGACGCGATCCACATCAACGAACACCGGCGTCGCCCCGCAATAGACCACCACATTGGCGGTCGCAACCCAGGTGAAAGCCGGCACGATGACTTCGTCACCGGGACCGATTTCCAAGGCGGTGAGGGCGAGGTGCAACCCCGTCGTAGCAGAGGTCACCGCACTGGCGTGCTTGACGCCGTGCCGCACAGCAAATGCTTTCTCGAACGCTGCGACCTTCGGGCCTTGCGTGAGCCAGCCACTTTGAATCGGCTCGCGCAATGCCTGCCATTCTTCCTCGCCCAGGCTCGGTGTCGCGATTTGGATTTGGCGCCGATCAGCCATCGTTACACGCTCAGAGTCCAGCCGCGGCGCGGCGCGCCGCGACTTCCTCTTTGTGAGCCGCCCTCCAGGCAATCAGCCGCTCCAAACCCTCTCGCAACTCGACTTGGGCCTCAAATCCAATCTCGTGTCTCGCTTTTTTCGGGCACCCCACGCGATTCTTCACAAAAGTCAATCCGGCCGGCTCGTACTGAATTTTCTGGTCAGACTTTGTAATGTCTAAGACCAGCTCGGTCAGTTCTTTGATCGAGGTACGAACCCCTTTCCCCACGTTGTAAAACGTGTCCTTGGTGCTTGTCTTGGCCGCACAGACGTTGGCCCGCGCGCAATCCCTGACGTAGATGAAGTCGTAGGCTTGCGACCCGTCTCCATACACCACCGGCGGCTTGCCCTGGTCCAGGTTATCCAGGATCTTCATGATGACCGCGATGTACGCCCCGCGATAATCCTGCCGAGCCCCGTACACATTCATGTATCGGAGACCGACGTAATCCAGACCGTAGCGGTGATGGAACGCCCGACACATCTGCTCACCCGCGACCTTGGTGGCCCCGTAAAAATTCGTGTTATTCAATGGGTGCGCTTCCGACATCGGTTCTTCGACCGCATCGCCATAGACTGAAGCAGACGAAGAGTAGACCAGCCGGCCTACCTTATTCGCTACGCATGCCTCCAACACATTGAAGGTGCCTCGGATGTTGACCTCAAAAGCCGAGCGCGGGAAATTGTGGCAATGGAGGAGCCAGAGGGCTGCAAGATGAAACACACAGTCAGCCCCCTTCATAGCTTCGTTCAGAATTTCGGTGTGTAGAATATCTCCGCCCAATTCGAAGATCTTGCAGCGAGGATCGCGAAGCGCGTCCGCAAGATTTTCATGGCTCCCGCGCGTGAAATTGTCATACACAACGACCTCACCGACATCTTCCTTCAACAACTCTTCGGTTACATGAGAGCCGATGAAGCCCGCGCCGCCGATGACAAGCACCTTCTTTCCTCGAAGATCCACAGTTCATTCTCCTAGGTTAACGGTCCTGACCACATGCTCCGCAAAGGGCAACGCGCTGGTAAACGCCGGAGACACCGCATTGAGGACATGCGTCGAACGTGGCCCGGGTTCCACGACGAAGTCGGAAATGAGCTCACCCGTTCTGGTATTCATCAGCTGTGCACGGATCCCGGGCCGTTTCCCTGGTACGAGATCGCTCCGTTCCAGTCCATCAACCAACCGTCGAGCTTCGCGGTAGAATCCCGCACTCGACATTTTGACAATTTCGCGCCATGCCAGTGATCGGAAGTGATCCTGGTTCTTCGTGAATAGGCGAAAGAGATACCGACCCATGCTGACGCTATCTTCGAGGTTCATCCCTCTGAAGCCGGCGTATTGTTCCCGACCCGCGAGCGGAAGGGCCGTAGGCCCGACGGTCACCTCGCCATCCGGACGGCGCGTGAAGTGCACGCCCAAGAACGGATTCTGAAGGTCAGGAACAGGATAGATATTGCCTCGCACCTGGACACGGGAATTAGGACTCAACCGGTAATACCCACCCCGGAATGGCAAGATCCGATATTCCCTCCCAACACCGCACGCATGCGCCACTCGGTCTGCGAACAGCCCGGCGCAATTGAATAGATGCCCGTACTCAATCGGCCCTCGAGTGGTCCGGACTCGACCAGGGTTTTCAACCCTCTCCCACCGGCACTGGTACGCGAATTCGACGCCCTCCTTCATGGCATCCGAGACCAGCGCGTCCATGATGGTACCCGGATCAACGACCGCGGTATCCCTGACATGCAGCGCCTTTTCCAGGGTCCGCGCACTGGGTTCTATCTCGCGAAGTCCTTTGTTGTCTACCCATTCGACCCGCGCGCCATTCGCCGTGCCGCGCCGGTGCAGTTCTTCAAGCACCGGTAGTTCCTCTGGCCTCGTGGCGACGACGACCTTGCCTGCCGCGCTCAGTGGGATGCGCTTGAACTCGCAGTATTCCCGCATCCGGCGGTTGCCCTCGACACAGAGCTTCGCCTTGAGCGAGTGGGGCTGGTAGTAGAGGCCTGCATGGAGCACCCCGCTGTTACGCCCGCTGGCGTGCATGGCAGGGGAAGCCTCCTTGTCGATAACCAACACCCGTCCGCCATACCGCCGATTGAGCTCACGCGCGACCGTTACACCGACCACTCCAGCTCCTACCACCAAAAAATCACAAGTGCTTGATGTTAAAATACTCAGTCCCTTTTCTCCCGCGACTGTTCAGAGACAACAAGCTCGGCAATTCTCTGGCCAGAACCTAAGGTGTCGTACAAATTCAGATGTTCCTTTGGCTTACCGCATTCAGCAACTGCTTTCCTGATCCGCTCTGAATCTGCTCCGACTAACCGGTTCCATCCCGTCTCGACCGTCTCGACCCACTCGGTTTCGTCCCGCAGCGTGATGCACGGCACGCCCAACCAGTAGGCTTCCTTTTGCACCCCGCCTGAATCCGTCAGAATGATTCTGGCATTCGACTCCAACGCGCACATATCCAGGTAGGCCGCCGGCGGAATCAGCCTGATATGCGGAGGCGGTGTCCAGGCAAGCTTCTCGAGAGCTGCCTGAGTCCGGGGATGGACGGGAAAGATGATCGTCTCTTGAATGCCAGCGAGACCGGCGAGGATTGATCGCAAGCGCGCTTGATTATCGGTATTCTCCGCGCGGTGTATCGTCACCAATAGATACCCCTTGTTCGCCAAGCCCAAGTTCCGTAAGGCAGTCGAGCGTTCCCGGGCGCGCTCAACGCCAAACCGCAACGCCTCGGCCATCACATCGCCCACCAGATGGACACCTGCGGTGATACCTTCCCTGGTAAGATTTTTGACAGCGGTTTGGCTGGGGCAGAACAGCAGATCCGAAAGGTGATCCGTCAGGACGCGATTGATCTCTTCCGGCATCGCCCGGTTAAAGCTACGCAAGCCGGCCTCGACATGGGCCACGGGGATCTTGAGCTTGGCCGCGGCCAGCGCCCCCGCCAGCGTGGAGTTGGTATCCCCAAACACCAGCACCCGATCCGGCTGTTCCTTTTCCAGCACCGCTTCAATCTGTTCCAGCATCCGCCCCGTCTGCACGCCGTGAGATGAGGATCCCACCCCGAGGTTGAAGTCCGGTGCCGGGATGTCGAGTTGTTCGAAAAACACGGCCGACATGCCCTCATCGTAATGCTGCCCCGTATGAACGAGCACCTCTCGCGCGACCGCACGCAGCGCCCGGCTGACGACAGCGGCCTTGATGAATTGCGGACGCGCCCCGACGATTGAACAAACTTTAATCATAGGGGCTGCAGCTGACCACCGGCTTTCCGGTACTTCGCCCCGCACTCAGAGCACTGAGCCCGGTTTGCTTTCTCCCTCAGTTTGATGCCGCATCGACACATCCATCCTGTCGCACGGGCGGGATTTCCGGTCATGAGCGCATGATCAGGAACGTCTTTCGTCACCACCGCGCCCGCCCCGACAAAAGCGTATTGCCCAATCGTGAGACCGCAGAGGATGGTGGAATTGGCTCCCAGCGTCGCGCCACGCTTCACCAGCGTCGGCTTCAACTCTTTCATGCGCGGAATCTCGCTGCGAGGATTAAACACGTTAGTGAACACCATGGCGGGACCGCAAAACACATAATCCTCCAACGTCACTCCTTCGTACACCGACACGTTGTTCTGAACCTTGACCCCTTCGCCAACACGCACATTGGGACCGATGACGACGTTCTGCCCGATCTTGCAGTTCTTCCCGAGGCGGGACCCTTTCAGAATATGGGAGGTATGCCAGATGCTGGTCCCTTTGCCAATTTCGACACCGTCCTCGATGAAGGCCGACTCATGGGCAAAGTACGGCTTCGCGGACTCGGCCTGAAGCGTGAATTTGGACTGGCCCTTGGCTTCCAACGCCTCCTGACACTGTTGCAAAACGGTCAAGACGCGCAGTCCTTCTTCCCCATCTGTTCGCGGACGCGTGCGGGTAGCCAGGCACTCGAGAAAATGGAGGCATTCCGCTCGGAGGGGCTCTCCCGGCGTGAATTCAACAGGTTGGGCTTCCGCTTTATTCGCCACCGGAATCTGATTTTTCCAATCGATCGAGTGCGGATACAGCAGCAACTTGTCTTTGGGTTCGACATCGTTGAAGACGGCCATTTTTCGGTCGCCGACCACGATGAGCTTTTGCTCTTTGAAGGGATGCAGCCAGGAAACAAAGATATGCGCTTTGACCCCGCTCCGGAAAGACAGAAGGCTCACCGTGACATCCGCAATCTGCTGGTGGAGGTAGTTACCGCCTTGCGCTTGC
>Ga0070706_100001706_pt1 | contig 22857 bp, 18 predicted proteins | sample KBSK5501metaG_FD_65476 | JGI IMG/M metagenome (GOLD analysis project Ga0070706, IMG submission 65476) | Corn, switchgrass and miscanthus rhizosphere microbial communities from Kellogg Biological Station, Michigan, USA - KBS K5-50-1 metaG | ecosystem: Host-associated > Plants > Roots >... | reverse complement strand
CTTTCATCCCCATAACTGGAAGTCAGGGGCTTTCAGGCGCGGGACTCTGCTAATTATTTCGATTCGGATAGCGATAAGGTCTGTGAAGTATCAGAACCGTGGTCGGGTATCGATTGTACCTGGCACTGAGCAATAAGAGGAGGGATGCGAGAAATGCACCTCACCTCACGTTATTTATTGGATCTGAAAGGTCACTGAAGCTGCATTAACTGTTGGACTTGACTGCTGCGCCAGCATCAATAGTGTAAACGAGGTACCTCCCTGTGTGATCGGAAAGGTAACCACTCCGGTCCCAGTACTTTGAGATGCTACTGAGGTGGGAAATGTGAAGTTTGATGGTGGGCTTTTACTGTCACCAGATTGAAGGCGCATGTAATCACCAGGATATCCAGAAAAATTATTTGCCGAGGAGTTAACAGCTTTGAGCGTAACTGTAACATATACCATTCCAGTTGATGCTTGCTGACCATTCGCACTCAAGCTTTCCGTAGCTGAAGCCAATGTCCAATTCATTCCTGCATACTGTAACGCTGAATTTGGCGTAATAGACTTGGGTTGATATTTACTCAGGTCTGCATTGGATGTAAGTGGAATATTCAATTGATTCTCAGTGGCTGAACCATAACGGAGGACGAGCTTACTCAGGTCGATATTTTGACTGGTCACAGCAAAATCAAGCCAGTTATCCTGAGATACACCCGGAGCAGGACCTTCAAAACTCTTTTCGTTACTTGGGGCAATGATTGAACCACCAGGCATGACTAACCTGACAACATCACCATAAGAAAATCTTACACTATTCGTGGTTGAATTCGATTCCTTTGTTGCAACCCGCACTCCACCTTGTGACGTGCTTGAGTCGTCCGGGAAACTATTTGATTGTTGAACAGAGACGAGCGTGATTTCAACACTTGAGTATACGAACTTCAAGTTCAAGGGCACAGTACGAGGTCCACCTGTGGTTGGAGTATTGCCGTTGCTACCTGACGTCGTTCCACTAGTCGGAGTATTGCCACTAGTACTCGGCGTATTTTGCTGCCCACTAGCGCTATTCCCGTTTTGATTACTTGCAGTCGCATTATGGGATCTGACAGCGAAAAACGCGCCTAAGCCTCCAAGCACTAGCACCAGAAGCAGTACTATACTGGCGACCAAACATCCCTTTGAACGTTTCGGAGCCTGAGCATATGCAGGGACAGTCTTGTTGACCGGCGCAGGAGGCGTGTAATAGGATGATGCTGGGACTTCCTGTGGTGTGGAAATAAAGGAATCAGGCGGAGGCGGCGGCGGTATGACATCTACGTCAGTAGCTTGAGCATAGAACTGTTCACCAGGTGTTGGCACAGTTGAATAGCTTGCTCCAGAAACACCCGGCGTTGCTGCTTGAGGCATCGCTAAACTAGATACAGGCATATCAGGCTTAACCGGCGTGAAACCAGGCACATTTACCGCTGTTCCAGGAGTATTTGCATCCTGCGTAATGATCGTAGATGCTGTAGCATTGGTATTTTTTGCGGGTGTCGAAACTTGCGGTTGAGGGCTTTGCACCTGGCCACTTCCCAGAATCGTTTGATCGTTTGTTAATGTTGTAGGAGCGTTCGATTCGATATTTGTAGTGGCACCGCAATTGGTGCAAAAACGGTGACCTGCCTCAAGAGGCCTGCCGCATTCCGAACAAAAGCGTGCTGATGACAAAGTTATACTCCTTTGAGGATACCTATAAAACATTACCTTTAAGAAGAATATAGAATCTTAATGTGCAGTATTGTAACAGCAAGTAGGGGGGATGTCTATGGTAGGATATTCCTTGACAGGGTTGGGGTTGAGGGTGTAGCATGTTAGAACCTAAGTTCGAAAGAACCTACTGACAGGGAACAAGCAGATGAGATCAGCGGTCAAAATCGCCCTCGAGGTGACTGAAGAACAGGCAACACTCCTGGATTCCCAATCCAAGATTGCCAACTGGCTCTACAATCATTTGCTGGAAACCGCCAATGGTCTGCGACAACACTATCGCCAGAGCCAGGACAAACAGGTAGGTAAAATGCTCTACACCGAGCGTGGTCTGCGCGATCTCTTACCCTCCCTCAAAGCGCAGCATCCATTCCTCAAAACGGTCTACTCCTCGGTGCTCAAAAATGCCGCGCTGCGCCTATCCAGAGCGATCATGGACTACCAGGATGGCAAGCATGGGCGGCGCGCCAAGGCCGTCAACTGGCCGAAGTTTCGCGCCTGGAAGCGCAAGTGGTTCTCGCTGCAATACGATGAGCCGCACAAGGGCTACACGCTCTGTGGCAGAACCCTCACCCTCTCACTGGGGAAAGCTGCCGCAGGCAAGCAACTGCAGGTGGTGCTTGAGCTGGCGGAGTCGCTTCCTTGCTGGGTGAATCACGAGCACATCCGACAGTGCCGGATTGTGAAAGAAGGGTATCTCTACAGTGTGGTGTTCACCGTCGAGCGGATCCTCCCCAACGGCAAACCGCTTTCGCCCTCCAAGATCGTGGCTCTTGATCCCAACCATAAGAATCTCGCCTACGCCGTCGGTTCAGACGGCCGGGCGATCGAAATCCAGAATCCCTATTACATGAAGTCCTTTGACAAGCGCATTGACCAACTGAAGTCCAAGCGGGATCGCTGCAAGAGGAAGTCCCGCCTGATCAGCCGACAAGACGGCTCCCACTTCTGGCTGCCCTCCAGGCGCTGGTTGCTGCTCAATGCCAGGCTGCAAGACGTGTACCGCAAACGGCGAGAACAGACGAAGCTGTTTTTGTTCACGTTGGCCAATCGACTCTACCGGGACTACGATGCCATTGGCATCGGGGACTATGTGCCCCACGGGGGCGGCATCACGCGCCAGATGCGCCGCTCCATGAATAACCAATCCTTGAATCGGCGTTTCAAGCGCGTGCTGGCCTGGGTGGCGTTGCGCTCAGGCAAGACCTACCTGGAATGGGAGGAGGGCGGTTCGACCCGCACCTGTCACGAGTGTGGCTTCGTCGTGGAGGAAGGCATTCCCGTCGCAGTGCGAGAGTGGGACTGTCCTCATCCCGCCTGTGCTTGCCACCACCTCAGAGACGAAAACGCAGCACGCAACGGCTTAACGCGCACACTCAAGGCGTTGGGGTTGCCTTGCTCGGGCCGCCGGGAGGTTTCCTCCCGGTGTGCCTGGCGGTTCAACGGGCTAGGATTTACCTCCGGGGTCCGCTGACGGATACTGCAACAGGTATCGGCTGCCAGGAAATCAAATTGCCGTCATGACAGATGGCTGCCCAGATTGCTCTAAGTTTGGGAGAGCAGGATGTCTATAATATAGATCACGTATCATTGATGAGGCAGTTCGCCTCAGACAAATATTATGGCATCTGAAAATCCGTCGAGCCTTGATCACCACTGTCTCCTTTTTGCGGCTCGAGGACCAACGTAAATGATTTTATACTCTGAGGCACTTGAAAACTAACCGACCCAGTTACACCAGCAGCACCAACATCAAAAGCCACGGGAATCGTTGTATGCTTTGGCAAAGCAGTATGATTGCTATATTGCAAACGCATATACTCAAAGGATGACCCGGTAATAGCAACTTGCGAAAGTGTATTATCAACTTTGAGCGTTACTGTTATGTAGCGCATACCTTTAGCTGCTTGCTGGCCCTCTATACTCAAGCTCGAAATGGCACTGGTAAGTGTCCAATTGAGCCCAAAATACTGCATCTGACCATTTAAATTGATAGCCTCTGGGTGATATTTGCTTAGATTCGCATTATGCATGAGTGGGATAAGCATTTGCGCCTCGTTTGTAGCGCCTAGCGCTAATGTAAGCTGATTCACAGAATCATTTGAAGACACAGCAAAATCTACAACACTTGTTTGAGACGCTCCTGGAACAACACTTACTACCGAGTTTACATATGTTGGATTAACAATTGATTTGTCTGGCAAAATCAAACGAGCTATAGTAGCATAGCTCCAAACCACTTTGACATCTGTTAGATTGCGCTCTCGAAGGTTCAAACGAACCATTCCATTCGTGCTCGTGTTGGGATCTTTGACAAAACTCTGCGACTGCTGAACATTTAGGATAGTTACATCAACACCAGCATATAGAACGGAGGAATTGATTACCGTGGTCGTCACTGGTGGCTGTGTCATAACAAAACCGGGCAGTGCTGCACCTAGAAAACCAGCGACGGCATACGCGATAGCCCCAAGTACAAGGAGCAATGCAACTAACAACAACATAAACCCTCTTCTGCCCACGCTTCTCTTTTTGGGAGCAGGCGAGTAGGTATAATTCTGCTCACCTCGTTCCATAAATGACTGTGTTCCAGAGGGTGAATTGCTCTGCTGACCTACTTGTAAAGTTGGTACTGTATCCAACTGGTTGTCGTGTTGAACGTAAAGATCGTGGTGAGTAGCTTCCTGATCTATCTCTTGCAAATACTCTGGATTGTGAATGGTTTGTTCCGGTGGCTTATGTTGATCTCTGAATAGCATGGCTTCCATAGGTAAACCACAAGTGGCGCAATTACCCGAACTTGTGACAATAGGTGCCCCACATCGCGGACAGTAACGGGGGATTACCTGCGTCATAGTTTGCTCCTCTTCTATTTGAAACTACTCCACGGATTGCCGCATTCAAAACAGAATATGGCCTCTTCAACCTGTAGAAAAGGAGTACCGCAATTTGGACATAGATGCGCCAGTCTAGCACCACAATAGACACAGTATTTCCAGTTGGCCATAACCTCGTACTTGCATGAAAGGCATAGTTTCACTTGTGCAGCGGGACGTGCCATAAAACTACTGCCTATCTCTATCTGGCGATCAAAGCGGCCGGGATGCAATAGTGCCTGGCCAAGACCATCAGTATGACTGGTTGTAGCAATGACGACTATCCGCGGATGGTCATCAAGCCCATCAATCTCTACTACTAATTGTTTCAACCATTGTTCGCGTTCTTGACTTGTAGAGAGCTGCTCCACAGCATCGAGATCGTCAATAAAGAGAATGCTGGGGGATGACTTTTTCGCCAGGCTAAAAATATACTCTATCATATTTCGACCTCTCTGGGAGGATTCACTAGTATTAAGTAGGTTATACTCATCCATTGGAAGATCAAGGTCTTCTATGGTTAAAGCATCTGAGTCAAGATCGTTAAGCAACGCGATAAGTGTCGATAAAGACAGAGAAATGAGAGGCACAACTGCTTCACCAGCTGTGGCCTCTACCAGTAGAGTTCTATCAGTGCAAGGATGGCCAACAACAAGCACGCCACCCAGATATGTTCTCAGTGAGTGTTGAAAAAATTGTGGTTTTCTCAGAAACTCAACAACTGCTCGTAAATCGTGTTTAGCTCCATCTAATCCCTGAATATCTGCAAAAGTAATACTGGGACGTTCAAACTTCCTGAGAACTCGCTTTGGAAGACTTTTGGTGAATCCTACAACACTTTGCTCTCGCACTCGAGAATGTATAAGTTGGTCTATGTAGCTTGTATAAACAGGACCTTCCACCTCCATCAAAGATGCAGGCAACGCATCCTGGGGGGGGAATAAAAGAACAAGTAAAGGCTGGATGCGCGGATGGCGTAAAACACTCAATAACAGGTGCTTTGGAAATACCAATGAAGAGTTCATTTGCAATGCAAATGATAAAGCCCATTCAAAGCAGATCAGTGATTCTCTGGAAAAAAGGAGGTTATTTTTTGTGTCTACATCATTGGGTATACCGAAGGTTTCTGCCGCTTGTGCTTGGATCTCCCGTATATCCAACCGTAAACCCTTCAGTAATTTTGCTACTTCAACATCAGCTTGTGTAAGCACTCCAAGAAAAAGGTGCTCTGGATATACTTCTGGTGCATTCATCTTGATTGCTTCGTGCTGTGCCAAGCGAATTTCTGCTTGTGTTGATGGTGCTAACAGATCAAAATCAAATAGTTGGTTTTGTATCTCGTTTGTGAAGGTATTCATGGTATGCTCCTCAGGTTATCCTCTGTATCGTTTTTCGCTGTTGGTATTCAAACATTTTCTCCATACTATGATAAAAATTTTACTTCATTTCAGCCCATATCCAAAACAGAGCCATATAAATGACATGGCTAGATCCCAAACGTGATATAATGAAGAAAGCAATTGGAAAGAATATTCTACTCATTTACAAGGAAAACTCACATCATGCCAGAATTTAAGGTAGAAGCGCCATTTCAGCCTACCGGAGACCAACCGGATGCCATTGATCAACTGGTTGAAGGCATCAATAGAGGATATAAACATCAAACGCTGCTGGGAGTGACAGGCAGTGGTAAAACCTATACCGTGGCCAAGATCATAGAACAGGTACAAAAAACAACACTGGTGCTTGCGCCGAATAAAACTCTGGCAGCCCAACTCTACAGCGAGTATAAAGAATTCTTTCCAAACAACGCGGTCGAGTACTTTGTCTCTTATTATGACTATTACCAACCAGAGGCCTACATTCCACGCACAGACACCTATGTCGAAAAAGAGAGCATGCTCAATGAAGAAATAGAGAAACTTCGTCTTTCCGCGACACGTAGTTTGTTTGAACGCCGCGATGTGCTCATCGTAGCATCAGTTTCTTGCATCTATGGTCTGGGTAGTCCAGACGAATATGGTGAGGTAGTACTAACCCTGAAAGTAGGAGAAGACCGGCGTAGAGATAGGATATTGCGCCATCTCACTGAGATCCAGTATGAGCGCAACGACACTAACTTCATACGCGGGCGCTTTCGCGTTCGTGGTGATGTGTTGGAGTTATTTCCTGCTTATGAGGATGTGGCCGTACGGATCGAGTTTTTCGGAGATGAGATCGAGCGAATGACCGAGATTGACCCACTCACAGGTGAAGTGCTTGGGAAACGGCAGCGCCTGGATATCTACCCGGCCAAACACTGGGTTACAACGCAACAGCGATTGAATCACGCCATCGAACTAATTGAAGACGAACTGCAAGAGCGATTGCAGGTGTTGGAAGATGAGGGGAAGCTACTCGAAGCAGCGCGCTTGAAACAGCGGACTAATTTTGACATCGAAATGCTGCGAGAGACGGGGTTCTGTTCAGGTGTCGAGAACTACTCCCGCCATTTAGCGGGACGTGGAGAAGGCGAGCAACCATGGACACTGATGGATTATCTCCCGGAGGATTATCTACTGGTTGTGGACGAGTCGCATGTTGCACTGCCGCAGGTACGAGGTATGTTTGCGGGTGATCGTTCGCGCAAGCAAGTACTTGTTGATTATGGCTTCCGTCTTCCTTCAGCGCTTGATAACCGTCCGCTCATGTTTACAGAGTTCGAGCGAGAAATTAACCAGGCGCTTTTTGTTTCCGCCACACCTGGCCCTTATGAATATGAGCACAGTCAGGCTGTCGTTGAGCAGGTTATTCGTCCAACAGGTTTGCTTGATCCACAAATCAGTGTACGACCTACAAAAGGGCAGATCGATGATCTACTCTCAGAGATCCATAAACGTGTTGAGAAAAGGCAACGTGTGCTAGTCACAACCCTGACCAAGAAGATGGCTGAAGACCTGGCAGACTATATGCAAGAACTGAATATCAAGGTTCATTACTTGCACTCAGAGATTGAAACCATCGAGCGTGTGGAGATTCTACGCGATTTACGCCTGGGTGTGTATGATGTCGTTGTTGGCATTAACCTGCTGCGCGAGGGACTCGATCTGCCAGAAGTATCACTTGTTGCAATACTCGATGCAGATAAAGAAGGCTTCTTACGTTCACAGGGTTCACTGATCCAGACAATTGGACGCGCTGCTCGTCATGTTGAGGGTAGTGTGATCATGTACGCCGACACGATCACGAAGTCAATGCAACGTGCTATCGATGAGACCAACCGCCGACGTAAGTTACAAACCTCTTTTAACGAAGATCATCATATTACGCCGCGTGGCATCAAGAAGGATGTGAAGACACTCTCGGAGCGAATCAAAGCAATGAGCGGAACAAACGCAGAAGCTCTTGATGGCAAATCCGTCGCAATAGCCCTGGCAGGCATTCCAAAAGATGAAGCGCTACGTTTAATTAAGGACCTGGAATCGCAGATGCGTGCGGCTGCCAAACAGTTAGAGTTCGAGACAGCCGCACAATTGCGCGACCAGATCATCGAGATCCGGCGTTCGATGATCGAGTAACTTCCGATAGATCACCTAAAGGACCAATAACTGATGACCCATGATACCAACCAGCACGATTCTCATCCGACTCAGAGCGACTTTCTGAGTGGCCCAAAGATAGTACCGAGACGTATTAAACCCGGTATGACGGTAGTAGAGCTAATTGATCAGCAGTTCCAGGCTTACAATTCAGCGCGACTGAATGAAGCGGCGCACTTGTATGCTGATGAGATGCTTGCACCCGAAAAAGACGTTACGATCGGCTTAACGATGGCAGGTGCTCTCACACCAGCAGGGTTGGGAGGATGCATCCTCACACTAATGGAATATGGCTTTGTCGATTTTATCATCAGCACCGGCGCCAACCTCTACCACGATATGCACTATGCGCTCGCCATGTCTCTGCACCGTGGTGATTTCCGCCTCGATGATACCATACTCCAGGAAGAGGGCGTGATCCGTATTTACGACATCCTCTTTGAGGACAAGGTGCTACTCGATACCGACGCATTTGTGCGCGAATGCTTGAGAAGCCTCCCCAACCGACCTATTTCGACTTCAGAATTGCACTACCACCTGGGAACACAATTGCTCAAAGCTGGTATCAAGCCAGAATCCTCAATGTTGGCACAGGCAGCGGCATGGAATGTACCCATCTACACTTCATCTCCTGGTGACTCATCTATTGGTATGAATGTAGCTAGACACGCTCTGGATGGCAATCTACTCACACTTGATCCTTTAGCAGATGTAAATGAAACTACCGCCATTGTGCAGCATGCGACACGAAATGGTGTCATTATTCTCGGCGGCGGCAGTCCCAAAAACTTCTACTTGCAGACCCAGCCACAACTATGGGAGGTGCTGGGGATCCACAAAGGAGGACATGACTATTTCATCCAGATAACTGCTGATGCCCCCCACTGGGGAGGACTCTCAGGCGCAACACCTTCAGAAGCCGTCTCGTGGGGAAAAATCAAGCCTGACCAGCTTAAGAGCACAGTCGTGATCTATGGAGATTCGACTATCGCTCTACCGCTTCTTGCCGCCTACGCCGTTAGCAAGGCCAATCCACGACCAAGAAGAGAGCTATATAGCAAGCGTGAAGAACTACTCAAAGAACTCGAGGTAGCATACAAAGCTGGAAGAGAGGTTCAACCTCAGTGAGCAATTTGATCTAATCACAATCATGTATCCTATATTAGGTGCATTTCCTATTTCTAATTAGATGGAAATGCCATGATTATTAGATGCAATGATAAACTCTTCGATTTTGTATTAGCTTGACAACCTAATGTATAATACCCTGGTGAGCAAAAAGGGATCTTGGGGACACAAACCTTAAAAATGGGGTGGAGGGTTCCCACTTTCCTTTTTGATAGTGGGGCGGAAAGTTTGGCAACTCCTCTGAGATGCAGAGGGCTGTAAGAATTATTGGTAGCAGTGGTTGTTCTACGTGCAAGATTAGGAGGTAGATTCAATGCTTGTTCATTTAATGCTTGAGCTCTATGGATGTGATCGACAAATTCTGTCGGATGAATCACTGGTGAGAGGTGTACTAGAAGAGTATCCAGCTCATGTGGAAATGGAGAAGGTAAGTCCAGTACACCTGTACCAAATCGAAACGTCTAATCCATTAGATGCTGGGCTTTCAGGCTTTGTAGTCATTGCCCAGAGCCATATCAGTTTGCATGCATGGCCAGAGTACGGTGAAGTTGATATCGACATTTGTTCCTGCAAAGAATTTAGCCAGGAAGAGGCCATCACTTTCGCGAAGCAGATGTTTCAAACTGACGATGTAGAAGCGCATTTTGTTGTGCGCGGAACACGCTCGCTCCGAACAGAAACACCCAATCCAGAACGCTACGAAGCTGCTATGGCTGTACGATTGACCAGATCGGCGGTGCGCTAAAAAGAAGGAGTCTTTTGGCTATATGAATGAAGCGCTTGTGACCCAGTTTGGTGCCCCAGATGCACCTTATTGCGATTCGACCACTGCTCGTGTAACGATTATTCCGGCCCCCCTGGAATATAGCGTATGCTATATGAAGGGCACTGAGCATGGGCCACAAGCGATTCTCAATGCTTCGAGCCAGATGGAACTTTACGATGAGGAACTCGATTGGTGTCCCATCGAAATTGGCGTGTATACTCGCTCTCCATTAGATTATAGTGGTATGAATCATGCTGCTGCTCTCAAATCAACGGGTAATGCTGTGCGTGAAGTGTTAGAACTTGGGCAACTCCCCTTTATTCTTGGCGGTGAGCATTCCCTTTCTGCTCCTCCTATCGCTGTTGTGTATGAAAATTTCCCTGATTTGACGGTTGTACATATCGACGCGCATGGTGATTTACGTGACGAGTACGATGGCACAACGCTCTCACATGCATCAGTTGAGCGGCGCGTTGTGGACATGGGAATACCACTCTTGGAAATCGGTATTCGCAGTTTCAGCCCCGAAGAAGCTGAGTTCATGAAAACTTCGCCGGATATACATATTGTCTGGGGCTATCAACTTGCTCATGGGACTGCCGTCATTCCCTGGGAGTGTCTCAGCGAGCATGCTTATGTGACTATTGACCTCGATGCTCTGGATCCCAGTGAGATGCCAGCCGTGGGAACACCAGAACCCGGTGGGCTTCACTGGTATCAATTGCTTGATCTTTTTCGTGAGATTTGCCGCCGTACGATAGTCGTGGGTATGGACGTGGTCGAACTCTGCCCCCGTGAGGGACAGACTCGAGCAGATTTCCTGGCCGCGAAGCTTGTGTACAAGATGATCGGCTACCGCTTCTATGACGCGAAGAAATAGTATATAGTTCCCTTTGGAAACTCTCTGGTACAATCATTGTAGGACACTACTTATAAAGTGAGCGCAAATGTCTATATGAATATTGTGATTGACCAATTTAAGAGTATATCAGAGATTATCAAGGGTTTAATCGAATCTGAAAGAAATAACGCAGGTAATCAAAACCTCGTGATCTCTTGGGGACTTGCTACAGATAGAGGTTATAACAAAGTTCGCTATCGTTTTCTACTTATTATATCCTGTGCAATCATGATTCTGTTCACTGCATGTGACAGTAATACTAACACTTCCTCAATACACAACGCCAAGCAAACACTTTCGACCAGTAGTGGCAGCAGCATCACATACAGTACCAGGCCACAGGATGTTCTCATTCGTACATTTTATGGAGGTGGTAAACTGGGTACATTTGAGATGAGTCCAGAGATAAGCATCTATGGGGACGGGACCTATATTCTCGGGCCGGGATTGCAAATGCAACAGGGAAGGCTTCAGGTAGACGCCCTACAACAATTGCTTAATAAACTGGTGGATACTTACGGCCTGCTCAAGTTAAACAAGCAACAGTTTTATGACATACCCGATCAAAATGCCACTGTATTACAATTGATGCTCAACGGCAAAGCATCCACGTATTTATATGGACCATTTGGCAACCTGCAAGAAAGCGCGCAGGATAGAAGCGAGTACCAACGCTTGGGAAAAGCACTTACTAGTATTACAGAGGCGCTTGTTGGACCTACCCATAAGTACACTAGTCAGGAGATGGTTCTACTTGTTCATCAAACATTTTCCCCGGATCTCAGTCAATCTATCCCTAACTGGCATTTTCAGGCTTTCACTTTATTCCAGCTAGCCACCTATGAGTGTGGCCTGATTCCACCTGACATAACTGGCCCCAATGCCGATATGGGTTGTCTAACCTATACTGTACCGCATACTGCATTGATGCTGAACGCTCAGCAACTGCAAGAGATCAAAGTGCTTCTACATGGACAAGAACAAGGTGTATTTCTTGAAAATGGATTATACTATAGTGTTATCTTAAGGCCTTTGCTTCCCGATGAACCAGAACAAAAGTTGCTTGCTATGTTTGGTAGCCAGGAGTTGAGTTATACTGGTGTATCACTCGTTCAGGGACCGGTACCTATAGCAACACCCACACCCACATCCTGACTCACTATCGCCATACCAGAAGCAATGTGGTATACTACATGCAGGGCGCTAACTACACACATTCCTTTCGGACGGATAATCGGAATAATTAGCGCGTCAAAAAATCAGGTGCGAGTGCGGAATGACCGGCGGGAAACACACAATGGATCTTGATAATCCGTCCACCTCGTAAAAAAGTAACCTCCACTACGGCCAATTTGGAAAGGACACATGACCAGAGATTTCAACAATCAACGGCGAGAAGAAAAGCGACCGGATTCTCGCGGTACATCCCCACGCAGGTATGGAGAAGAGCGGTCTTCACGCCCTGCACGACCTCGACTCAATCGCGACATGGTAGATCGCGCATGGGAAAATGGAGCACGCCAGAATCACGCCGATTATCGCACACGCAGCGATAGTAACAATCATCCAACACGTAATTACAGGCGAAACAACCAGCATTCAGAGCAGTACTCCGCTCAAAATAGTCGCAATAACCGCAAACCGTACGGAAATCGCCAGGATAGCTATCGAGCAGGAGAGCGTTCTCCTCAAAGTAACCATGGACCTCGGCCTCGCTCATTCGAATCGAGCATGCGCACTTTTAATGAGCAGCAATACAATGAAAACGAACGTCGAGGCTACTCGAACCAACCAAACCAGGATGAGTATCGTCAAGGTAACCGCAGAAATTCTCAACATCCCAATACACGTTCACAATATCAAGGCCGGAATCCATACAGGGACTCACAACGACGCGAATTTGATCGCGACACTCGATCGCCTCGCAGATTCGACCGTGATCAAAGACAAGCTCGGGACTATGAACGAGACGGTAGACAGGCTCGCAGTTATGATCATGATAAGCGATCATCTCGTGATGTATCAGGATCTGATACATATAACCAGCGCAGGCAAAGTCGTCCGGCAAGGAAATATGACAATTCTTCAAAAAAGCCCAATGAATCTACACAATACAGAGCAGACAAGGAGTTATTCGAAGGCGACTACGAGCATTTTGACGTAAGCAACTCAGCTCAACCACACACACGTCAAACCAGAGTTGATTCAGATGTATCGCAGTCACTGGAAGAAAGCCATGTCACACGCCTACCCGATGGCCGGGTACTGAAAGGCACACCAAACGAACAACACAGGAACGCCGAATTCTGGACTGAGATTGCGCAGGAGTCGGATGAATTGGTTCAGCAGATTGAGTCGTCGAATACCCAGGAAGTAGCGACGAAACAACCTGCTGAGCTTCCAACCGTCGCTTCTACAAAAGGAAAACCAAAGCCTCGCACTCACACGGCCAGCGCTTCGACACGAGAAAGAAAAACTCCCAAAGCCAAAGTCAAGCAAAGTACACCCAAACCGCGTTCAACTGGCCCTAAACCATCACAGCGGGGCTACAAGTGGCCAACGCCAGAAGAATAGCCTTTACCTCACTATGGCGGCTGGGGTTGGGAGCACTTGCTCAGTAATATCGAACCGCGCTTACGTCACGCTGGAGGTTCTCAGCAAGAACTGGATACGATGTTCATTGATACACCAAAGCGCTTGTTAACATCTGTGGAGTAACATCTATTCATGCTTTATCCAAGCTACCTTAATCTCTATGAGACGGGCGAGTTGGCAGAGCGCGCTGCCGCTGCCTGGGAGATTTTACGCAGTTGTACTATTTGCCCTCAGAATTGCCGCTGTAACCGCATTGGCGGGAAAACTGGGGTATGCAGGTCAGGTACAGAGGCCATTGTCGCATCTTGGAATGTCCATCGTCGTGAGGAACCTCCTATCAGCGGTACACGGGGAGCGGGTTCAATTTTCTTCGGCTATTGTCAAGCTCGCTGTACTTATTGCCAGAACTTCTCTTTGAGCCAGGGTGGGTTGGGACATCGTGTTGGACCAGAACGCCTGGCAGATATGATGCTCTACTTACAGAAAAAGCAGTGCCACAACCTGGATCTCGTGACACCAACCCATTTTGCGCCGCAGATACTGGCTGCGCTGGAAGTAGCCTGCGGCAAAGGATTGCGCCTGCCACTTGTTTATAACTGCGCTGGTTATGAAAATCTGGAGACACTTACTTTGCTGGATGGCGTCGTCGATGTTTATCTACCAGACGCTAAATACTCAGACAACAAAAATGCCCTGCGTACTTCCAAAATGCCTCACTACGTTGAATCCAATCAAATAACCTTGCGTGAGATGTATCGACAGGTTGGTCCGCTCCAACTAGACGAAGATGGAATCGCAAAGCGTGGACTGCTTATTCGACACCTTGTCATGCCAGAGGATATTTCAGGGACTCGCGAAGTACTACGCTGGATCACAGAAGAGTTGGGCCCTGAGACGCCCGTAAGTCTTATGGACCAGTATTTCCCAGCATGGAAAGCGGTGAACGACCCGGTCCTGAATCGACGACTCAGTTGGAGTGAGTATCGTTCAGCGATAGATGCCCTGGAAGAATTCAATTTGACAGCGGGATATGTTCAGGAAGACCTGATGGAGCTAGATACAACGTTTATAGTTTGATAACCTCTTTGCACACTCTCCCATCAAATGGTTGAGACGTGCTATAATCTTACACAGCAATAATAATAAATGAACCGACATGTACCTGAGAGGCGGTTTACGCATAAGCAGACCGCTTCTCGTTTTAGTGGTTTGCACAACTTGCCCGAAATGGAGAGTCCTTAATGAATGATACGGCCACTTTGAGCCACCTACTTGCGAGTATCCAGCCTGACCTCGACCAGGTGGATGCCACTTTTCAGGAACGAGCGACCTCTGGACTTGACATCCTCAATTCCGCATCGATGCACGCACTTGGGTCGCCGGGTAAACGTCTTAGGACTGCGCTTACTCTGCTTTCGGGCAAACTTAATACCTATCGTTTTGACAAATTGCTCCCCCTGAGCGTAGCTTTCGAGATGGTTCATCTTGCAACGCTCATTCATGACGATATTGTAGACAATGCACTAACACGTCGTGGCAATCCCACAGTCAATGCCTTATGGGGTAATAATATAGCTATTCTGCTTGGCGATTACTACTTTGCCAAAACGGCCGGCTTGATTGCTGATATCAATGATAATCGCATTGACCATCTCTTTTCGGATACAGTAGCCACCGTTTGCGAGGGCACCATTATGGAGATGATGACCTCAGGTCTTATTGATCTCAACGTTAAAAATTACTACGATAAGATCAGTCATAAGACCGCCTGTTTGATCGCTGCCTGTTGTAAGGGTGGCGCCATAGTTAGTCAGGCATCAGACCAAGAAATTGAGTTTCTTCATAGATATGGCATGAATCTTGGAATAGCTTTTCAAATCATCGACGATATCCTGGATTATACCGAAAACCAGGAAACTATAGGAAAACCAGCAGGAAATGATTTGCGCCAGGGCATGGTAACATTGCCATTGATTTATGCTTTACAGGAACAACCCAAGAACGGGCACTACCAGGAGATACATAACCTGCTGAATGGGACAACCCACAGTGAAGAGGATATACGCACAATTGTCAACTGGGTTGTTACAGGTTCTGGCGTACAGCGTTCACTTTCCGATGCCGATATCTACGCTCATAAAGCACGAGAGACTTTAGCTCACTTCCCCCCATCAAAAGATCTCCAGGTATTAGATGAGCTCATCGACTTCGTTGTAACACGTAAACATTAAGTAATAAAGAAGAGAAGACCTCACCGGTTCTTCCCGTCTGTTTTACTCAATGTACTTTATACCAACGTTTGGCTCAATATCACAATTACCACCAGAGTCACCAGGATCAGACTCAACAAGATAGCTGAATTCATAATATCATTTCCCGCCTTCATCGGTGGCAAATCCTCTGGTTTGGGAAGTAATAATACCTGGTCTTCAAAATCATCATTTGTATTCAATAATAGTGGTAAAGACTGGGCAACTTGATCAGAGCTATGTTGTGTAGACAAATCAGCTCGTTTTCCATTTTTGGTAACGAGCGAAGGGCTATTATTCCGCAATACAGGATTGCTACTTTTTCCAGAAACGAGAGTACCGCTTACTGAACGCATAGCCAATAAATCCTGACGAAGCTCAGATGGGCGCTGATAGCGCTGATTTGGGACAGTTCGTAGTCCCTTTGAGAGAATGGCGTCAAAAGCGGAAGAGACATTGGGATTGACTCGTTGCGACTGAGGAATGCTCCCATTTATACTGGATGGTGCACTACCTGTCACGGCATGATACGCCGTGGCAATCAACGAATACATATCCGTTCGTACATCCACCACACCTCGAATGAATTCTGGAGCAGTATAGGGTGAAAGGCGAAAACGCTCCATTCCAGCTATATATTGTGTGGCGCCCCCGGCAAGCACAACCGAGAAGTTGGTAAGAATATATTGAGAGCCGTTACGACTCAGAACGATATGTTCTGGACGTATCAACCCATGCACAAGCTGGGGAGTTTGTTGCGATAGCAATTCCAACACATCCGTCAGCTGTAGGCAGCACTCAATTACCTCCTGCTCTGGCAATGCGCGTCCACTATAGCGCAAACGGGCCATTAAGGTTTCACCCTCAATAGGTTCAAAAACAAAGAAGCTCCGCCCTTGATCACTAAACGCATCCCAAAGACCCGGAATGTGTGGATGCCTACCTATTGAAGCCAGCGCCATTGTGGCAGTACGTAGAATCGTCTGAGTCATAACCGAAGTATTTTCAGGTAAGACCACTTCACAAATCACCACCTGAGATCCTGCCCGATGGGCATCTCTGCCAATCCATACGGCTTCGAAAACCCCTGATAACCATTCCTGCCGTTCTTGTAATTCTTGCAGCCGATAACGGCCGCTTCGCAAAAGAACTCCCGGTAGAAGTGAACGTGCACTTGACGTCATTACATTGGATCTCAAAGGAGAAAGTGCATTGGGTGCCTGCTGAAACGAACTTGCAGGGCGAGACATCTGTTGATTCAGTGAATTTCTGGTGAATGGTTCCGAAGGATATTGGCGCATAGGAGGTTGTGGCTGAACCGGTGTCTGCGGGCGACGCAAATCCTGTTGTGGATAACCCATTGATCGATTTGCGGGATATGTTGGCGGAGAACCTTGTCCTTGTACACCATTGTTATAAGACAAGGAGTCTGTACTGCGCAATCCTGTCTGCTGCACATTTTGAGGAACTCCCCTCGATACATTCTTCTCAAAAGAAGGTTTAGGAAAAGCCCCTTCAAATGTAGAAGGTGAGTTAGTAAACCCATAATTTGAGCCTTGAGGAGGTACAGGGGTCATAGGTGTAGGTCGTCCAGTAGCTGGAAAGCCAGGTTGCACTGGTGCCATTAACCTTCCAGACTGCCGCTTCATGGACGGCATACTACCAGTTTGCTGCTTCGAGTGAGACAACCCACCTGATTGTTGACCAGTCCTCTGGGGTGAATTCGGTAGATTTGGGAAAGATCCAAACTGACCAAACGTGCGTACTACAAATCCGCAACGAGTGCAAGCGTCTTTCGTTGCATCCCACTCATTACCACAACGCGGACATATCATGATGTACCTCTCTCTGTGCCCCAATGACCAGCACTAACTTCTCGTAGCATTAAGATGAATAAGGTCAGTTCATAAACAAAACCCGAGTCGGCGTTTGACCTCGGGATCATGCATTGGTATTCCAGGAGCATGTTCTCGCAACTAGTATAGTAGAGTAGAACATGCAATACTGTCAATACTAAGTACCCAATATTACTACTGGTACACTTCACTATCTCCTGAGATTGCGACCTATGGGCGCTAACTTTCCTAAAAATTCCTCTAAGGCTTTTGCAAGTTCATAGAGCTGTGTCGCCTCAACTACAGATACCTCGTGGTTCGCATGAGCAACTTGATAAAGCAATTGAACGGCTGGATGCTTTGTGGCTGTACTTGTTTCGCTTACAGCAGAGCCAAGCAACGAAGCACGCATGGCATCTACGCTGGCATTTACCTCCTCGAGGTTCGCAATATCTATGAAGCTAGCAGGTTTAGGTTGGTTTTTCCCTTGTCCCACTCCTCTGCTGGCTTCCCACTGGCGGCGGGCCTGTTTTCCGGCAGCGCAATAACAAAATTCAGGATGCTCCGAATCTGAGTTTTGTAATCCTGTATCGTCACAGATTGGGCAGATAGGCATTGATGGCCTCCTCACTCACGGTCATAAATCGTTCTGACTCTCCTTGCACTATACCATATCAGCGGGGATTTGTGATATGTGTAATCCGAAAGCGAAGCTTAAACGTTTTACTTAACGTACAAAAACTTGCCTTGATCAATGATGCTTACTCTCTTTTCTAGATCAGGTTGGTGTAAAATGTGGATAGACTAAATACATGATATTTACCAGGAAAGGAGTTCGGTATATTCCCTGATAGGGGAAATACCGTGAACTAGTATGGCAAACCTCAAGAGTCACGTAAACTCTGATGCACCGTTATCCGTCAAGCATTTCATAGCGAACCGCTTCTCTCGCCATCCCGAACGCTATTTCGAGATATTTGGCGTCCTGCGAAAATATGAGCTGCATCACGTTGCAGCCCAATTTTTGAACCACCAGCACGAGGAAGATGATGATTTCTCTCTAGATGGGCATCGCGAGGAGGAGGAAGAAGACCATGCTGCCGGACTGGCTAGCGCGCTCGAAGAGCTGGGTCCATGCTTTATCAAGCTGGGTCAATTACTGAGCACGAGGCCAGATTTGCTGCCAGCAAACTACATTGAAGCCCTCTCTCGCCTCCAGAATACAGTTACACCTGTGCCGAGTGACAAAGTAACCGCGATTATTGAAAGTGAACTAGGCGCGCCCCTCTCTGAATTATTCGCATCATTCGATTGTGAACCACTGGCCACTGCATCGATGGCTCAGGTTCACCGCGCCTTGCTGCCTGATGGCAACGAAGTAGCCGTCAAGGTACTACGTCCAGGTTCCCGCCAGAGGATCGAGATAGACATCGAAATCCTGCATGAAGTAGCACGTTTTGCAACCAGATTTACTCCTTATGGGAAACGGTATGGCTTTCTACAGATCGTTCGCGAATTAGAACGCAGTCTTAGCCAGGAACTCGACTTTCGGCAAGAGGCTGAAAGTACTCGCTTGATTGGCAAACAAATTGCCGAATTTAAACTCCTGACAACACCCATGGTTTACAGTGAATACACCACACGGCGAGTACTTACGCTCAGCTTTGTTCATGGCAGACAACTTGCTCAAGTGAGCCGCGAAGAGCTGGATACGCTAGATTCGCGTTCCATTGCTAAAGAATTGCTTTCGGCCTATCTCAAACAAATGGTCATAGACGGCGTCTTCCATTGTGATCCCCATCCCGGTAATATCTTCCTTGCTGACGACGGTCGACTGGCATTGATGGACTTTGGCATGGTCGGGCGGTTTGATGCTGATCAGAAAGACAAGATCATACTGCTGCTGCTGGCATTCTCTGAACGCCTGGGCGAGCGTGTAGCCGACACGTATCTCGAAATGATTGAAATCCCCAAAGATGTGGATCGCCGGGCTTTCACACAAGATGTATCTGCTCTCGTTAGCCGCTACCACGATATGAGCGGTGGACGCATGGCTATAGGAACAGCCTTACTCGACTTGACGAAACTGGCGCAATCTCATAGCACGCCTGTGCCGACTTCGATGACCTTACTTGGCAAGGCAATGCTCAACCTTGACGGCACAATACGCGTACTGTCTCCTGAACTCGATCCAGTACAACTGATCCGTGACTATTTGTTGAAGGTCATGGAAAAGCGAGTCATTGGACAGATTTCACCCGGGCGTGTGTTTGCGTGGGTGATTGACATGAAGCGCCTCTTTGAGCATACACCCCGTCGTACAGATATGATCATCGATAAACTGGCCAATGACCAGCTCACCTTGCGACTGGAGGTAGATCACCTCGATGAGGCGGTAAACAGTATGAACCGGGCTGCTAATCGATTGTCGCTCAGCATCATCGTGGCATCGCTGATCCTTGGTGGCAAGCTTGTAGTTGATACCCTTGGTAAGACTGAGAAGCGATCGAGCAGAAAACGTCGACAATGACGGATTTACCCAATACCACGCCCGAAAGTCCCCGCGATTCATCCAAGGGGATGAAAGGCGCGTGCCTCTTTTCGGGCATGGGAGGGGCCGTTTCCGGTTTCGCGCGCCTCAGCAAGAATGTACCCATATGACCAAGACCTATCAGTTCCGCTTGTATCCCACGAAGAGGCAGCAAGCAATGCTCACCAGGTGGCTGGCCCTGTGTTGCGAAGTCTATAACGCCGCCCTGCAAGAGCGCCGGGATGCCTACCGCATAGCAGGCAAATCCTTCAGTTACTCCCTGCAGTCCGCAGAACTGCCGGGATGCAAGGACGTGCGCCCAGAACTGGCCGAGGTGCACTCGCAGGTACTGCAAGATGCGGTCAAACGCATGGATCTGGCCTTTGATGCTTTTTTCCGGCGGTGTGAAACGGGAGAACATCCCGGATTTCCACGGTTTAAATCCCGCTTTCGCTATAACTCTCTGACCTTCAAGCAGTACGGTAACAGCTTTACCCTTACGAGGGGCTCCAAACGGAAGGGAACGCTCATCCTCTCCAAGATCGGGCACATCAAGATGGTCATGCATCGGCCCATCACAGGCACCCCCAAGACGGCCATCGTCAAAAGAACCCCGACGGGCAAGTGGTTTGTGAGCATCAGCGTGGAACCCGAGGGAACACCGCAGCCCTTGCCCCCATCAGAGGAACAGGTCGGCATCGATGTGGGCCTCAACACTTTTGCGTATCTGTCCACCGGAGAGCGGATCGAGAATCCGCGTTTTTTCCGGCAAGAGGAAACAGCCTTGGCCCGTGCCCAGCGCCGACTCGCTCACGCCCAACCAAGGACCAGGCAGCGGGAGAAGCGGCGCAAGGCGGTGGCGCGGGTGCATGAGCGGGTCAAGAGGCGGCGTGAGAACTTCATCCGGCAGCAGGTGGCAGCGTTGGTCAAGCGGTTCGGGTTGATCGCCGTGGAGGCCCTGGTGGTGCGCAACCTGGTCAAGAATCCCAAACTGTCGAAGAGTATCGCCGATGCCGCCTGGTCGGCGTTCATGGAGACCCTGCTCGCTAAAGCGGAAGAAGCTGAGCGGACGGTGGTGCGCGTGAATCCGGCGTATACCTCGCAAACCTGCTCGGCGTGCCGACATCGACAAGAGATGCCCCTCTCGGTGCGGGTCTACGAATGCCCCCGCTGTGGGCTCGTCATCGACCGCGACCACAATGCCAGCAAGAATATCTTGGAAGAAGCCGTGGGACGACACGGCCGCGTCATTCCAGAAGCCCCGGGCGCGGGAGCCGTGGGGAGTCGTCACGAAAGTCTCTGCTGTCCACTTAAATAATCCTTGAGCATATCTTCGCAATCGAAAGCCATATGGCCAAAAACCTCTTCCGGTGAGCGCCAGCATGGTTCACCTTCACCAGAACCATGCTGCGTTCCACTAACAATGGAGCCTTTAAAAGCAATGGCAACTGCCCGAAAACGTGGATCGCGTTTGAGCGATGAATAGACCCCGACCAGGCCTGCCAGGTTGATTTCGTAGCCAGTCTCTTCGCGTACTTCACGCAACACACATTGTTCTACTGTTTCCCTGTGACGCACAATGCCACCAGGAATGGTATAGCCTAAGCCATCAGAGCGATCTATGAGCAAAATCTTGCCATCCTGCTCAATGATGGCACCTGCACCCAGGAGTGGAGAAATTTGTCCAAATGTAAAAAGAACAATCACCTGGTAAGCCAAACCCGCCAACCAACCTTTAATCCTCTCTTTCATGGTCACCTGTCCTAGTAGTTGTGTGGTGTGGTTTAGTGCCGCCTGGAGAGCCTTTTTCGCGGCCAGGTTGTCCGCTGTTGTTCACTGTTGTAAGCTGTTGGCCGCAGCTTTTGCTGTCAGTTTTGCTGTCAATTCGGGCATGCCAATGGGGATTCTGGCTGTTGTCGGTTATATTAGCCAGCAGGTAAGGGCTGTTTGAAGGCTTGTTACTTCTCTCGTTCTCTTTGAGTCTGGTTGGCTTCATAGCGAATTTGTTCTGCTTCCTCTTTCACTGATATAAGGTATGCTACTGTATAATACTGTTGGTGTCAAACATCGGAGCTACGCATGGGGAGCGATAACGATTGGGGAGAGTCGAACTCAGCAAGAGGCTTTTTCAGGTCGCCTGGTTGCTGCTTCGACTGGCTTCTCAGGCTTTTTGCGTGTGAATGTTGTCCAGTGGTGTCGAGCTTTGTACATCTGGGTTGCATGGTTTTGCCCTCATTTACCCATCAATTGCTGATTGACACAATACGTGGCGCCCCTCACCCTCGGTAGGGAGGCAGCGATGCCAGCGCCGACCGAGGGCGCCGGGCAGGATGCCCAGTAAGCAGTTCCGGGGGTCGCTACGTCCGGGTCTCCCCCAACTCCTTGGGCTAATGGCAGGCAGCGCGTGACCCTACCTGACGTCCATGCGGCAGAGCTAAACGTTGGTTTCTGTACGGAAACTACGGGAACTCCAGGTCGGCCAATAGCCTGTCGCAGGACCTGATCGAGCTCGAGGGGGCAGCCCCCAGCTCGGGAATCCGGGGCCGGCCGGGCGGCGTGTGCGTGAAGGTCCGAGGCCGGGTTCCACGACGCGCGGATGCCCGGCCCGAGATCCTTTGTCAGGCGCCGCTCCTGCGGTCTTGCCTGGGGCTGGGGTCGATAAGCG
>Ga0070706_100001704_pt1 | contig 22883 bp, 23 predicted proteins | sample KBSK5501metaG_FD_65476 | JGI IMG/M metagenome (GOLD analysis project Ga0070706, IMG submission 65476) | Corn, switchgrass and miscanthus rhizosphere microbial communities from Kellogg Biological Station, Michigan, USA - KBS K5-50-1 metaG | ecosystem: Host-associated > Plants > Roots >... | reverse complement strand
CGGCCCCGGCAATATTCATTTGGTCATTGACATCAACCACCTGATTGACCGGGCCGCTGTGAACTCCCATCCGCAACTGGATCTGAGACTGACTGCGCAATGCTTGACTGATTTCCAGCGCGCAACGCACCGGTTGTTCCGGGCTGCGGAAAAAAAGCAGCACCATGCCGTCCCCAGTGGGCAGACGAATCAGTTTTCCGCTGGCTTCCGCTTCCCGGAAACATTCTGTCCCCCGAACAATTCGATTAAGTTCTTGCATTAACTCAATCTGCTCGTTGACCAGCAGTTTCGAATACCCGACCACGTCGATGAATAAGAGATGTGCGATTTCCAGCGCGATCTCTTTTTTTACTTCGCTCGCCATCGCCGCCGACAGTATTCCCGTTTTAGTGGAAAAATCGAGCCTTATCGATAGAAACAAAAAAGCGCGCCGTCTGGTCACGTCGTAGTCCGGCCGTTGCCGGACAGAGACGGATGATCACTCGGTACGCCGTTTTCGTTTCGGAGGGACGAACTCTGTCTCGTCCAGCTCCGGGGACCGCATTCGCCGGTCATAGACCCAGTACAATGACAACTGCTACCAGCGCCGCAGCGCTAATGATCGTTAGTGACCAGTTGCGGTGCAGCTTTACTCAGGTCTAGTGGATCATGATTTAATCTCAATGGTTCAATGATCGTGATGGATATAAAGTGTCTTCTTTCCTTGTTAGCCAAGACCAAGTTAACCGGCCCACCGCCACCGACGACCGACGAGATCGATGCCCGTACCGGTGGGTCCGGTTGAACGCGCGGTTAGGCCACGCGCGCTGCGAGCTAAAGTGCGATCCGAAAGCGAAGTGCATCTGTGCCACCGTATTGTGCGGGCCTCTGGAAGCGCTCGACCAGAACACCGCCGTTAACTTCAATGACTCTGCGGGAAGCATCGTTGTCGGGATCGGTCGTGATCTCGACGTATCGCAGCCCTTCAGCGCGAGCATGCTCCAACATGAGTTTCAACGCGCGCTTGGCATAGCCGCGGCCCGCCTTCCACGGCACGACCGCATAGCCAATGTGTCCGAGGACGTGAGCCGGCAACTCTGATGTACCCGGCTGCCACCTCAAACCAATCGAGCCGCAAAACTCGGTATCCCAGAGCCAAAGTCTAAATCCCGGAAGCCGCGTTGCAGTCGTATCGTCGGGAAGCGCGATCGGTGGGCCCTTCGCCTCGCGATCAGTGAGGGAATCGACGAATGAGCGGGGATCTTTCTCGATTTGCTCGAGTTCATCGTTCGAAGCAGCGGCACCTCTGATGTTGTCCGGCGACCACCCTCGCTTCAATGCCGCAACATAGCTCGGCAAACAATCAAGCGATGGTCGCACGAGTTGCATCGGATGTGTCATACCCTAAGCGCGAGGCCTAACGAGAACAAGATGAGCTACCGCTACCGAGAGCGAGCGTGGCTCGAAGTGAAAGTGATTTAGTCATCTGAAATGTAAACATGCACCGGGTAGTGGTTGGTAACTGTCTTGGTTTCAAGCATAAGCTAGATCGGATTTCAGCGCACTATTAAGCACGATCAGGAGTTTTCTCATCGTTGCGGTCAATGCGACCTTGGCCCCATCGCCGTTACGCTCGGCCGCTCTTTCTTCACCAGAGCTTCATTGAGTACGCCAACGAATCTATCCGTCATAGCCTCTGGGCTCGCGCCTTCTACCAGAGGCACAAAGCAGCACAAAAAAACCACGGGGTCATCATTCGCGCCCTGGCTTACAATTGGATCCGCATTCTCTTTCGCTGCTGGCAGGAGCGCACCCCTTACGATGAGATCCGCTACATTAAATCACTCCAAAAAAACCGCTCACCTCTGCTTCAATATCTTGCTCAACCCGCCGTCGATACCCCGTGAACAACTCTACTCAAAATCATTGACGGACTACCTCAGATGTCTGGTTAGATCCCTCAAGTGGGAGCCCACAGAAGACAATAGGTCAAGCACATCACCCGCACCCATAAACTCGAACAGAATCTCCTGTCCGTTGAGTGCCGGAGCGATTTCGAAAATCATCTTTCTAAACCATGCGTCTCGGTTGTGGGCGGGATATTTTTTGAGCCGATCGAGCCCGCTCTCCGTAAAATTAAAACGGTTACCGTGCGCAATGCCATTGCGGAGGTGATATACAAGTTCCAATGCGGGCGCATGGTCGAAGTAGCCATGCTCCTTCAGCGCGTCACCCAGCGCGAGTAGTGAACCCGTGAGCCACACGCGGGGAAGTTCGGCATCGATTGCTTTGTCCGCCAAATCAACCAAAGCGTCTTGGGTATCGAACGACCATTTGGTTCCATCCTTGCGTTGTACAAAGTCGCTCGGCCAGTCGGCGATCAGGCGAACAAGTGCGGTGCTATCCACCCATGGAACACTGCGGACCGCGGCGATGTGCGCCAGATATCCCCGCAGCATGTGGTGGGCAAGCTGCGCCACATGAGACGCTGCTGCTTTGTCCATGGAGTTTGCCATGCAACGTGTTGGCTCCAGCGCGGTGTTAGGCCACGGCTTCATGAAATATGCTTCAAACTTCTTATTTTCCAAACAAGCCTTGGAGTTTGGAATAGCCCATACTATTCTCTGTCAGAGGCCGCGAATCTCCAGTTTCCAGAAAATTCTTGGCTAAATCAGCCGCGTTTTTCCAAAGCACTTGGGTAATCATTTGCCCAGAGCTCAAGCGGCGCACTCCAAGCTTGGACAATTGATTTGCAGCCGGAAGACCAGGCCACGCCATGACGTTCAGAGGCATCTTCACTTCCGGCACAATCGCTTTGATCGCTCCGGCTTCACAGAGTCCAGGAACAAAAATCCCATCGGCACCGGCATCACCATAAAGAGCCGCGCGTGCAATCGTCTCTTGTATCTGCCTCTCCGGCGACTCCGAATTGTTCAAATAAACGTCTGTGCGAGCATTGATGAATAACTTTACCCCGGCGCTATCAGCCGTTTTTCGCGCCTGCTCAATTTTGCCCACAAGCAACTCGGGTTTCCGTTCGCCGTCTTCGATATTGATTCCAACGGCTCCCGCATCAATAATCGGCTTTAATTTCTTCGCAATCTCTTTAGGATTGTCGGTGTAGCCGCCTTCGAAATCCACCGACAGTGGAATGCTAATCACTTTCGTGATGCTAGCAACGATAGCTGCCAACTTGTCGGTTGGAAGCACGTTCCCATCTTGGTATCCCAGTGCCCATGCCATCCCCGCGCTGGTTGTTGCCACGGCCTTCGCTCCTGCATCTTCAAAAACTCGCGCGCTGCCTACATCCCAAACATTCGGCAGAATGAGTAGATTAGGTTCATCGTGGAATTTACGGAATGTTGTTGCTAAGTATTTCATCATATTCTTTCTTTGTTAATGGTCGGATGATTTCAGCCAAACTCTTTTTCTGTTATCAATTTACTGCAAATCAAACCAGTCACGATTTGTCTGCGATAAAATGTGCATAGCTCAATGTGGCCTAACAAGGTTTATGCCGAATTTTTCGGCCTAATTCCATTATAGATGGAAAGGTTGCGATCAACAACGCCAGCAAATTGGGTGAAACGAAAAGCGCGGGCACCCAGGAGCGCCCTTTGGCGCGACATATGAATTGTCCAGCTCGACATATGCGACGCGAGTAGATCCAAAAAGCAAAAAACGGGTCGGAGCTAACCACTGTGTTGTGAAACGAAAAGCCGATCAGAGCATCTCTGTCTGCTTCTCGCGCGCGCTCAACATCGAACGCCGAATTAATGTCGGTTGAAGATTACATTGCACACTGGCATCTCCGCTGCAGATTTGTCGGCGTTGTGCACCATGCGTTGTCGTCATTCGCGGAACTTTGTAAACGTTGCGCGCTTTGATTGGGCGAAGAAGTTGATTGACTCGCGTCCCCGCTCGCCAACCCTCACGGGCTTGCCCGTCGATGTCTCTCGGCTCCCGCCGGTTCCATTGTCGAACTTCCTTCTTTCGGCGCCTGTGAGGCGGCGAGCTTTTGGAAGCGCGGATCATTCCGAAGCGGATCGAACATTGGATCGAGCCGGAGCAGCGCGGGAGTGAGCGGCACGCCTTCCGCGATAGCCCCATAACCGGGTATTGAGAGCACTTTCTGTAACGTGGCGACGGCGCGGTCGGCCTCGCCCATTCCCGCCGTTACGCGGACAAGGATCTCGAGCGGTCGGGTAGCAAAAACCGCGTCTTTCTCGATCGGCACCGCGGCCATTGCGCGTTCCGCCAAGGCCAACGCGGTGGTTTTGTCACCAAGGCCCATGTTGGTCAGCGCGAGGTCTCCAAGCAGGAACTGATTTTCCGGCTGTTCTTTGAGGAAAGATTCCAATTCGCTGCGCGCCTGTCGCCAGCTTTCCTGGGCGACGGCATGATCACTGGCGACTTCTTGCGCCCAGCCCAACCAGAAGCGCAGTTCGCCATTAAAGTAACCCAATGCTGGATCAGACTTGGCCAGTATTTCCTTTAGCCGAGGGATGATTTGTGCAGGGCGGCGTTCCAGGATCGCTTGGTAAACTTGTGTTTCGAACGCTTGGGTGAGATCGGCGCTCGGGCTGAGTGGACCGAGCAACGCAGCGGCCCGCGGTAGATCGCCTTCGGCTTGAGCGATAGCCGCCTTTGTCGCAAGGGTATCCAAGTCGTCCGGTGTGATATTGAGAACCTGATCGAGCTTCCGCAGCGCTTCGGGAAAACGGCGAAGAAAGGTATAAGAAAGCGCGTGCTGTCCGAGTAGGCGAACGTTGCGCGGGTCGAGCCGCTCGGCTTCGTTGAAGGACGACTCGCTCCGGTCCCACTGGCCTCGCCTCCGTGCGACATAGGCTAGCGACTCAGGAATCCGACTGCTATTGGGCAGGAACTGGCGTGCTTGCTCAAAATAACGCACCGCCGTGTCGTAGTCCTTTAGACACGCATAGTGATAATAGCCCTGAGCCAATATCGCCTCGCCGAGATTGGCCGCGGGCCTTGTCAGTGTTGAAACACTTCTCGACAACCCACAGTGGAGGGAATTTCGCGTTCAGTTCGAAAAAATCGCGTCAAAGCGCATCCGTTTTCGAACCGTCATCCGAATCAAACCAGTACTTATACGATTCTAACGGGACATTCCCTATGAAAAAAAATCAATCTCGCAAATCCGGCGGGTTCAATCCTCGCGTATTCCTCGGTTTCATTCTCTGCTCGATCGGCGCATCGCTGGCCTTGGCCGTGTTCCTTGCCTCCGGCTTCGCCAGCACGGGCACGTCAACTGGATTTACCACTCAGGTCTCGCCGAGTGCGCAGATGAACGCGACCGAGCCCTCCGTCACCGTCGACCGCTCCGACGGGACGGTCTACGTCGCGTGGCAGGCCAGCGGCACGCACGTCGCGCGCTCGGACGACGGCGGCCGCACCTGGGCGCAAGTGTTATCCCAGAGCGACGTCGGCGACGTGGACGTTCGCGTCGGCGGTCCAACCCCGTGCACGACCCCTGTCGCCCCTGTCATCGTCAACGGCGTCACCATTACAGCAGGCTGCACTCCGGGCACGCACCGTGTCTACGTCACCTCGCTCGAGAAGGTGCCGCTGGCGCTGCAGACGCACCTCGCTCACTCCGACGACCGCGGCGCATCCTGGGCGGTGAACGAGGTGGCGGCGTTCAACCCATCTTTCATCGACCGGCCGTGGCTCGCTGTCTACGCGAGCACTGTCGCGAGCCAGGACTCGGTCTACATCGCCTACCACGACTTCTCGGCGAGTCAGATCTGGGTCGCATCCTCACACGACGGTGGCCAAGCATTCACCCAGACGAACGTCTTCGCCAACAACCCGATGGCCGAGATCCAGAGCTTCTGCAACACGGTTCCGAGCAATATCGAGGTGGACCCGAATACGGGCGAGGTCTACGCCCAGTGGATCACCGCCGACCCAGTGGCAAACACAAGCGAGGGCTGCAACATCACCCAGATCGAAAGTTTCCATCAGGTGTGGGTTGCTCACTCCGCCGACGGCGGGATGACGTGGGATGCGCATCAGGTCACGGACACGGGACCGAACACGAACACGGACGAGATCTTCGCCACGCTCGCCGTCGACTCGGGCGGCAACGTCTACTCGGTGTTTCCGGACAACGTCCTGGCGCCGGACCACTTCGACATTTGGTTCTCGCACTCGAGCGACAAGGGAAAGGACTGGTCACCGATCGTGAAGGTGGACAGCGACAAAGGAACGCATTACTTTCCTTGGATAGCCGCGGGCAGCACGGGAGGCGTCGACTTCATCTGGCTCAACTCACCGGATTACACGCCGACCGACGCAGAGCAGTCGCCCTGGTACGTGACCTTCGCGCAGACGACGAACGGAACCTCGGCGACGCCCAAGTTCAATCAGACCTCCGCCTCGAGCAGCGTCATGCACGTGGGCGGGATCTGTACCAACGGCATCTTCTGCACCGTCAACAGCGGCAATCGCGATCTCGCCGATTCGATTTCGATCGCGATCGACCGCGGCGGCAGCGCCGCGCTCGCATGGACCGACCAAGGTCGCGTCCTGAACGGGCCGACGCACATCGAGTACGGCTGTGTCACAGCCCAGCAGTCGGCGATTGCCGGCGCAAATCCGGGTCTGAGCTGCAGAGGGCCTGCTGGGCCCTAGCTTGTAGAAGGCGGAGGTTACGTCCGCCTGGGCGAGAACGGCAGCCGAACGAACAAGTAGCTCCACGAGGAAAGAGAAGGAAAGAGAATTGAGAGAAGATCTTCGGGGCATGTTGCACAGAGGAACAGCATTGCGTCGCTGTTTTCCGACGATGGCGAAGATAATTTTGGCGAAGATATGGCGACCGACGTGGCTCACGGAACTCAGATCGTTGTCTGTCGAACCTGTGGCCAGAAAAACCAACTGCCGAATCAGCCGGGCGTAGCTCGATGCAGGAAATGCAAAGAGCCGTTACGACAGGTTTCGATCTTTGTGAGGATTCTGCGTGTCATTGGTTACGTTTGGCTCGGTCTTCTGGGAGCCGTCGTTGCACTGTCAGGGGTCGTCATATTGATGACCGACGGCATTTGGAAGTTTTGGGAGATATTCAGTTTTATGAACATATGGAACTGGGGTCTGATTTTTGTCTTTACGCTGCCCGCGATCGGTCTTTTTGCGCTGGCGGAACGACTGGACAGAAAAATAGGAGGAGATCGGCAGCTGGTTCCTCATAAACGCGAAGACGCTACCGACGTTTCGGGATAACCTGCCCTAAATAAAAGGGCTACCAGTTTCGTAGTGTCCTAATTTGGTTTTCTGCTCATCGATGAGCAGCCTGGAGTAGCCCACGATGTCGATAAACAAGACGTGCGCTATCTCGAGACGAAGATGAGGTTTGGGCTCTGCTGACATTAAAATCGGCTATAGCTTATCACGATTTTTATCAAGTTGGTTCAACTACCCACCGTCGGGGGAAAACCGAGAGCAGCTTCTTGGTGAACGAAGAACTTGCACCGGTAGCGCTTAGCTTTGAGCGCGAAGTATCTCCATCGCCGCAGCCAAAGTTTCACAGGCGACGATGCGAACATCGCCGCTGTAGTGAAAATAAGACATGATCTGCAAACCGATGTCGCGGCGGGAATCAGGAATGACTCGCACAATGGTGGCAACGCCTTTCTCGTTACACAGGTCCATGATCTTCTCAAGGAACGGCGCACACGCGACCTCCATCGATTCCAGGTCCGTCAGATCGGCCAAAAGTCGAAAACCAGTGTTCAATTTTGGAAGAGCGGCGCGCACTTCCTCCAAAGCACGCTTCACTTCGCCAGCGGTGATTGTGCCCCGATAGCGAATAACCAGCAGGTTTTTCGGCTGATCAATCTCAATCGTGACCACGTATCGGTTCCTCTTACGAAACGTCACTGTTGAAGCCGATTATATTCTTTCAAAACCTCGCGCAGGCGATCGTGCGGCAGCGCATCGACATGATGATTATCGCGCCCGGTCATCGAGTGATTGTCGATCAGAGCATTCACGACCGCTTCTTCAGTCGCTTGCACCACGCCAGCAAAGATGGGGTCCATGAGATCGTTCGGAATCGTTTGCACATTGTGTGTAACCTCGTCCGCAGCCTCAACATTCGGATTCGCAGTTGAGAAGGCGATGAACAAGTCGCCGGAGCCATTTCCGGAAATGGTGCCGGTGCGGGCAAGCCCTAGCGAAACGCGGCGCGCGAGCCGTTTCAATTGATTCGGCAAAAGCGGCGCGTCGGTGGCAACGACAGCGATGCACGAGCCAGTTTCTTCCTTGTAAACCGAACCCGGGATTTCTTTCCCAACGGGAACGCCAGCGATCGTCAGCAGCGGACGGCGTCCAAAATTTGCCTGAACAAAAACGCCGACGGTGTATGTGCGAGCCGCACTGGCCGTTTCTTCGGCGGTCCCGGCGGGACGCGCCCTACTAACGTTGATGTCGATCTTGCGCGACGCCGTGCCGCTGCCACCTTTGAATTCGTAGCAAATCATTCCAGTACCACCGCCGACGCTCCCCTCCTCAATCGCGCCGCCGCGCGCAGTATCGAGCGCGTGAAAGACATCTGTCGGCTTCACATGAAACCCGTTTGTGTCGTTGAGCCAACCATCCCAAGTTTCCGCCACAACCGGCAGACTCCACCAGTATCCGCTGGTATCAGCTGCACCGTGTTTTATTCGCCACGCAATCACCGCGTCGCGCGCAACGCCAACGCTGTGCGTGTTTGTGATCACGATCGGCCCTTCCAAGAATCCGCTCTCCTCCACCCACGCTGTGCCCGTCATCTCGCCGTTGCCGTTTAAACTGAACACGCCGGCGTAAACGGGATCCTTCAGTGAATCATGACCGCGCGGAATGATTGCAGTCACACCCGTCCGCACCGGGCCTTTGCCAACCACGAGTTTGCCCTGGCCGCTGATCAGCGTGGTGTAACCGACTTCTACGCCAGCGACATCGGTGATGGCATCTAATTGACCAGGCGTCCCGTCGAATGGCACGCCGAGATCACGCGCACGAACGACTTTCTTTTCCGTTGTCGATCTTGCCGGCGGCGGAGCTTGGTGCGGTTCGCGCGCAAAGGAATCCAGGCCGATTAAGGGCACCAGTAGGAGCGCAAGAATACGGAAAGTTTTCGAAGTCATGAATAGACAGGATTAACGGGATTCACTCGATCAAAATCAAAGAAATCCTGATAATCCTGTCCTCTTTTTTCGGTTTTCTGTTTTCGCTTGGCGCAGCTCCGCATTAGATTCGAACCGTGAGCTACGAGGTTTTCGCGAGGAAATATCGGCCGCAGACGTTCGACGATATCGTTGGGCAGTCGCATGTTTCGCGCACCCTGAAAAATGCGGTTGCGCAGAACCGCCTGGCGCACGCGTACCTGTTTGTCGGACCTCGCGGCATCGGAAAAACGTCCACTGCGCGAATTTTAGCGAAAGCATTAAACTGTATTCACGGACCGACGGTGAACCCGTGCGGCGTGTGCGATAATTGCCGTGAGATCGCCGCTGGCAACAGTCTCGATGTATTGGAGATCGACGGCGCCAGCAACAACGGCGTCGAGCAAGTGCGCGAGCTGCGCGAGAACGCGCGTTATGCGCCCGCCAAGTCGCGTTTCAAAATCTACATCATCGACGAAGTGCACATGCTCACTTCCGCCGCGTTCAATGCGTTGCTCAAGACGTTGGAGGAGCCGCCCGCGCATGTGAAATTCATTTTCGCGACAACCGAGCCGCAGAAGATCTTGCCAACGATTTTGAGCCGCTGCCAGCGTTTCGATCTTCATCGCATCTCCGCGAATTTAATCGCGCAACATCTCCAACTCATCGCCGGCAAGGAAAAGATCACGCTCGATCCCGCGGCCGCGCATGCAATCGCTCGCGGAGCGGAAGGCGGAATGCGCGATGCAGAATCAATGCTTGATCAACTGGTCGCGTTTTGTGGGGAAAACATCACCGAAGCCGACGTGCTGAATGTTTTTGGGTTCACCAGTGAGCAAGTAGTCGCCGGCTTTACCGAAGAGATTTTGCGCGCCGCGACCGCCGGCGCCGTCCAGCTTTTACACGAGCAATGCGAAGCCGGCAAAGACATGATGCGATTAATGTCAGATTTGATTTCATATTTGCGCGACCTGCTGGTTTTCAAAGTCAAACCAGACGCGCTGGATGAAGATGTGGATCTTGATTTGCGCAAATCGCTTGCGACGCAGGCCGACCTCGTGGAAACGGATCGTTTGCTCGAATTGATCGATCTTTTGGCCGATGCGGAAAGCCGAATGAAATGGGCGCCCAATAAAAAATTACATTTTGAGGTAGCGATCATCAAAGCGATCCAGAGCCTGAGCCAGGCGACACTCGATGAAGTGATCGAAAAACTCGGGGAGCTGCGCGACGGAAAACCTGTAGTCGCAAAAAGTGTTGTAGCCGTTGTCGACCGCGGTGGCCAGGGATCCGCCGCCGGGACAGCCGCAGTCAGCGACAGCGGCTACAACACGCGCGGTACGCCGCGGGTTGCAGAATCGACGGCAACTCCGAAAGATTCCGCGAGCCTCAATGCCTTCGGAGTTGTTGATCCAAAGAAAATTTGGGAGCAACTTCTCGCGAAAATCCCAGCACGCAGTTTTTTGCGCACATTGAGCGAATCGGTCGCACCGATTGGAATTGAGGGCCGCAATTTTCAGCTCGGTTATCCGCCAAACCAAAAGGCGGCGATTGAAACTCTGGCGAGCACGGGCAATCGCAAGCAGCTCGAAACGCTGTTGCACGAAGCGAGCGGACGCCATTGGACAGTAAAATTCATCGCGCAGGCGGGGATTCAGTTGCCGACCGCGAAGGAGCCAAAATCGACCGAAGGCTTCAAACACGACCCGCTAATTCAAGAAGCGCTGGAGATGTTCAAAGGTAAAATCAGATCGTGATCTTTTTGGAATAATGAATTTGAACAAGTTAATGAAGCAGGCGCAGAAGATGCAGGAGCAAATGGCGAAAACCCAGGCCGAACTGGAAGAAAAAACAGTCGAGGTCAGCGCTGCTGGCGGCAAAGTAAAAGTAACTGCCAACGGTGCCGGCGATGTCACCTCGATCAAGATCGACAAGGAAATTGTCGATCCAAACGATGTGGAATTCTTAGAAGAAGTTGTCTTGAGCGGAGTCCAGCAAGCGATCGGGCAGGGCAAAGCCCTGGCCCAAACAGAAATGAGTAAGATCACCGGTGGTTTGAGAGTTCCTGGATTGGGATAGTAGTTACATTGTTAAGATCGTTAAAAGGGTTACAAAGTTGAAACGGAAAAGTCCGATTTAACGGGGCTGTTGCCAAATGCTCTTTTTGTCATGTCGAGCGCAGTCAAGACATCTCTTGCCGCTGGAAATTCTTTAAAATGAGAGATTCCTCGACTCCGCTCGGAATGACAAAGGAGGAAAACCCCAGCCTGAGATGTTGCCGTGCGTTTGGGCAACACGCGCTAACGATTTAACTTTTTAACGTTTACCTTTCCTAACTTTTTAACGGTCCGTTGGTGCTTCTCATATACGCACACCTCGCCGACCCCGAGCATCAACATCTTCTCGGTCAAGCGGTCGTAATTTTCGCCGAGTTGGACGTGCGAATGAGCATCGGAGGCAGTGGCGAACGGGATCCCCTTCTCTAGCGCCAGCCGGATAATTTCGTCCGATGGGTAAAGCTCGTTGACCGGCTTGCGCCAGCCGGCGGTGGAAAGTTCTATCGCAAGATCGCGGGCGCGAATGAACTCGAGCGTTTCATCGACCAATTGGCGGATGTCAGAGTTTGGGCGATGGCCGTGGATCTTGATCAGGTCCAGATGTGCGAGGCAATCAACGAGACCACTCGTCGCGATTTCGCGAACGTGTCGAAAATAATCAGCATACAAGATGTCAATATCCCGCCCGACAAATTGCGCCGCGCCCGCCGGCACACTGTCAAACATTTGCGCCGGATCATCCAGGTAGTGCACGGAGCCGAGAACAAAATCGAGCTTGCCCCAATTCCTCTCGATCCATTTCCGGCCGGCAGCTGAAGTTTGCGGATCGTTGTCAAGCTCGATTCCGGCGCGAATTTTTAGATCGATATTCTTTTCGCGGAGCAGATCGATTTGGTCGAAATCGATCCCGGTGTGAAAACGGTCGTGATCGGTAAAGGCGACATCGCGCAGCCCGCGCTGGCGTGCGATCTCGATCCACGGTTGCAGGAGCGACTGCGTGTACGGCTGCACATGATGCGCTTGCGGGTGGGTGTGGTAGTCAGAGAACAGGAGTGGTTGAGTCTTGGAGTATTGGAATGATGTGGACTGAGAAATCATTACTCCATCGGCGCGTGCCTGCGCGTTAAGGCGCGGTGAGGAATTTTTGCCGCGCACGCAACTCCGGATATTTCGGAAAAAAAACTTCCACAACGAAAACCTTATTTGGCGTCAGGTCGCGGGTGGCGATTCTCTCGTTGTATTCGACGTGCTCTTGCGGATTGATCACGACCGTGCCGGGTTTTTCATTGATGGCATGGTTGTCCGACCATTTCGTGAGAAGCGCGCCCTCGGTGGTCACCAAATAAATCTCGATTCGCTGATCGGTCGGAAAATCGAGCGCGATTGAGGTCTTTGCTTTGCTGGCCAGCACCGCCTTGATTTCAAGCTGGCGAATCTCCGAGAGTTTCACGGGCTGCGGCGAAACCTGCAGTTCAAGAGTCAGCCCACGCAATTTGGGATCTTTGTAATTTGGGATGCGTTGGGACGATGAAGAAAACGGATGAAGTAATCGGCTGATCCAGCCGCGCTTCGCCGGCGCGGAGGTCGCGGCGGGCTCCTGCGCGAAAGCCCGCGCCGTCGTGACGAGCATTAGCAGGAGAAACGCGACGCTTCGGATCATGCACGGGTTAAACAGCCCCGAAAGCTTTCGGGGTTGCACAAATCCTGTCAAACCCTTTATCAATCGGCCATGAAAATACTTTGCGCGAGCGCATTCCTCGCACTCCTCGCGCTTTTTTCCGCGACTGCGAAAGATCGACATTGCATGTTTCGCTTGCACGTCGAAGCAAATCCGCAGGATACTGCCGTCTTTTCCACATCGGTTCGCGCGAGATTTTCCGGTCAGGAGGTCGCCATCGAAAAGGTGGCGCGCATCACCGAGGGCGACGTGGTGGCATTTTACCCGTATCAAATCGCAAAGGACAATTACGGCGCGCTATTCCAACTCGATGATCACGGCACGATTGCGCTCGATACGTTGAGCGTCGAACGGCGCGGCAGTTTGCTCTTTGTTTTCATCAATGGGCGGCCCATTACCGAACTGCAGATCGACAAGCGTGTGTCCGATGGCCGGATTTACGTCGCCTCCGGCTTAACGAAACGCGACATTGATTTTATGGAGAAGGACTGGCGTCTGATCGGCCAAAAGAGAAAACAGTGAGATCTCGCTTGGCGGCGATCACTGCCATCATCATTATTTTTGGAGTGCGCGGACATGTCCGCGCTTTTGAAAGCGGCGAAGTGTCGCCGCACTCCAAAGCGGAGCAAAGCAAAAATGCACATCTCGACCTTGTCCTGCCCACCGATAACGACGCGCTATTTGATGGCGGCGGACCTGCGTTTTATCAATACATCGATCGCGATTACAAAGGGCAGAAGTCAACGCCCTGGGAAGGCGGCCAGTACGGTTTCGTCCGCGACCCAGTGGAAACTGGGGCGGGCATTTTTTTCACTCGATTTCATGAGGGGATCGACATCCGCTGCCTGCATCGCGACCCAAATGGCGAACCGCTCGACGAAGTGCGCGCGATCGGCGCGGGCAGAGTCGTTTACACCAATTTCGTGCCGCCGTACTCCAACTATGGAAAATACATCGTAATCGAGCATCGTTGGGATAGTTCGCCCTACTACAGTTTATACGGTCATCTCAGCAAGATCGACGTGCATGCTGGGCAAGCCGTGCAGCGCGGCGAACATATCGCCGTGATGGGTTACACCGGCGCAGGCCTCAATCAGGCGCGCGCACATCTTCATTTGGAACTCAACCTCATGATCAGCCATCACTTCGAAGCGTGGTACAACCAGTTCTATAAAAAGGAACCGAATCGGCACGGCATCTATAACGGAATCAATCTGAACGGCATCGACATCGCGCGACTCTATCTCGAGCTCCGCAACAATCCTGCGCTGACTATTTCGCAGTTCCTCGGAGCCGAAGAAGTATTTTACAAAGTGAGGATGCCGCGATCACGCTATTTTGAGCTACCCAAAAACTATCCTTGGATGGTGAAAGGCGGGGAGAACCGGAAGGTCATGTCGTGGGAAGTCTCTTTTGCGCGCTCCGGCGTGCCTTTGAAAATCGAACCGAGCGACAAGAAAATCTCCCGACCGGAATTGAGCTACGTGAAACCAAGCTCGATCGATTACTCGTTTTTAACTCGCGGCGAGATCGCCGGTCGCGGCGACCGCGCGCATCTGACAGATTACGGCCAGCAGTTGATGCGACTTCTAATCTATCCCGATTGAATTTGTAGCCGCGTTTGGTACTTATTCGCTTTAACGGCCGCTCGGTACCGAATATCTAATGCCCCACGGTCTTTGCGTCGTTCATGTCAGCTCCCGAATTTGGAGGCGGCGGGGCAACACTCTGGGCAAACTTCCGGCAAGACTAAGCATCTGACGCAGATGCCATACAAATTTATTTTCCGCCGAAGAATTTTCGGAACGTTTGAAAAAGCTTGTTAGGAAAGTTCGCTGCTCTCTGGCCAAAATCGTCGAACTTCTGTGCGAATTGCAATTCCTCGCCGCCGTGAATTTCGCAGGCGACGGTTGGCACTTTATCGGCGGGCAAATCGATTTCATAAGCAGTGCCGGCGGCTTGGCATTCAGTTGTGGCCAGGTGGTTGGAGAGCGAACAGACCATTGCGTGCTGGATCGGCACGGTAGGCTGCAATTCCTGCGGCGGATAACGTTGCGCGGCTTTGTTCATTACCTGCACCCAAATCGGAAGTGCGAGCGCGGCGCCGTAACCATGCGGAATGATGGTGGTAGGTTGATCGAAACCGACCCACACCCCGCACGTGAGGGTCGTAGTGTAACCGAGAAACCACGCGTCTTTGTAATCGTTCGTCGTCCCGGTTTTTCCAGCGGCGGGCAATTTGAAGCCTAACGAACGTGCGCTGGCCGCGGTGCCGCGCGTCAGCACTTGCTCCATCAGCTGCGACGTCATCCAGGCAGCGCTTGGGTCGAGAGAGGGCGCGGAAATGTGGGCGGCGCGGTAAATGGGTTGATGTTCCTGATCATCGATGCGCTCGATGATGTAACCTTGTTTGCGCACACCAGCATTTGGAAATACCGAATAAGCCGAAGTGAACGCTTTGAGATTGGTCTCAAACGAGCCGATATAAATCGCCGGTCCGTGCGGGATGTTGTCGCTCAGATTTAAGGCCGTCGCGACTTTCTGGACGGCGTCGAGTCCGGCGAACTGCCCGACCCGCACGCTCATGGTATTGCGCGAATGAATCAGTCCGTAGGAACAAGGTTGGATGCCGCTGTAAGTGCCGTCGGAATTCGCGGGCGACCAACTTCCTGCGCCTTCAATTTCACCCGGGTGAATCGGCCGATCGCTGATGGCCGCGCCGGGCAAAAGCCCATTGGTGAAAGCCAGCGTGTAAACAAAAGGTTTAAAGGCGGAACCGACTTGCCGATTGGCTGGGGCCAGCGCCCGATTGAATTTGCTTTGCGCGTAATCGCGACCGCCGACCAGCGCACGGATGCCGCCGCTGGCGTTGTCAATGCAAACGACTGCACCTTCCAGATACGGCATCGACGAATCCTCGCCATTCTCCGGCGGCTGATAATTCGCCTTGAGCGGGTGATGAAAATTCGGCTGATGCTCAATCTTGGTCAACTGTGTCTCGAGCGCCTGCTGCGCGCCGTTCTGCACCGCCGGGTCGAGCGTTGTGTAAATGTAAAGGCCGCCGTTGTCGATTTGGTCCTGCGTGAGCAGCAGATTTAAATCGCGCTGGACCGCATCCATTGCATAATTTTCCTGGACTTGCAGGAGACGTTTCGGATGCGTGTTGACCCTGGCGAGCTTGGCCTGCTGAGCTTGCGCGGTCGAAATTCTTTTCAACTCGGCCATGCGATCCAAGACCGCGTTGCGCTGAAGCGCCGCGCCCTCGGGATTTTTTAGCGGTGAAAAGCGGTTCGGGCTCCGAATCAAGCCGGCGAGCAGTGCGGCTTCAGAAAGATTCAATTTCGAAGCGCTCTTTCCGAAATACGCCTGCGAAGCGGTCTCGACGCCGTAGCAGCCGGAACCGAAGTAAATGCGGTTGATGTAGAGCTCGAGGATTTGCTGCTTGGTGAACTTTTGCTCGATGCGCAAAGCAACCATCGCTTCCAAAATTTTCCGGTTGATGGTGCGGCCACCGAGCGGAAGGCTGTTGCGGGCGAGCTGCTGCGTGATGCTGCTGGCCCCTTCTTTGGCCGAGCCGCTGAGAAGATCGCGTACGAGCGCGCGCATGATTCCATGCCAATCGATTCCCTTGTGCTGATAAAAACGGGTGTCCTCGCGCGCGAGCAATGCATCGATGAAAAATGGTGAGACTTCGCTCAGAGAAACTTTCAGGCGGTTTGCTCCGGCGAGCCGGCTGTAAATTTTCCCATCGACATCGAAAACGGTGTTGCGCTCCGGCATTTCGCCGACTTTTTTCATGTCAAAGGTCTGCGCCCAGACCCCGTAAAAAACCAGAACGCTCACACCAGCCGCCGCGATGAGGCCGAACAAGCCGATCTTCCAGCCGTAACGAAAAAGTTTACCGCGTTTCTTTGGCGAACCCGCGCGCGCGAGCAATTTCATCGTTCTAACCCCTCAGGAGTTCAACGATTTAACTTTTGTAACGTTGTAACTTTTTTAACGACCTAAAAATTCAGTTTCACGTTGCTCTCGTGCTGCTCAGTGGCGCAAGGAGCGTTGAGCGGCACATCGGTTTGCGCTTCGCTCGGCCGCACAATTTTATTGTCGATCAAATATCTCTCGATTTCTTCGCCGCTCACGTCAGCCAGCATCTGCCCATTGATCTCGATGCACGGCGAAAGTGGCTGGCCGCTTTTCGTTTCCATCTCCCAACGGAAGGCTGGATTTTGAATGATGTCTTTCTCCATGTATTTCAAATTGTATTTGGAGAGAACGGCGCGCACGCCAGCGCTCCAACCACAATAAGTCTTCAGATAAGCGGTAATTTGAGGCGTATCCATTTCAGCAAAACTAGCACGAGCACGGAAAAATTACAGCGCCAGCTCGCGAATTATTTCTGAAACGAAAGATCGACAAGCGCTAAGAGGGCTATAAAAATCCCTGCCGGGACTCCGACACGCAATGCCTGTTGTTCGAAGCCCCGGCGCCCTGATTTATGAAATTTTGTAGCGAATTGGCCGCAACGATTGGGTTAATTTTTGCAAACCCAACTCCAGACGGGTTTTGACCGTGCCGAGCGGCGCGCGTGTGACCGCGGCGATTTCGCGGTGACTTAACCCGGTGAAAAACGAAAGCTCGATCGCCTGCCGCTGATAACGCGGAAGAGCTCTCAATCGGCGATGAAGATAGCGACGTAGATCCACCCGCGAAATTTCATCAAAAGAAGTTGGCGCGAGCGCGGTCTCCGGTTGTCGATCCAGGTAGGCCTCGTAGCGTTCTTTCGCTCGACAATACGCTTGTTTGCGCCGCAACCGGTCGATCGCACGCCGGCGCGCTAGTGTGACCACCCACCCAAGCAACTTGCCGGCCTTGGGCGAGTAACGTCCAGACTCGCGCCAAACTTGGATGAGTATTTCCTGGAGCACATCATCGGCATCGCCTTCTTCGTGCACAACGCTGCCGATGACCGACTTGATACGGTTGCCATGGCGCGAGAAGAATTCGTTCAGCGCTTTCGGCTGACGTCGCGTAATTGCCTTCATGAGCGCTTCGTCAGAAACGCGCGAGAGGCCGGTAAAGTCTACCTCTGGCCTTAACATTTTGCCGTCTCCTTTCTCGAATTATTTGTTTGCATGGCAACAACATGCAGAGCAACGAAAGGGTAACAATCGGTCAACAAGCCGATTAGCTCGTCGGTCAAACTCCTATGTCCTTGAAAATGAGGGCGCTCGACCGCCGAAAATGTCTCGCCATATTGCGCAACCGGGCAGCGACCGAATTTTCGTGCCCGGCGCAGCCTCAGGCTGGCGCGGGATTCCTGGCGGAATGAGTTCGCACGACTGCCAGCACTTCATCGGTTGGCAGCGCCCAATCCATCGGAATTGCGTGGCAGTTTCGGGTCGGGCAAATGGCGCGAAGCGGTCCCGTCCCGCGCGAACCTCCCACCACCTGGATTTCCCGGCCGCTAATCAAAGCGCCGCAACTCAGGCAGTAGCGCCGCTCGTCCAGCGAACGCCATTCGCGGAATTGGTCGAGGCGCTGTAACGCCGCCAGCTTTTCTTCATCCGATAGTTTGAGTAGCGGCAAGAGTGCCATTGGTGGGCGGAATCATGACAGTTGTTAGGCGCAATACAATCGGAGGGAGGCCGAATTAAACCATCAGAGAAACCCTTAGTGCCAAGGGCCTTGTCATTCAGGCTGATTGGGCGAAGAGGGCCGCAAATTCACGCGCGATCTTTCAATCCGGTCGGTCCGGATTGATTCACGCAGTGGGCGCAGTAATAAATCTTGCCCCCAGTCTCCACGCCATGGCCAAGGATGCGGCAATCGCAGTGCGCGCATTTTGGCGCGAGCGCATGCACCACGCATTCGAAACTATCGAATACATGCGCTCTGCTGTTTTTGTCATAGTAAATGTTTTGTCGTAATCGTTTCCGCAAGTCTCGCACTTTGCCATGGGAACGCCTCGGTAATTAATTATTCGGGGAAGCACGGCTGACCGCAAGAAATTGCGCCTCCCAGCAATTAGATTGCGAACGCGCGGCCGAGTTCCAGGTTACGACGAGGTGTGAATCGTTAGGCGCGCGATGCTGCCCGCGGAGGACGAAATAAACGCGTGACTCTCTTGAGCATCGCGCCGGCGCCCATTCCAGATTGCGACGGACCGGTTTCTACCGGAACGGCGGGATGCCTGCGCATAAGCCGCACGACATGTCCGTTATGGCTGACGCGGACCGGTTTCTCGCTCGAGCGGGCGCGGACCCAGTCTTGGCAAGTGGAGTTGCAACCGTCGGTTGGACAAAGCAAACGCAATCGACCGCTCCCGCGCGTACCGCCCACGATGTCGATCTGCCGGCCGCTGAATTCGCGCTGGCAGCGCAGGCAAAACCTGCGGTGATCCAACGAGGTCCATCCTCCCTGTCGGTCAAACCGGCGCAAAGCCAGTAGTTTGTCGTCGGTATTAAATCTTATCGGGATCGCGGTTTCGATGGAAAGAATTTTAGGACAAATCGCTTCGGTTCACAATCGGTGAAAGAGCGACCTGCGTTATAGGGAGAAAACGCAGGCCTCTGGCGGGCGAATGCGTGGATTGACCGGCCAATCGTGGTTGGAAGTTAAAATTGGCTGCCGGCGATCAGGCGACGCATACGATTACCGCTGGGGTGACAAGGTCATGCGCATTCTACCGAAAGATCTGCAAGCCCTTTTGTCGGCAGAGCAAAGGGGAGCGGTTTAAGCACTGAAAAACCTGAACGCGATCTGACGCTCAATTCGTTCGCGCAGATCAAGGAGAGGAATTTTCCAATCCGCCTTCGACTCTGCGCACGTATCCATGAGGGAACGAGCAGACTATGAAAGGCTGCTTGATTCACGGCCCGACTTCGGGGGGCGATCCATTAGATCGCCGCCGAAGTCACGGTCGCCGATTCGTGGCCCGAAGACCACACTGGGTGGCAAAATCTGGTCGCCGTGCTCGGGACCACGATCACGCCTTGTTTGTTCTTCTGGCAGGCACCGCAGGAAGTCGAAGAAGAGAAAGTAATGGGGCGCCGGTTGCTTGTTCAACGAGAGCGCGCAACCAAACGCGAACTGGATGTCGGCACCGCCAACTTTTACCCCAACGCCGTGATGTATTTCATCATTTTGACGACAGCGCTCGCGTTGCACACCCACGGAAAGCCCGACATGGAAACCTCCCAGCAGGCAGCGGAGGCGTTGCGTCCGCTGGCCGGCAAACTCGCCGCAATGCTGTACACGCTCGGGCTGCTCGCATCGGCGCGTTATTTCTACGGCGTGCTTATCACTTCCACGCTGATCGGGATCGGGATGGATTTTGCCGACGTCAATCCGATGAAAGCGATCTATTGGTCGGCGGTCATCAACGGTGTGCTCGCGCCTTTTCTTCTGATTGGAATCTTGATCGTTGCTTCGAGCCACGCATTGACGCAGCACGAGCCGAGCTCGTGGCTTTCGCGAATCATAGTCGGAGCGACGTGTTTCATCATGTTCGCCGCCTCAGCAACAATGCTGTTTTTATAAAATTAACGAATTGAATGCCTGCCAAATCCGCACGCCACCCCAGCTTTGCGGCTTGTCTCACCCGCCGGCCGCAACTAACATAAAAACGGGCAAATGGCACAAAAAACCAACGCGCGCCAAGCAGAGCAAAACCGCAAAAAGGTAGCCAATTCCAAACGCGCCGCCACCACCAAGCGGAACATGGCTTTGCGCGAGCGCAAAGAAGCACAAGCGGAATTGCGAGAAAGCGAGCTCCGCTACCGAACGTTGTTCGATCTGGTACCGCTGGCCGTCTACGCATGTGATGCGAAAGGAATCATCCAGGAATATAATCGCCGCGCGGCGGAGTTATGGGGACGCGACCCGGGCCGCAACGGGGCAGAGCCGCGGTTCTGCGGCTCCTACAAAATCTACTATCCTGATGGCCGTTTCATGCCTCATGAAGACTGCCCGACGGCGCGGGCGTTGCGTGGCGAAACACTGGAATCGAAAGATTTGGAAATCATCGTCGAACGTCCAGACGGCACGCGCCGGAGCGTCATTCCGGCGCCAGAAGTTTTGAAGAATGACTCCGGCAAGATCATCGGGGCGATCAATTGCCTTTACGACATTACTGAGCGCAAAAAAAACCAGCAGGCTTTGGCTGATCTAGCAGGCCAACGAGAAGCCCTTTACCGCTTCGTGGAACGGCGCTCCAACGCGAGATCATTGGACGAAATCTACGAAGCAGCGGTGGATACGATCTTGGAGGCGTTGCTTTGCGACCGCGCGTCTGTTTTGCTTTTCGACGAGCAGGGGGTCATGCGTTTCGTTTATTGGCGGGGTTTGTCAGCGCGCTATCGCAAAGCAGTGGAAGGGCATTCACCCTGGAAACCAAATCAAAAAGATCCGCAGCCGGTCTGCATCGCTGATGTCGATCTTGCCGATATTCCGCAGGAATTGAAAAAGACGATCAAAAGCGAGGGAATTGGCGCAGCTGCGTTCATCCCCCTGGTGGCAGAGGGAAAATTGATCGGCAAGTTCATGACTTATTACAATTCGCCGCATGTTTTTACCCATGATGAGATCGGCGTTGCCCTCAACGTCGGCGGGCAGCTTGCCCTCGGCATCGAACGAAAACGCGCAGAGACGGGATTGCGTGAGTCGGAGGAGCGGCTCCGGGCAATTGTCGAGCAGGCTACGGCAGGCATCGCGCGATCCGACTTGAGCGGGCGCCTCTTGTTTGTGAATCAAAAATTCTGCGGAATGCTAGGCTATAAAGAATCCGAGTTAATCGGCAAACGCATTCACGAATTTACCTACCGGGCTGACGGAAAGAAAGCCGCTGCCTTATTCGACCGAGTGGTCAAGCAAGCCAAACCGTACGAAACCGAAAAACGTTACGTCCGCAAAGATAGTTCGACCATTTGGGCGAGCGTGAGCGCTTCGCCCCTCCGTGACACCGAAGGGAAGGTGAAGTCCGCAGTCGTCGTTGTCGTGGATATCACGTCGCGAAAAAAAGCCGAAGCCGCGCTGCGAAGAGCGAGAGAGCTATTGGAAGAACTTGTGCAACAGCGCACCAACGCGCTGCATGCGGCCAACGTCGAGCTGCAGGACGAGATTAATCTGCGACGAGGCCTTGAAGGCCAAATTCTCGAAATCAGCGATCGCGAGCAACAACGCCTTGGTCAGGAATTGCACGATGGTCTCTGCCAACAATTGACAGCCATCGGATTCATGGCCCGTGCCACCGCGCTGCGTCTGAAAAATCATCGCGTCGCCCAGGTTGAAGACTTGGAAAAAATTGCGCAACTGATCAACAAGTCGGTTATGGACGCGCGCAACATCGCCCACGATTTACATAAGGGAGAAGTGGACGCCGCTGGATTGGCCGAGGCGCTGCGGGCCCTGACAGAGCGAGAAATCTGGAGAGTACCATGTCGCTTCGATTTGGCAACCGAGCTGAACATCGAGGACAACCGAGTCGCTTCGCAGCTTTATCGGATTCTGCGCGAGGCGCTGTTGAACGCGAACAAGCACGCCAACGCCACGGAGATTGTGTTAAAGGGTTGGCACGGAAAAAACGGCCTGATTTTTACCGTGACCGATAATGGCGTTGGTTTTGGCGCAAAAACAAATACGGGATGCGGATTAGGTTTACACATAATGCAGTATCGCGCCCAAGCGATCGGAGCGCGGTTGAGATTGGAGTCTCCCCGGAGCGGCGGCGCGCGCGTGGTCTGTTCTCTACCGCAGCTAAAATGAAATTCGGACTCCCTCTGGATCACTCGTCTGTATTACTTCGACACTGCCCCAACCGCTCTTCGCCGAGGCTTCGGCATGGCAGGCAGGGCGAGAGATACAGCCTGGCTAGAGCGAAAACTGAAGGGGCTGTTGCCCAAATGCTCTTTTTGTCATGTCGAGCGCAGTCGAGACATCTCTTGCTGCTGGAAATTCTTAAAATGAGAGATTCCTCGACTCCGCTCGGAATGACAAAGGAGGAAA
>Ga0070706_100001698_pt1 | contig 22921 bp, 30 predicted proteins | sample KBSK5501metaG_FD_65476 | JGI IMG/M metagenome (GOLD analysis project Ga0070706, IMG submission 65476) | Corn, switchgrass and miscanthus rhizosphere microbial communities from Kellogg Biological Station, Michigan, USA - KBS K5-50-1 metaG | ecosystem: Host-associated > Plants > Roots >... | reverse complement strand
ATGCACATGCCGCTCTGAAGCATTCTGATCGCGCCTACGTCCTGGAAACTGGTCGCATCGTTATGGAAGGATCCTCGAAGGATCTCGCAGCTGATCCGAGAATCAAAGAAGCCTATCTTGGTGAGTAGATCACGTAACTCAAACCGTCCTATTTCTACCTTGTTTGCGCTACGGCAAACACGTCCAAAACTAAAAACCTGGCTCATACTTCTCATCGTGCTGGCGTTGACTGCGCTCGCGCCTTCCTGTGCCTCACAACAAAAGAGCACAACTGACCACGCAACAGTAAACATTGGATTCTTCGGCGATCTTACCGGGCCCACTTTCAACTTTGGTCTGTCAGCAAAGAACGGCGTGCTGATGGCGGCCGACGAAATCAATCAAGCCGGCGGCATCAATGGCCGCCAGATAGATATCGTCATTGAAGACGACAAAGGCAGTCCCGAAGAGGCCGCGCAGGTTACCGGCAAACTGATTGATCGTTACAAGGTCGTAGCCATCATCGGAGCCGGCGCTTCGGGAAACAGCCTGGCCGCGGCTCCCAAAGCGCAATCGGCGCGAGTGCCGTTGATTGCCCCATCTTCGACCAACCCGGCAGTTACGCAAGTGGGTGATTACATTTTCCGTGCCTGCTTCATCGACGCATTTCAGGGTGAAGTGATGGCAAAGTTTGCGGTGAACACATTGAACGCGAAGCGCGCCGCGATCATGCTCGACTTTAATTCGCCCTATAGTCGCGGCTTGACGGATTTTTTTGAGTTTAGTTTTGCAAAACTCGGCGGCGAGATTGTGGTCAAGCAATCCTACTCACAAGGAGATCCTGATTACCGCGGGCAGTTGAGTGCTATCAAAGCGGCGAACCCGGATGTGATCTACATTCCAGGTTACTACGGTGATGTGGCCATCATTGCCAAGCAAGCGCGCCAACTCGGTTTGACGGTGCCGCTGCTCGGCGCCGATGGCTGGGACGCGCCCGAGCTTTGGGAACTCGGAGGCGACGCCTTGAACGGCAGCTACATCTCCAATCACTATTCAGCGGACGATCCGTCGGAAACGATTCAGAAGTTTGTGCACTCGTATCGCCAGCGCTATGGCAATCTCACCCCTGACGCGCATGCTGCTCTTGCCTATGACGCCTTAAGATTTCTGGTGGAAGCGATTCAAAGGGCAGGCACGACGGAAGGGCCGAAGCTGCGGGACGCGCTGGCTGAAACCAAAAATTTTGCCGGCGTCACCGGGATAATCAGTATGGATCGTGATCGAAACGCGGTGAAGCCCGCCGTAATTCTAAAACTTGAGGACACGCGCTACGTCTATCAGGAAACGATCCAGCCGGATGCTTCTGCGCCCACGGTAACCGCATCACCTTCACCTCAGACAACCAAGCCTAAGTAGGGCAATAAACATACCTCACTAACCACGGTAGTTGACTCTACTGGTTCATTGTGAATTCTTAGGTCCGAAGGACCGGAAGTTAGTAGCCCCGTCCGTGAGGGCGGGGTAGATGCGACAGTTAGTTGCCTTAGCGCCGAAGGTGCGTCACGATTTGTGTCGGCCCTTCAGGCCTCCAGGCTATCGAGACGTCAGTTCCGCCCTCACGGACGGGGCTACTGATTGCCGGTCCTTCGGACCTGGAACATGATTCGAATTGAAACTAAACTAGTACCTCACAATAACTCACGCGCCGCGTTTAGCGCTTCGGCAACTCGCTCCGGCGCGGTACCACCGGCGAGCGATTTTGAGCCGAGCGTTTGCTCCAGAGTCAGCGACTCAAACACATCGCCTTCAATCTCATTCGAGAATGAGCGCAGTTCATCGAGCGGCAATTCGCCTAACTCCACCTCGTTTTCCATCGCGCGAACTACTATTCTCCCAACCGTCTCATGGGCTTCGCGAAACGGCACGCCCTTGCGTACCAGGTAGTCCGCAAGTTCGGTAGCATTCATCATTCCTTTCGATGCCGCTGCTCGCATGCGGTCCACATTCAGCTTCACGTTTCGCAGCACGAGTATGGAAACTTCGAGACACACATACGTCGTGTCAAATGCGTCGAAGACCGCTTCTTTGTCCTCCTGCATATCTTTGTTGTAGGCGAGCGGCAATCCCTTCAACATGGTCAGTAGCGAAACGGCGTGACCAAAAACGCGGCCCGCCTTGCCGCGCACCAGTTCCATCGAGTCCGGGTTCTTTTTCTGCGGCATCAAGCTCGAACCGGTGGCCACTGCATCACTCAATTCAAAGAAGCCAAACTCGCTGGTCGAATAAAGTATTACTTCTTCCGCCAGCCGGGATAGATGAACCATGATGAGCGAACAGGCGCTGACAAACTCAACGCAGAAATCGCGATCGCTTACGGCGTCTACGCTGTTCCGCGAAACGCCTTCGAAGCCGAGTTCGCGCGCCACCGCTTCGCGGTCTATTGAAAAAGAAGAGCCGGCCAACGCTGCGGAGCCGAGCGGCAAGACGTTTACCCGGCGCCGAATTTCGCTAAGCCGTTCGCGATCTCGCGCCAGCATTTCAAAGTAGGCCAAACACCAGTGGGCGAAGAGGATGGGCTGCGCGCGTTGCAAGTGCGTATAACCGGGAAGGACCGCGTCGGAGTTCGCCGCCGCGAAATCCAGGAGTGCGGCTTGAGTTGAACGAACACTGTTTGAAAGTTGATCGATCGCTTCTCTCAACCACAAGCGAAGATCGGTGGCAACCTGATCGTTGCGGCTCCGGCCGGTGTGCAGCTTGAGTCCCGCATCGCCGACGACTTCCACTAGCCGTGCTTCGACGAAGGAATGTACATCTTCGGAAGCCATTTGGTCGAAATAGGAGCTGTCACCTTCATGGTCCAGGACAGTTTGTAGTCCGGCATTGATTTTGTCGGCCTCTTCCTGATCGATCACCCCGGCGGCGGCGAGTCCGTTGCAATGAGCAACGCTGGCGCGAATATCGACCGCAAACAGTCTTCGATCAAACGCAAAGGAACTATTGAAGGTCGTAAACGATGGATCGGCTTCCTGCGAGAATCGTCCACCCCATAAGTTTTGGCTTTTAGTCATTCGTAATTCCGGGAGTCACTCCGGCGCTGTCCTTTTGCTTCCGACTAATCCAATCTCGTCCAGGTGTACCTCACGATTCTTCCTCCGACGTCCGAGGAGCGCCTCCCTGAGAGTTGAAAGCTACGACCGATCTCCACCTCCCGCGGAGCGTCCAGCACGGCCGTTGGCTTTTGCGTATCACGCACAACTATTTCGGCGACCGAAGGGTCTGAAGCATTCCCACTATCATCTGTAACCACAAGTTGGAACCGGTGGCGGCCCGGAGGGAGTGGTGCGTTCGGCGCCACTGTGACTTCCACCTCGGGGTTATCCGTAACGACAGCCTGACCAACTCTAAACTCTGCCATATTTTCTCCTTCTCTTCTGGGCGTTCATTCGCTTCCGAGATTTCATTTGACCTGCACCATTCTCAACTCACCTCGGTCTCCTATCCGCCATGCAGTCACACTCGATACCGACAAGATACATCCGGCCGAGCACTTTGACATGTTGTTTCGCGCGAATCTTATTCGTGTATTGATCGTAGGTGACTTCCGTAATCGCGTTCCCGGCCTGTGGTTCAATTGCGCTTGCCTTCGCCCGGTTCGCCACGGTTATGCCGATTAACATCGAGTCGTTTCGCGACGAAGAGGCTTCCTCGCCATGGGAAGCCATTGATTCGTCGGTGTAGTAAACGCTGGCGGTGATTACCAGCTTACTACCCGGAAACGAATAGTGCTTCGTGGTGAGTTCTTCCTCGCCAATCGTAGGTCGAAACTCGGGAAAGATTGTCTGCGCTGCGGCAAGCGCCTTAGCAACTGCCTCTTCGCTGTCAGCTTTTTCGGCTGTTTTCAGCGCGCGACTTGATTTCGCAAGATCCAGAACGTAGACGTGGCACGCATCCGCTCCCGTCTGTGCCCCGACTCCATAGGCGAGAAAAATTAGCAGCAGCGGAGCTCGCAATGCTGTCAGGGTTCTTGAGGAGAAGATAACCATAAGGTCAACGGGATCGAGCGTGGATTATGAACAACCGCTATAGGAAAGAACAAGGTAGGACAGACATCCTCGTCTGTCCGTTCGGCGCAGAGCGACGGTTGAGTTTAGCCCAACCTCTTAAGGCTGGGATCCATATCGCCCGCAACTCTTCGTCGCGTCAGCGACGGTTGAATGTTCGATCGTCGCTGACGCGACGCAAATCCAAAAAACACTTCCTCGATCCCGGCCTTAGGAGGCCGGGCTAAATTCATGCCGACGCTACGCGTCGAAAACCCTCCGCTTTGCGATGCCTCCCATTCAACGCTTAAATTGATTCCAAACGTCACCAATCGACTGCGCAGTTGGATAGGCTTTTTGTAAAGCAACGCCCGCAACCGTAAAAAACACCGCCGCCAATATTGCCGGTAGTATCGTTCGTCGTACTGCTGTCTGCAACCAGTTTCCCTGCTCAATGTGTTTCACTCGCCGGTAGAGACCCGCCACCATGGCGCCGTCCACCAGGATTTCCGCCAGCAACGCGGGTGCGATATAGATCACGTAAAAGGAAGCAACCAGGCCGCCCACAAGAGCAAGCAGAGCTATAACAACCAGACAACCTTCCTCAAAGTCCAGGCCAAAACCAATATCTGCCGACCCCGATCCACCACTCGACACTGATGACGCTGAGGTTGAGGATGAAACGCTCTCTCCCCAACTTCCGCCCGCGCCACCGCCGCCAGCGTCGTGAAGACTTTCTCCGGGGCCGGACGCACTGGACGGGGTGAAATCCAGAGTTGGGAGGTCCGGATCTACGTCCAGGCTATGACGCTGCAGCCAAAGCCAAATGCCCAGCAGCATTAAGAACACGCCGTACGCGGTGAGGATGGCAACCGGATACCGAAGCCACATCCGCGAAACCCCCAGATGCAACAGGCAGAACGAGGTAAGAAAGCCGGCCATGCCTGTCAACGAGAGAATCAGAGATACATGTAATCGGGGCCAACTCCTGCGAAGCAGTCGCCGCTCGGTAATTTCAACTCTACGTTGTCGTTTCCCTTTCACATTTCCTCGAGCGTTGATGTGGCCCAGTCGAAACTACAAAAAAGTACCTTTTCGTTTCCAGAATTCTCACTGCCGGTGCGAAGCAAGTCTGGTTGTGAGGTCTGCTTTCACCTCCGGCCACTCGTCAGCAATGATGCTGAAGCAGACAGAATCGCGGACGCGCCCGTTGGGCATGACCATGTGACTCCGCAGGATCCCTTCTTCCTTTGCGCCCAGGCGAAGAATCGCCCGGCGCGACTGTTGGTTGAGGACATCCGTGATGAACTCGACGCGATTAAACTTCCAAAACTCGAACGCGTGTGTCAGCAGCAACAACTTTGCCTCGGTATTAACTGCCGTGCGTTGTGCGCTTACGGATAGCCAGGTGTAGCCGATGGCGAGGCGCCGATCATTTGGGTCAATTTCATAGAAGCGCGTGGTGCCGACGACTTTACCCGAACTCTTCCTGATGATCACGAATGGCAACTCGGTTCCCCGCGCCTGAGCGGTAAGTGCAGCTTCGATGTAAGTAGTTATCGTGTCGTGATTGGGCACGAGGGTGACGGTGGAATTCCAGAGCTCGCCATCGCCGGCTGCGGTGAGGAGCGCTTCGTGGTGCGCGAGCGAGAGTGGCTCCAGGCGCGTGTGCTGACCTTCGAGTGTGACAGGCAAGATTTCCATTGTTTTGCTAAACGTCTGGGCCCTGAACAGCTCGCCAAACTATCCCGCCCGAATTATGCGCCATGCCTCATTAGCAATATCGGTGTAATCGGAAAACTTATTCTGACCGGTTTCCTCCTCTTCCTTGAAAAAGGCCCCTGGAGTGGAATCCGCAGGAATAGTTTTGTCTGCAAAAATAAACTCGCCCTTAGTAAACACATCCTGAATAAACTGTGCCTGCGCTTCAGAGCTCTTCAGCGTATACCAACTATTGCCCGCACCGATCCAGTTGGCCCAACTATAAGGGTCATACCCTCGTTTGATAAGCATTGAGTCAAGTTGGTTTAGCGCTGAATTTCCGATGTATTTGGTTCCGTCAACCTGGAATTGCCAAACATGAACACACTCATGAACCAGAACTGAGTCGTTGTTTGCAGGCAGATAGATTGTGAAACCCATTGTGAATGCTCGACCAGAAACGCCAAGTATCCCTGCCTTACCGTTAACAATTGATATTGCCTTGTAGTTAAGTGAATTCCTAAAGACCTTCCACAAAATCCCTATTTCCTCTTTCGTCAGCGGACGCTTTTTCATCTGTATTCCTAATATCGATTGAATCCCGTCAACGATAAATAACGCGTAGTAGATAACTGCGCCTACGATTGTGTAGAAACCAGCTTTAACCATCTCGTCGTCAGTGCCTTTACAGTGAGGGTCGTGTTCTTTCAAAACAAAGTCGGTAGACGGTCCGCATGCTCCGGCCGAATGATTTGTTGGGCGCCGCGTGGATCCGTAAGAGCGGCCCTTTATCGTCGCTCGCCCTTGCCATACGAAGGCTCTAAGGTGCGTGTGGTTTGCTCAGTGACACTCGATACAGGCTCGAGAGGCTCTTGAAGGGCGCGCGCGGTTACCGGATTTGGTTCGTCGGCGCTGAGGTCGGCAACGTTAGAAAAAGCCTGTATTTCTTTAGCGCCGCGGTTCAGGTGGAGGAGCCGCCACACTAAGACTGCCTCTGTCACCACCAGCGAAACGAACGTCAGGATGACGAACGCCATCCCCAGGCGTTCATTAATCGCACCCTGCTTTATCAAAACAAGGGCGCCAAGCGCCATCCCCAGCAGGGTGATTGTGGTTCCGACAATGACCCAGAGCAAAGTATCGATCGCCGTCCCTGCGGTTCCGGCCCCGCCCTGAACTTTCGACGTGCTCAAGTCCGCTCCGCAGTGATTGCAGTAGCTCAACGGCTGTGCTAATTGGGCGCCGCATTTTTGGCAATACATAGTTTCTCGCCCCCGATAACTCGCCTTGCCTCGCCTCGCGCAACCGATCAAGGTTTGGCATGCGCAAGTTTTTTGATTTTGAACACGTCGTTGTATTTAGTCTTCTGATCGTTCACTTTCCTGCTTCATGGTTGTGCGCCTAATTTTGAGACTTAGGATTCTTTGCCGGCAGTGGCGCTGCAATCAAGTCTTCGGCGGCAACGATTTGCCAGCGACCATTCCGGCGAATCCAGGTGTCCGTCCAAACAAAGCGACCGCGCTCCCCATTGGGACGTTCCCATGACTCGCTTCCCTGCGCCACGGCTGTGTTGCCATAGAACCTAATCTTGACCTGGTCGAGATGATTCGAAACAAAATATTTCGGTGCTGTCCTGGTGTCAGCAATCATTGTTGCCTTGTCGTACAAGTTGCCTTTCGGATCGGTACCGATGAAATCATCCGCCAAAATACGTTCGATTGCCTTCGTATCACCAGTGGCAACGGATTCGGCCCACTGTGACTCGCTCTCGCGGATATACGCTTCCGCAGAAGTGTGGTCGGGTTTGCTTTGCCTTTGCGTCTGAGCGCTGACCGAGGACGCGAACAGCAGGACTATGGCACACAACAAAGTTGTCTTCATTTAGGTTTCTCCTCAGTTTGTTTAGAAGGAGTCCAACGCTGCGCTTCAGGGAATCAACCTTTCCTGACGGCGCCCATTGGGAATCCCGGCGACAGTGTGACGCGATGCGCCTGCTCGAAATGCCGCTGGTCGTGCGCGAGTAAAAGCCGCCAGCCGTCCAGCACGCTGTATGTGACGACGCTAATGAACGGTGACGTCATGATCGCGCGAGCCGCGTCTCGTTCGTTGAGCGCCTGCACCCGCACCACGGCGTCATGGTGCTGTTCGACGAAACGCTGGATTATATCTGCGGCGATGTCGCTGGTCGACGGCTGCGCCTTGGGTGGTGCAGTGAATTTCCGCGACGCGCCTGGCGTCTGTGAACGAATCAGCATGCGACCGAGGACACCAGGCAGAACCGGCAAACGCTGCCAGATGGTTCGAGGTCCCGCGTTATTCAGAGCGACCTCCGCGGCCTGGAGCATCAGGCGATTCGCCGTCAGCAAATGCTCGAAGCACTGCGCGACGCTCCACCGCGTCGCGTCGGGCCGCCAGTTCAGTTGCCGCACATTGAAACCGCCGAACGTCGCCTGTGTCTCTTGAGCCACGTCGTCGAGCCCGGTCTTTACCTCAGCTAGTGAAAGAGTCGTGTAGTCCACTTGAGCTCAACCCAGGAGTCAGTCGTCAGGGCTCGTCGAGAGGTATCACTGCGCCTCCCTCGATCCAGACGTCAGACTCTTCGCCCTCGCTAGTTCCTTTAACTCGGATACGACCGGATGTGAGCTAAAGAATGCGAAGAACCTCGTCGTCGGCATGAAGACAATCTTATCACCGAACTCTGAGGACGCCTTTAGTCGTATTGTGACCGGGTGAATATTGACCCAGCGGTTTTCTGTGACATCGCGGATGTCGGACAAGGGAATGGCAATCTCCTTTAGGTAATTGGACACGTACAAGAAATTGTCATCAACGCTTACTCTTTTCAAACGCACACAGTTCCACCAGACAAAGACAGCCCCGGCAACCCACGCAAAGAGGAAGATCCACTTAGGAGGCGCGGCTGGGCCCTCAAACGAGTCGAGGAACATCGATAAAGTGACAAAGCCAACGAGCGGAATCCAAATGGCAGGAAAAATGAACTTCGTAAGGACGGTTTGCCGGGATGATAGTCTCCGTTTCATAAATCGAAGCCAGCGGCGCTACTTAACAACCTCAGTGATGGACTCGCTGCGCAGCAAGGAGCGCCGCTAACACTTTAGCTCTCGGATGCTATCTGGCGACCAACCCTGACCAGGTTTCCATTCGGATCGACAATAGAAAACTCGCGCATACCCCACGGCTTGTCCTCAACGGAATCCAAACGCGGTATCCCGGATCTCGATAGATCGGCGGCATGGAACTCTGCGTATAGCGCGTCGACGTCATTCACCCGCCAGTAGCACTGCGCGTAGTTCTGGTACGGTGAGATATCTTCGAACAAAAAGAAGTGCATACTGAGGTCGCCACGACGGAGAATCGCGTAACCGCCGAATTGGGTGGGCCACCATCCTGCTGCTTGAAAGCCTAACCGCTCGTAGAACGCCCGCGTCTCAGCAAGATCGCGGGCAGGCAGGATGGGAATCGCTATACCTGGTTCCATGTTATCTCCTCCGACTGCGGCCTTCGATTCAATCAATCACGTTGCGCAACACGCATCCCGCGCTCCGGTCCAAGATTTTGTTAGCTGCTGCTACAGGGAGGATGACTTTAATCCTGCATCTCTGGATTCAATTTATTTAGAATCGTCAGAGTAGCCTAAAGTTTCATCCGCTACCTCGTTCACCATCTCCGCTACGCCTATGTCATGCTGCTTCATATATTCCGGCACTTCGTAAAGGTGAATGAACCCGTCTTCGTCTTCATGGGATCTTTCCCCGAGAATGTCTTGCCGACGACTTATCCGCCACTTGTCTATCACTGATCCGCAGCTGCGAATTAACGCAAACCCTGCGGCGGCAGGCAGAAGTGCTACCGTGCCTATGACAAAAGAAGTGGCGCGAATGCTATGGGCATCGTTACCGAATGAGAGACCGAAGGCCTCGACGATAATGACGCCAATAAGGAAAGCCCCGACCCAGATGGTTATGAAGAGAAGGTATTGTGTTCGCGTAGTCATCGCTATACCTCCGCACAGTGAATCCGATCAGGATTGTAAGAACGTCGCATTCAATGAATGCTCCTAGTGTGCCCACACTATCGCCTTCTGCGCCCACACACTCTCCGGATATTTTGCTCCGAGTTCTTCGGCCACTCCGCCCAGCAGTGTGTGATCATTCGTCCTTTTGTATTGGCTAATTCCTCTCCAATACACTGCTTCCGGCGCCGCTGCAGTCTCCGCATATCGCTCGATGATCTGATCATACCTCTGCTCGGCGTCAGCCCACTGCTTTTCCATGAAGGACATCCTCGCTAACCCCAGCTCCAACTGAGCGCGAAATTCGTTCTTCGGCAGATAACCCTCAATGCGCCACCTCTCCTTTCCGCTTGCGTCCATGATGAGCGCCGTCGGCGTCCAGACAGCGTCAAAGCGATGGAAGTAGACAGGGTGTTCCTTGATGTGCGCTTCTACTGGAAGGAAATTCTCATTGATGAAGGTCGAGACTTCACCGTCGGCATAGGATTCGGCCTCCAGCCGAACACATGCGCCTCAAGCCGGAGCAGCGCTGAAGTCGAGCAGCAAGGGCTTTTTGTCGGCCTTTGCTTGAGTGAGTGCGGCATCAACATCTTTGTTCCATTGAACAGCCATTTTCAGAGCCTCCTTTGAGGGTTTAACGACATCTGACTTGGGCGAGCGGATTAGAGAAAACAATCTTCAGGCTACCGCTTTCTTGCGTCGTCCAATAAAACCGAAAATAGCGAGTACCAGCCCGACAAATGCCACGAAAGCCCCAATTACGGCCGGCACAACACCCATTATTGACTGCTTTCTCATGTACGACGTTCGAGACTCGCACTCTTCCTCAGTAGTTAGTCCTATAGTCGCTTGTTTATAACACTCCGTCGTTGGATTTCCGCACCTCGCGCTTGCTTCATCAAACGCGCTTCGATCGTTTGCGGCTCTCTCGCAAGCTGACGATGCGTAATCCGAAGTCAAAGTAGTGATACAAACAACTAGTCCTATCAGCAGAACCAGGCCGCCAAATAAGAATAGAATAACTCCTAGAATCAGTTTCAGAGTGTATTCCTCTGCTCCTCTGCTTGGTTTCTAAACTGATACGTCTGGGCGCTGCATTGATTAACGTCACCCCTGCTGGATTGCAAGTGGGAAGACGGTGTCCATGATGGACGCCCCTCCGTCTACGTGGATGATCTGACCTGTAATGAAGCTGGCCTGCTCCATGCACAGAAGCATTACGGCGTTGCCGATGTCTTCCGGGGTTCCGAGCCGTCTCATCGGCGTCCATCCACTCTCGTGCCAGGCTTGAATGTCGTCCTGGATGTTCTGCGGTAGAACGCGCAAGACGCTACCCTCGACCACGTTGGGCGGGCCGAAGATGCCGCCGGGACTGATGCCGTTGACGGTTATTCGACGCGGGCCGAGGGCCACGGCGAAGTAGCGCACCAGCGAGTCGAGCGCGGCCTTCGCACACCCCATCGCCACCCAAGGCTGCCAACTCCCGGTGCGGGTGCTGGGCGAGTAGGTGATGGCGATGATCCGGCTCTCATCACTCATCAGGCTGGCCGCCTCGCGCGCCGCCAGCAGGAACGCCTTTGCCTGCGAGTCCATGGCCAGGTCCCACTGCTCCGGCGAGATTTCCAGCGGCTTCTGGTAGAAGGTTGGGAGATCAGTTCGCGCGTTGCTCACAAAGATGTCGAGCTTGCCGAACTCGTCCCGAACCTTCGCGAACATGCGGCTGATGTCGTCGGGACGTGAGACATCAGCCTGGATGACAAAACCATCGGAGCCCCGCTCTTTGACCTTCGCGAGTGTATCGTTGGCGGCGGCTTCATTCTGGAAATAGTTAATGGCTACCCTGACACCCTTCTCCGCCAGTGTCAGAGCGATTCCGCGGCCGATGCCGCGCGAGCTTCCGGTGATCAGGGCGTGTTTCCCATCGAGTGACATATCAGCCTCCTTTCTGTGCGCGGAAAAAAGTCAGGCGAGGTGATTCAGTAAGGCGCTTCTATAACAAGTCTGGAGGGCGAGTCAAGGCGTAAGTTATCCGGGTAGTGGGTCAGTTTGGAATTCAAGATTGGGGCGTTGATACGCGCTCTTACTGGGACCGCGGGCGCCCTTGCCCGCACAGGTGCGGAACACAAACAGTTTTCTACCAGATGCCTTCTGCACAACACGCGGGCGAGGGCGCCCGCGGTCCGATAAGAAGTTGACCATTCAACTCAAACTGACCCACCAGGGTTATCCGGCGATGCGCCAGACCTCATGAGTTCTTAGAATTTCATCCGAGGTGAACACTCCGTCGTCAATCTTCGAGCAATAGTTCTCTACCAAATACTCAAGGAAGTCTGCCACAAATTTCCGCTGCTCCTTGTTACAGGCGCTAAACAACCTGTTCCCCGGTCCATCCTGAACTAAATGAAAAAGCATCTGATCGAGATACGTCTCGCGGGGGCTGTCCATCGTATCCAGGGTTAGCCTGATGAGAGCGGGCAGGTAATACATCAGCCCCTCAGCCGAGGAAAAGCAAAGCGGATCCCAACCCGGATTCCCCAGCTGCGGTAAGCCGATAGAATCGACATCGAACTCCAATAGGGTTTGATCGTGCTCTGCACATTCACAACAGTGACGATAATCAGCGAAGTGGGCCGGCTTTTGCACATTGAATATTAGTTTGGCTTGCTGCTTCCAATCCATAGTCGTATAACGCGGAGCTTCGCAGGGCCCGGACAATCGTATTGCGCTGCAAACGGTAAAGAGCGCTGCTTCATCGCAGCAGGCGTTACTGATAGGTCTGCCCGTTGTGTTTCAGCCAACCTGCTACGTGACGCCCTTTCGGATCGTGGTGCGTCCAGTGAACCTTACCTCCCTCTTCGTTCCAGACGTACTCGCCGTAGAAGCTTACGTTATCGCCTGTTTGTATCCAGGGGACCCGCGGTGCGATATCGATGTTGTGCGCAATAAGGACCGTCTGACCTGATGCGAGGCTAACAATGAATCGTTGATGCCTGCTGCCATCGAGGTCGTCCGCCAGCAGGCGCGTTACTACGCCTTCGCCTTCAACCTGAACATTGCTCGTCCTGTCTTTGAACGCGCGCCCGATTTGACTGTCGTCCGGAGCCGCACCACCACAGCCTGTACAGATCAAGGCACATACAACAACCGCGGCAATTTGAATCCGTTTCATAGGGTTATGTGTCGGCCGAAGTTCTCAGTGATGCCCCAACGGGGCAATGGCCTCCAGCCCAGGGTTGCCGCTTCGGCTACCCTGGGTAAAGAAAGCGATCTTGTCCTCAACCGCAACGCGGTTGCGCCTGCTTTGTGCGTTTCTTTCTGAGAAGACGACGCAACCGCGTTGCGGTTGAAATTCCTTTTTCTTACTAGTTCCCAGGGTAGCCGAAGCGGCAACCCTGGGCTGGAGGCCGTAGCCCGTTGGGGCATTAACGCTAACTTTTGCGGCGAATCGAGTAAAGTCGCTGTTCAGTCCGTATCAACAAGCGTTCGCCCACTAGTGCCGGCGACGCCTGCGCCATGTCGTCCAGTTCTGAACTTGCTAAGGCGAAATGTTCAGCGTCCTTGCATCACTCGTTACCTGACGTAACCTGATCCGCATTTCCAGGGCTCCTGCGGGTACACCATCCGGAAGTCTGACGATTACGTAGGAACCACTGAGTCCCGGCACGCCTGTCAGTGCTCCCACGTTTTCAACCGGCAAAACGTATCCGGGGACGGTAACAACCAATATCGCAGGATCGCTAAGATCGGATTGCGTGAGACTGAGGTCCGACGTGAAGAAAATTATTCGGGTGTGGTGGTCGGCGCTGAAGAAGTTATTTGGATTAATAACTCTAAAAGGCCCACGCGTAAAATAAACTGAGTCGAGCGCCGCGACATTGTTCGTGCCCTCTTCCGCAAAGATTACCGGCTTGGTGAGATAGACCGCGGTCAAGGTGGTATTCGCGGCCATAAAGATGTTTGCGGTTGGGCTAAACGTTAACGCATCTCCATTCTGCTTCTGCCACCGGTCGAAAATGTTTCCGTTGCTTGCGAACGTAGGCGCAGTCAGGGTGACGGCCGTATTCTGCTGATAGCTCCGCACAAATTGAGTCGTTCCGTCGCCCGCGCCATTATTGTCATTGGGACTGACGGTGATGTTTACGCCGCTATTGGGATTGGACGAATTCACCGTAAGCGAAAATGTATTCGGCACCACGTAGACTGCAGTGTACGTACGGTCGCGGTCGGTGTACGCCAGGACGTATTGATCCGTAGACAAGTCAATACCGTCCCGCTGCCATTTCTGAAAGATATTTCCGTTAGGGGCAGTTGCAGCCGCCGTCAGATCAACATACGAGTTTCGATTGTAAGTGCGGGTGAACTCGGTCGTGCCGTTTCCCATGCCGGCGTTGTCGTTCGGGCTGACTGAGACGGCCACACCACTGCCTGGATTTGAAGACGCCACGGTCAACGTGTAGGTAGTTATCGGACCATACACCGCCGTCAGCGTGTGATCCGCGTCCATGCCAAAGCTCGTCGCCGAAATCGTGTCTACTGTCACGCCGTCTTTTTCCCATCGCTTGAATTCGCTATTGCCGACGATTCCCGGAGCGTTCAAGGCGACCGTTGTGTTTTGGTAGTAAGTTCGCGTGAATTGGGTCGTGCCGTCCCCTTGACCATTAGTATCGGTGGGGAAAACGGCAACGTTCACGCCGGTAGTGGGAGTGGACGTAACCGTCAGCGTCTTTTTGGGCTGCTCACTTAGTGTCAATGAGTAAGCGCCCGTCGCGCCGGCGTCGAATGAGTTCGCCAGAATCGTGTAGGTACCGGTCGTCGGCAAAGTCAGAAATCCACTGCCAGAAGGTATCCGTGAATTCGTGCCTCCCCCGCCATCGTCGTCAATCGTCAGCACCGAACCATCGGGCTTAACTAAATACAGGTATGTATCAAACGCCGACGATGTCATCAGGATCGAAATCCGCTGGCCCGTGGTGCCGCTGAAGCTGTAAGCATCCACATACGAACCATCACCCAAAGGGCAATCTGAAGTTGCTAACGCCCCATTGACTGTCTGGCCAAAACTGATTGGAGTTGCAGCACAAACACCGCCGCCCTCCTGGTTGGCCGTGAACACCTGTGTTCCTGCAACAATGGAGCCCGACCGCAGCAAGTCGGTGTTAGCGGCCACTGAGAAATTGATTGTGCCGTTGCCGGTGCCGCTCGCACCTGAGGTTATTGTCAGGAATGCGGCCGTGCTGCTCGCCGTCCAATTGCACGCCGCTGGAGCGGTCACAGTGAGACTGCCCGTACCGCCAGCCGCGGAGAAGCTCTGGCTGTTCGGACTAATCGAGGTGACGCAACTTGTGCCACTAAGAAAACCTGAAATGTTCGGATAGGTCACGCTGAATCGGCCGTAGTAGTCACTTCCAGAAGGGTTGTTGCAAGCTGATTCACCGCCGGTTAGCGTGCCGACCAGCATTGGGTTGTCCGGTGCACCGGTCCAGATCCCTGAGCCTGACGAACCCGCTTCCGTTACTCCCTGGCTCCAGGTGACCCCGCTGAAATTCACGCACGGACCCGGAAGCTCTGGTGCGCAATTCGAATTGGTCGCCCCAAACGAAATGCGTTTGTGCGAACCTTGCGGGTGATGAATCCCGGTTACGGGAGTTGACGAACCAATCGGATTCGCGTCCCAACCCGAGTAGTACAGGCCTGGTATCACTGCACCAAAGCGCAGCAGAGTAAAGTCACTCGCCGTTCCCGTAACCATCAAATTGGCGCCGAACGAGGAAGGCGTGCCGCCCGGTGGATCGTCGCCGGTGTTGTAGTTCCAATAGATTTGTGCCGACTGTGCTTCGCTCTGCGAGCTTATGCAATGATTCGCCGTGAGCACGTGATGATCAAGATTAGTATTGCTGTCATTCAATAACGTGCCGGTGCAGAGAGCCACCAACCCTCCGGTCACGAACTGCAGCATACCAACGGATTTTGCGGCATTAGCCCATGGTGCCGTAACCTCCAGATTACAAGCACCCGCGGCATCGGGTGTGAACTGGTCTTTGTAGATGTGCGCTATCTCCGAGACCTTGAACGGCGCGTCGTTGGATTGTTTTCCGGCCGGCGAAAGATATTCGATGACTAGCTCGTCGCCGCGTAATGCAGGAGTCCAAAAGGTTCCGTCATTCCATAAGCCGCGTCCTTCGTAAGGACCGGCATACGCGTCCGGGGCGCTCTTTGAATAAACAAAAACGCGCGCGCCCGCAGGCAAAGAAAAGTCTTTGAAAAGAACGCGCAGGTAGCGTGCTCCTTCGGACCTTACCGCCGACACGCGTACGTCGCCTTCAGCAATAGAATACATGGCGCTGTCGGTCAGTGGGTTCAGAGCAGAAGACAGCGTTCGCACCACGCCAACCTGCAGTAGCTTTTCTGATTTAGAGCGTTTGAGGCTGGGACTCAATGCCGGCAGTTGCTTGATTCTTGAAGCGTCCGGCTTTAAGTGAGTGTAGAGCTTGGCCAAAGGCGCCTGGCCGCGAGCGACTTTAGTTAGAGTGGACTCTTCCTTTACCGGGAGCTTAGGGGGCGCTTGATAACCCGGAGCAGATTGGCCGAACGCAGAATGTGCTCCTGAAAGAAGGAAAAAAGCGATAAGCGCGAACGGGCTCAAGCGCGTCACGGTAAGGAGGTGGGATTGGGGGATAGAAAACACTTTCAAAAACTTCCCTGGGAGATGAAGCGAACTGTTGGACGCGTCACTTTACCAAATCTTTTTATATCAGGGAACCCATTCGATTTCCGTGTCGCGGATTGCCGGGTACTGATGCAGTTTGACTCGAACTTCATCCGATTAGTAACGAAATCAGAACCGGGAGCGGTAGCGACCGGCCAGGGACTCAAAAGTAAAATGGACGCAATTATTAGAAGGTCTTGAGAACTTGAATATTCGGCCGGTCGCTACCGCTTATTTCTCCAGGTAGTCAGTGCCAAATTTGCCGTTGCCGCTTAGCTGGACTATCACGTCACCTTCCTTCGCCGCCACGAAATGAGGGACGCCCGCCGGAATAATTATGAAACTGCCCGGCAGGTAACCTTTCAACCTGGTTGGGTCGAACTTTTCTCCCTCGCCCAGGTACCAAGTCCCTTCGATGACCGTAACTAGTTCGTCGTTCGGATGCGTATGCGCGAGGACACGCCCGCACGCAGGTATCTTAACCCTATCGACCCACGCACCACCCTGGCTCGAGTCGCCCAACAACTGCGCTCGCTGCCGCCCATCCTTGTAGTAGGAAGGCGTGAACCATCGGACTTGTTCGGGGGTTAACGCGACAATCTCTTTTTTGTTCTGGAAGCCCCGAGTCATTGCCAACGTTACCGCGGCCAAGGCTATCACGAGACCAGTAACTGCAAGAATCACGCGTTTCATCTCTCCCCCTCTCAACGTGGAATTGACCTGCGCCTATACCACGCGCTGCATTAGGATGTCCCTTTGTGGGTCTGAGCCTAACTGAAACGCGTGCTGGCCCACCGCTCGAAAGTTCCACTTGCGGTAGAAGGCCTGCGCCCGCCCGTTCCGCTCCCACACGCCGAGCCAAATAGCGTCGTGCCCTGCCTGCCGCGCCTCGTCTACGCACGCGCGCATCAACGCCTCACCAATACCACGGCCGAGCCATTCAAGCGACACGTACAGTCGCACCAATTCGACGGGCTTAGCGGCTGCGACGTCATCCGGCGTCTCGCCGGCGTGAAGCTGGGCGTAACCCGTCGCGAGCCCTTCGACTTCTGCGACCAAGAAGGTGGAGGCGGGATCGGCCAGCTGCGCCGTCGTCTGGGCGAGACTGAAGGAAGCGGCGAGGTAGGCAGACATGTCTTGCGGGGTGTTATCAGCGGCGAACGTTTCGGAGAAAGTACGGGCGCCCAATTCCGCCAGCAAACCGGCGTCCTCGCGGTTGGCGCGACGGATCTTCACATCGGGGTTTTGCTTCATACCATTCAACATGGCGACAATGAAGCCGCCGAACGTCCGAGTTCAGCCGCGCCGCGCGACCGGCATTCAGTTCAGCGGAAAGTACCTACTTGAGAACCACGTTATCGCGCCGTCAGCTTCAAGGCTTTATTAGACGTACGGCGTGGGGAGAACCATTCATCGATTGCCCTTTGTGTCATGAGTCAGCTCGAAAGAATCAAGAAACTTTTCTGCTGCAGTATCAGGTACTTGTGCCCCCTTTGGTATTGCGACTTGCATAGAATAGAGTCTATTTCCAACCAAATACACCTTGTTCCGTATTAAGCTCCCATCAGGACCGCCGTTTGGAGAATCTACAACAAGGAGTCGCCCTGGATGGCCGTTGATAGAGATCTCAGATTGACTGAGAAGTCTACCGTTGACCGCGCGTAGTCCACCCTCACGCGCGTGATCAAGAGCCTCGGCCTTTTTGTTTTCTGGCCGATCTATGGGAGCAGGATAATCGGTATATGAAAGAAAGTATGATGCCATACTCATGTATTTGTAACTGTGGATCACAAGCTTTCCGGCAGGACTGTCCACCGAGTACTGCGACTCAAGAGGTTTCTGAGGGAACATTATTGCGAAGGCGCCATCAGGAGAAACGAACTTCTCCCAATTCTGCAGTGTGCTCTCGTTCGATTCGGTAACTGTCACAGATGTGACATGAGATTGGGAGCGGCACCCGGTCAGGTTTAATGCAACGAGCAGTGCAAATAAGAGAGTAGCGAGGTTCAATGCCTTGCCTTTCGGATTGAATTAAGTACGTCTAATGTTGCGATTCAGACGGAACCTTCCAACCGCTTAGGTTTTCCCAAACTACTCCGCCTTCAGGCGCTCCTTCATATCAGTGTATGCGGTTTCGATTAGCTTCATTAAAGCCGCGGCATCGACATTACGCTCGGGGCCCAGTTTCACATGGCGCATGAACTTGCCAGTGCCTTCCAACAGCCCCTTCGGATCGGCAATCTCGGCACCACGAAAAAACCCGACGTTGACGTGCGCTTTGAAGGCATTCACATAGGCGTATGCCGCATCACCTACACACGCGGTCGGATGGCCGTCATGCAATAACTCTCGAACATCGTCTCCGCAGTCGCGCATGACCTCAAACCAGCGCTGCGCTATCGCCCCCAGTTCACCTGAATGCTCATGCATCCAGACCTCGATAGCTGGATCTCGCTCGACTGAAGTGGGGAACCGCAGAAGCTTGCTCATGGCAATTTCATTTCGACGAACCTTCGCCGCACCAAAGCTAGTTACAAAAAACACGCTCCCACCGCTCCGTTCCAACGAGTTGTTCGGCCGCGCTCTAAGAGAGTCACAGTGCGTCCGGGGCAAGCTGCTCGAGCGTCTCCAGCGCACGCTGCCGTTTGCCTGCATTAGCGATGCGGCGTGCTACGTCAAGAGCCCGATCCTTTTCGCCACTCCCCATCAGGTCAACGGCCAATTCCCGTAACATGCTCGACGAGTCGAGACTGTCCTGCACGCGGTTGCTGAGTTCGCCTTCGCGTGCAACAGCAACTGCGTCGCTCCGAATGCGCATCGCATCGGTTGGCCTTCCCGCTTTGGCCAGCGCACGGGCGAGCCGAGCTAAACTTTCCGCGCGCTGCCACAATTCGTCGACGGAGTGAGCGAAATCCTCTGCTCCCGCCCAATCGTCATCAGCGATGAAACGGTCAAGCACGTAATCTCGGTCCATTTCAGGTTCGTACGTGTCTGACATTGGTGAAAACAAGCGGCCGAACGACTGCCTTCAGCTGCGGCGCGCGATCCGCATTCAAGCTGAAGGGAAACCTAATTACTTTGAGAAGTACGCTATCGCGCCGTCAACTGCTGGGCTTGTTATATGCGCTTTTCTCAAGAGCAATTATTGGGGCGGGCTCAAGATCTTGATCAGATCAAACTTGTCACTATAGACCACATTCTTTATTCTCCATCCTTCCTTACCATTGTGCATCTCAAACTTCATTCTCGTCCGCTTACCGAAGTTGCGAAAACTGACTAAAACGGTAGATTTATCACCTTCTACCACCGGCTTACCGATCTGGAAGTTCGTAATTCCCGTATCCTGCGCGTTGTAGAGCGGGTCAAAGTCGAGACTACCCACCTCCCCTTCCGCCGTCTCGGTGATGTCTTTCCAGATAAGGTCAGCAAGCTTCTGATCGAAGAATTTGTAAATGTACTTCTTTCCTTTGGCTTCAAAGACGCCGCCTTTCCCATTGTTGTGTACTCTGTATAATTCTCTGATGACACTATCGGGGGAATTAGTCGGCTGGGCTCTCTGTGCCGCATGCGAAAAAAGGCAGCCTAAGATCATAAGCAGAGGGGTTAATGAAAAGCTTATTGTTCTCATAGTTTCTGTTCCAATCAACTTCGAATCATTACTCATATATTCACTATCGCCATGAAGGCAATATAGACCGGGCGATGCGATTTCATTCTACCTTCGCCACACCATTCAAGGACAAATCGCCCAACCGCCGCTCCGGTCCAACGAGTTGTTCGACGCTCTCATGAGAGTCATGCTCCAACATCTGGTTATCATTGCGTAATCAGTGGTGAGTAGTGATTAGCAACCAGCCGCCAATGCGCGCCCTGTTTTATCCAGACCCTGGTAAAGCGATTGTCACGGGGCACAGCTTTTCCTCTGTCTTGCCCAATCATTGTTGAGCGACCAGTCTCCACGGCTGCGTTTCCATAGACGCGCACTTGAACATCCTCGGTGATGATAGATTGAAATTTCAAATCACCCGACGTGAAATCTGCAATAACCTGCGCCTTGGTTCTCACGGTCCCGCTTGGTCCAATGCCAATGAAATTATCAGCATAGATGCGGTCAAGCGTCGCAGCATCACCAGCAATTTGTGCTTGAATCCGTTCATGATCGACTTGTCTTATGACTTGGTCGACGCGACTCTTTGGGGCTCTTCGCGCACTCTGTTTTTGCCCGAGACCAATAGAGGCGGCTGTAAAAACCAGAACGGCTATGACGAATGTTTTTCTCATCGAGAGTTGTCCTTGTAAATATTGCCGCATGCCCCTCAGCGTCGAACGCCTGGCCTTCAGCTGCGGCGCGCGATCAGCATTCGAGCTGAAGGGACAAGTTTACTTGAGAAGCACACTATCGCGCCGTCAGCTGCAAGGCTTTGTTCAGTGTCGCCGTGGATTATACATTGCTGTTCTTCTGGACTAACCGAAATCAGGGTCGCTCGACGCAGCTGCCGACGAGCATCCATTGAAAGAGGTGCAAGCGAGAAGCACCGCGGCCTCAGCGCCACCGCTGCCACATGATGAACGCAAGTTTGTAGATGAAGATTTGCACCGCCAGGGGAATCTCCGCCGGGAGGTCTATCTCCGCCCCAAAGTCGCTGTTGTGTTCAATGACGCCTACTCGATCTTGTCCGTCCAAAAGCAGATACTGGCGACCGCGTAAACTCCAAATGTTGCCTTTGAGCGTTAACTCGCGTGAGTGCCGTCCGACCTTGTAACTAATACGGCTATTCGATAGGAAGAACAGTTTCGTCTCCTTCGCGGTCGCCAGCCTCCGTCCGTCGCGCTCAAGCGTGTAGTATTGCGTGAACAGGATGACGCGCTTTTGCCGCTTCAGTAAGAGGTGTTCCCCGTCGACTTCAATTTGTGTCGGGCCCGACAGGTAGTTGTAGAGGCGTGCGACCTCCAATTCGCCCTGGTAAAAAGTGTGGCCCGAAAGCGTCCCCTCCCGCGGAGCGTCCTTCAAGAGACTCGCCAGGTTTCGCCAGGTGGAAAGCTTGTGTGTATAGACGGCGCTTAACATTTACCTGCTCAGCCACCGATAAGCGTTCCTGGCCCACACACAGGAGGAGAATATCAGTTGCCGCTGTACGCGGCGCTTACATCAAACTTTTGGCCGTTTGGAACAAGTTGAAAAATACGCGACTCGTGCTCCGGTCCAACGAGTTGTTCGATGTCGCCGCACGATCAAAGGGTGCGCAGTAGAACTGGAGGTTTCCGTTCAGGCACCTTTAGCCGATCAGCCGCAGCCGGGAATAGAGTTTTCAATTGTTTGTGATTGAAACCATTGCCAGCATCTACGAACGTCCAATGTTTCCCACGATCGTTTGAAACGCCAATCAAAGACGATTGGCCAACCAATACGCCCTCGGCCACTTTGATCTTCATCGTTGTAGGCAGAATTGCATAGACATCAGACCCAACCTCGATTATGTCCGTTGGGTCATCTGAAACCGTCGAGATAATTCGAAACTGATCGGACTGCGTTTCATTCATGCCACCTTTGAGCACGGCGAGGTACTTGGCACGCCCACCGATCAATTGGATGAGCTTTGGGTATGTTAGGTCAGCGGCTTTTTCATAATCTTCGGATAGCACCGCGTTATTGAGCTGGTTAGCCTGTGTTTTGGCGTTTGGGTATTGCTTTGATGGCGTTGATGGCGTTGAAGTTGATTGCGCCAAAGGCGCATAAGCAACAGCCAGGGTGGTGTTCGCGCACGCAACGCGCATGACGAGGAGAGTGATTGAAACAGCATCAAGTATTTTCATGAGTGAGTCACCGAACGATGGCCTTCAGCTGCGGCGCGCGATCAGCATTCAAGCTGATGGGAAAAAGGTTACTTGAGAAGCTTGCCATCGCGCCGTCAGCTGCAAGGCTTTGTTAGATGCGTGGTTTCTTACGCGCCACTTCGTCGCGCACTCGCTGCTCATGATCTTGTGCTTCTACCTGCCGCTGACCGATGCGCCCCCAGTGTTCATTTACATCGTCCAAAGCTTTCTTTAGGACAGGTGGCAAGAGACGCCTTGCTTCCGCGCCGGCGGGCGAACTCTCAAAATCTAGATGCTCCAAAAAAGAGACGTAGATTGCATTCTCGACCTCGGACGGGGCTGTTTTCATGATTCCGGCAATCAACTCAAAGCATCGATTCAGAGTCTGAAGGTCGTTGTCTTCGATAGCCTTTTGGGCAAAGCGGCTAAAAGTAGCCATCTCGAGATGAAGCAATCCTTCCGCCTCGGCAAACTCTTCATGAAGTTGAGGGAACTCAGCAAGAACCAGTTGCACAAACTTAGCCTGAGCTAAGCTGTTGGGATTCTCAAGAACCACGCCTTTTCCATCTGGCAACTGCATCACTATTCCTCATTATCAAGAGGAGCATCTAACGACGGCCTTCAGCTGCGGCGCGCGCTCAGCATTCA
>Ga0070706_100001693_pt1 | contig 22957 bp, 14 predicted proteins | sample KBSK5501metaG_FD_65476 | JGI IMG/M metagenome (GOLD analysis project Ga0070706, IMG submission 65476) | Corn, switchgrass and miscanthus rhizosphere microbial communities from Kellogg Biological Station, Michigan, USA - KBS K5-50-1 metaG | ecosystem: Host-associated > Plants > Roots >... | reverse complement strand
GCTGGTGCGAGGTCGAAGCACCTGTCGCAGTCGATACGATTTACTTTGGTGGCGGTACTCCTTCGTTACTCAGGCCGGCGCAGATCGAAGGGATTTTGAAAGCCGTTCACGATCGCTTCAGTGTTTTCAGCGACACAGAGATTACGATCGAACTTAATCCAGGTGACGGCGGCACAAGTGCTGCTTCTAAACGAGATACGACGTGGGGGTTTCGTCGGCTTGGGATTAACCGCGCCAGTTTTGGCGCCCAGACTTTCGACGATCGTGAGCTGAAACAACTGGGTCGCACTCATAATTCGGCCGATATTCATTCGACGTTTCATCAATTGCGCGAGGCTGGATTTGAAAACATTAACTTCGATCTGATTGCCGGCTTACCAAATCAAAGCCTGGATGGCTGGAAACAAAATCTTGAGGAAGCTTTGAAGCTGCGGCCCGAGCATCTGTCGCTTTATTTGCTCGACGTACACGAAGGCACGCCGCTGGCCGATCAGATTAGCCGCGGCAGAACGCCGAAGCCTGATGACGATCTCGCGGCAGAGATGTACCGGCTCTTGATTGATGAAGTTAACGCTGCCGGTTACCAGCATTACGAGATCTCGAACTTCTGTCTGCCTGGATTTGAATCACGTCACAATACGAAGTATTGGACCGGCGCTCCCTATTACAGCTTCGGCTGTTCGGCTCATTCGTATGACGGCGCGCGGAGACGATGGGCCAACGAACGTGACGCGGCACGCTATGTCGGACTGATTGAAGATCACGAGTCACCGGTAACTCAACGAACGAATCTCAGTGAAGACGACGTTCGATCCGAATCAATCTTCCTGAGCCTGCGTCTGATGCGCGGTTTCGATCTTGAGAATTACCGAGTGCGATTTGGAAAGGATTTGCGAGACGAGTATGACGGCGAGCTCACACGCCTCTGCGATGCCGGACTAATTGAAATTGATCAACGCTCGCTCAGACTTACCAAACGCGGTGCGTTGTTGTCGAATGAAGTGATGGCAACGTTTGTGTAAGAGCGCCGTCGGCTCGCGGCATACGTTTCGCTCCTAGCGGAGCGAAGGCAGGAGAGGTCGTATGGCGGGTCGATCCGCCACTCTCATCTGATTGACCAGTACGCTTCTTCCTTGCTGATCAGTATCAACTCGCGTATCACGCAGCAAAGCGAATTCTTCGCGCGGATATTTTTGGCGATTCTTAGCTGGTCGTCGCTCGTCGGTTTTGGCCAGAGCGATCTGGACATCAGGTTTCGCAGCATCGTTGGAAAAATCAAAATAGATGTTATGGCGAAAGCACTCTGAAGTTGGGGCCTGGGATGCGAGCATCGCCACGCGCTCATGTTGCGGACATTTAGGGGTCGCTAGTTGATCTGTTTCAGGGTCGATTTCGGCGATCGTGATCCCGTCAGGCTGTTCAAATGACTTGCCTCCAAGTTCCGGTCGTAAATCAACGGCGGCTTTCATGAACTCGGTCCAAACTGGCAAGGCAGCCTCCGCGCCTGTCAAACCCAATTGTTTGTTGTCATCAAATCCAATCCAAACCGCGCACACTAAGTTTGGCGTGTAGCCGACGAACCAACCATCGCGCGAGGTGCCGGTCTTGCCGGCCACGGCCGTATTCGGTATTAGCCCGCGCGCGAAGCGCGCCGTGCCGTGGTCGATCACACCTTCCAGCATGTCCGTGATCATGAATGCGGTTTCAGGTTGAATTATTTGATTGCCCGGCTGCGGCGTTTGTTCAATGACATTCGGTTCAATACTCTTGCCACCATTAGCGAATGCTGCGTAAGCCGCGGCTATCCGAAGGGGAGTGACCTCGGTTGTGCCCAGCGCCAGCGCCGGATACGGCGCCGGTCGCGGCAAGCCGAACGTCTGGGCCACGTTTGCCACGCGCGCGAGGCCGGTCTGCATTGCGACGTCGACCGTCACAACGTTTAGCGACTTGATCAGTCCGGTGCGCATCGCCACCTCGCGCATCGAAAACCCGCCGCCGTAATTCGTAGGTCGATACTTCGATTTGCGATCGTAGCTGAATTCCTGAGGCGCGTCCTTGAACATGGCCAACGGCGACATGCCGCTCTCGAGAGCAGCGGCATAGACGAAGGGCTTAAAGACTGAACCTGGCTGGCGCTGCGCATCGGTAGCACGATTAAGTTGCGATTCGCCGTAGTCTCTGCCGCCAATCATTGCCAGAACATTTCCGGTTCTCGGATCGATTGCGACCAGGGCCGCTTGCGGCCTCAGGCCGCGTCGTTTGTAAACCTGGTCGAGATGGTCGAACTGGTGCTTCGCTGCTTGAGCAGCGAGCTGCTGGAGGTCGAGATCGAGCGTGGTGATAATTGGAGCGCCGACATCCTGTCGGCGGTCCGCGGGCATCCTGCCCGCGTCTTCGACCCGGTCGCTACCGCTCCCGGTTCTGTAAAGGCGGTTCACATAATCAATGAAATAGGGCGCGATCGATTCCCGAGCGACGTCAAATTCGCCGACGGCCAACGTTGCCTGAGCAGCGTCCGCCGCTTCATCAAGAGTAATAAAACCATCGCGCACCATTGTGCCGAGCACCGTATTGCGTCGCGCACGCGCGGCTTCGTTGTGGCGGACCGGTGAGTACCGGGAAGGACTCTGAATCATTCCCGCGATTGTCGCGGCTTCGCTGAGCGTTAGTTGGTTCAGTTGCTTGCCAAAAAACACCCGCGCCGCTTGATCGACACCGCGCACTGCGACAACCTCGCGTTCACCCAAATAGATCTCGTTGCAGTAGAGCGCAAAGATGTCTTCTTTCGACAGCCTCCGTTCCAGCGTGAAAGAAAGCATCGCCTCGGCGTACTTGCGGCGTAACGTTCGTTCAGGCGTCAAGTAAGTGTTCTTAACAAGCTGCTGCGTAATCGTCGAGCCGCCCTGCCCGATGCGTTCGTCGCCGGCGTTGCGAATCAGCGCCCGAGCGACGCCAAAAACATCCAGGCCGTGGTGATCGAAGAACCGCCGATCTTCAATTGACGTAATCGCGTGAACCAGAACCGGCGGAATGTCACTGAAGGTGAGCTGGCTGCGGGCTCCGCCTTTCATCAGCGGATCGCTCGTCAGTGATTCAGGGGCGAGCGTGAATGAATCAAGGTTGATATCGTCGCCGATCAGTTCGTTGATACGACAGTCAAGAGCAAAAGTGACTCGCACAACTGAAGGAAAGCCCGCTGAATCATTCGGACGAATCTCAATCGAATCGTCATTGATGGAGAAGCTGCCGTTCCAGACTTCGCTGGCGTCGTCACCATCGATATAGCCGGCGCGCCGCAGCGCCGCAGCTAAGCCATCGCGCGACAACTTCTGTCCTCGGCGCAATGTGCGAGGCGCGGCGTAGATGCCCGCGCGGCTGATGAGGTAGCCACGCGCCAGCCGAGCGTCAACAATTTTTGCGTAAGAGCGATATGAATGGATGAAGAAACTGCTGAGTGAGATTAGCGTCAACCCGGAAATTGCGATGGTGAAGCGGAGCGAAACTCGCAACTGACGAGTGCTTCGTTTTCGATTGCGGTGCGTAACTTTGCGGCTTTGCGCCTTGGCGAGAAATTGTCTCGCGCGAAGATGCAAAGACGCTAAGCCCGTGCCTGCAGAGCGATCCTTCTGTTCCATCCGTTACTCTTTATAAGACTACGAATGGGCCTTGAATTCTTGAGGACCAGGGGAATAGCGCTATGAGAGGATTGCTTCCGAGGCCATGCGGGTCAGCGTGAAAGTTCGCTGCTCGATGAGTTCCTTGATTGTGGGCATCAATTCCTGTGCCGCGTCGTAACCAACTTTCAATAGTTCATCCGCGCGTCGCGTCTGATCCCAGCGAATGTGGCCGACCCGAGGGGCGATGATGAGGTCGGCCTTGTGGCTTTCCTGATTTGAAACAATTCGCTCAACTGCCACAAACGTTTGCATCAGCACACCGAGCGCAGTCCGTGGCCGATCCATGAACCGCGCGCCATCCGCGCCCACGTCAACCGCGATTACGATGTCCGCGCCGAGTTCGCGCGTGTAACTGATCGGTAGGTTCGCAACCAACCCGCCGTCAACTAACAGTCGTCCATCCGCGTCACGCACCGGCACATACAGCGCTGGCAGGCAGCCACTTGCGCGAATGGCGAAAGCGACATCGCCGGTGTCGCGTAGGGCCATCGGCGTGCCCGAACGCAAGTCGGTCACCATCGCTGCGAAGGGAATCTTAAGCTCTTCGAAACGCGTTACCGGAAGACGTGCGCGCAGGAATTGTTCCATGCGCGCATTTGACTGCAGGCCTAAACGCGAAAATGAAAAGCGGGCCGTGTGACGCCAGCGAAACTCTCGCGCTAACGCTTCGAGTTGGGCGATCGACATCCCCGCGGCGTACGCGCCGCCGACCAGAGCGCCCGCCGACGCGCCCGCAATGGCGTAGATCGGAATATCGTGTTCTTCGAGCGCGCGCAGAACGCCGACGTGCGCGATGCCGCGTGCGGCCCCGCCAGAAAGCGCAAGGCCGACTCGGGGACGATCAGATGTGCGGGACTCGTCAGCCATGCGTTCAACAAGTAGTAGGCAGAAGGCAGAAGGCAGAAGGCAGTAGGCAATCGGCGGTAAGCACAAGACCCTGACTGCTGATCTTATGCTCTCGGATAAGTTGATCCATGAATAATTTGACTGCGCTTGTCTGCCTTCTGCTCACTGCCTACTGCCTTCTGTTTCTTACACTGGACTCAAGATCACAATCTCGGTGCCGGGTTGGTCTCGCAGGGTATCCACGAACGTATCAATCTCTGTCGCAATCTTTTCTTCGGTCAGCTCTTGTTCGATCCGGCTGCGCGCCTGCTCAAAAGTTGGCACGATGCGGCCGCTATTACGTTGCGACGCATAGTCCTGATTGTATCGATCGGTTAGCTCTTTCTGGCCAATCAGCACGAACGAGCGAAAACGAAAGTCGAGATACCTTTCAACTGTCACGCGATCGCGCAGGATCGCGTCCAGTTGTTCGCTCGTCAAGCCCACACGCATCATCCGTTCCTGCAAGCGAGCCGCCGACCCGAGCGCCTGTGCCAACTCGTCCCGTTTGCTCTTTACTGCGTCATCAAACTCTTTCCTGGCCTCAGGCGTGTCTGCGGTGGGCAGTTTTCGCGCTTCCTGCAAGATCAGCAGTTGATCCTCCAGCCTTTGCAAAGATTCACTTAGCTCCTTTGAGCCAGGTCGTTCCACAAACGGCCGATTCGGCTCAAGCGCCAACTGCCAAACCAAATCTGAATAAGTAATCAGGTCAGGCGTCGCGCGCGATCCGTTGGTTACACTCGCCACGGTCTTATCGGCGACGACTTGCGCCTGACTCGGCGCGCAAAGGTCAAAGGGCAAAAGGGCAAAGGGAAGCAATAACAGCCAGCGTACTCGACGCGTCGTCTTATGTCCGTTTCTGCTATGCGTTCGCTGAGTCTCCAATAGCCTTTTAACCTTCATGCCTCTTTTCCCCCTTCCCCTTGCCCGCTTCTAGAACATCTGCGTGAAACGAAACTGAATCTGTCCCTGATGCAGACGAAAGATCGCCGTGGTAGGCGAGTTAGTATTGAGATTCTGAGGAATCAAAAATCTCGGTGGATTCAACAGATAACCATAATCAACTGCCAGTGCGCCGCCGAACGGCGTCTTGACCCGAAAGCCGAGGCCCACAGTGTTAGTCCAGTGCGCGCGCAAATTCTCAGCATTCACGTCTTCCAGAAAATTTCCCGTTGGGACGATCGGTTTCGCATGGAAGATATCGCTGATGCTGCGAAACACGTTGCCGCCATCGTAAAAGGGAACGGTCTGCAAATTTCTCGTGACTGGAATACGTGCTTCCAGGTTCATCACCACCATGGCATTGCCGCCAATCGGAACAGTAAACGGATTCAGACCAATCAATTTTCCCTGACGGTTACGAAACTGACCTTGCGGAACGATGACTCGCCGTGGGCCGGCTTCTTCAAATGCAAACCCGCGCAAAGTCGACGAACCTCCGGAAAAGAAACGCTCGCTGATTGGCAGCAGTCTATCGAAATCGTCGATGCGACCGTTACCATTGCGATCGCGCGCAGAGAACAACTGGGCCAGTCCCACCGTCAAGTTTCCAGCGAATACGGTCTGTCGGGCTTGAGCAACTTTGTAGTAAGTGTGATATGTGGAGAGAAAACGGCCGAATGAAGTGTTGCCGCCGAGGGCCCGCGACGCCACGCTGTAGTCGGCCGACAGATACTGGCCGCGTGTCGCGTCCAACTGGTTGTAGCGACAAACTTCACCGGAGCGCGAAATTACTTCCTCCTCGACGGCGCCGCCGGGCAATCGCCGCTCGCAACGCTCGCGCGTGTCATAGACAAACGAGGTGCCTAATCGCGACAGTCGTACCACCTGATCGGGCTGTAGGATGTCCTGAATCAAAAGGCTTTTAATGTTGCGCAAGCGAACGTCTTCGTAGTTGTAGCGGAAAAAAACGACGCTATGCGATTGTTGACTCAACACTCTCTGAGTTTCGACGCTGAACGTCAGGCGGTCGATCGTAGGTTGGCCGACACGGTTTCCCAGCACATCAATTGGATTTCCCTTCGCGTCCAGCCGCTGCACGATACCAAAAGTTCCACGATCAATCGTCGAGCGAAAGAAGCGCGTGATTGTCGAGTCACGCAGATACTGAGCGGACAGGGCCAGCGGAGCGAATTGCTTCTTGCCATACCTGGCAAAGCGCGGATCGAGAAATTCAAAGCGTATCAGCTCTTGCCGCTGGCTGGCGCGAACGCGGATTGCCCCCTGGCGTAGCTTATTCATGAAATTGACGTTGGTCAGCTCCAGCAGTCCCAGTGCGCCCGTATCCGTCGAATAACCGCCACCGTACTCGACCACGCGCGGCCTTTTTTCTTCCACGTCGATGATCACGTCATATCTCTTCGTGCCGTTTGGGCCATCGCCAGCCGGCAACTGGCTGATCAGAACCTGCCGGAACGCATCGGTGACATACAGTGCTCGTTCGGCTTCGGTAATCCGATCCGCGCGCAGCACGTCGCCTTCCGAGAGAGGGATAGCACGAACAATTGCATCGCGCTTCGTGCGCTGAGTTGCGGCACTGCCGGTCACGCCGTTGACGATGATTTCATTTACGATGGCTTTGGCGCCTTCTTTGGTTATGGTGAAAACCACGCGCACCTGTTCATCCTCGCCCTTGTTTGGCAAGTCGTCAGTTGACGCCTGCAACTCGGCTTCGATGTACCCTTCACGCGCGTAAAGATTGAGCAGTCGATCGCTGTCCGCGCGCTTCTGCGAGGGAGAGTAGGGCGCACCTTGCACCGTGTTGATTTCTTTGCGCAAGCGATCTTCGGTAAATGCTGTCTCGCCGCGAACCTGGATTTCAGCGACGCGCGTCAACGGTCCTTCTTCGACATTGAAGGTGATGATCAAATTGTCCTGGTTGGGCGAGATACCTTGCAGCACAGTGACCTCGTTGCGCCGGTAGCCCAAATCCCGCATAAGCGCCTTGATAGTGCGACGATCTTCTTCGAGCATCGCGTTGTTGGTAAATCCGCGACCATAGCCGCCCAGAAAAGGAATGAAGCCCGCAGGACTCGCCTTTTGCGACTTCAACTCGGGCGCGACGTCGGCAAACGTCAGTTTATTCGTGCCGGTGATGCGAATGTCTGCCAATTTCAAGCGGCGTCTAAGGTCGACGTCATAGGTGATATTGACCGTGTGGCCGTTCAGCTCTTCCGGATTCAGATTTCGGCAGGTTTCTTCCGTGCCGTTGTCCACGGTGCCCTTCGTCGGCGGTGTAACCGTACAAAGCGGCATCACATCGGCGAAAAAGTAACCTTGCTGCTGAAGTTGGTTTTTCACGCGCCGCGCGCCCTCTTCTAATACCGAATAGTCAATGTTCCCTTCGCGCTTGATTGGCAACAACTGCTGCTGCTTCTTTTCGCTCAGGCTATAGTTCTTGAAGGCGACGGCGACCTTCGGACCAACCTGGCCTCCCAACTTGATATTGATTTCGTTCTTGTCCTTATCAAACTCGACGCGCGGATCCTTCAGTGTCGGCGCAAGATAATTTTGCGCAATCAGCGCCTGTCGAATACGATTCACATCGTCACCCAGAACGTCGCGCGTGAACAGGGCGCCGGGCTGAAGTTTCAATGTAGGACGCACGGCTTGAGTGTCAAAGTTCGGCTGGATGTCGATATTGAAAACGCCTACGTGCGACGGTTCGCCCGGCGTAATTGTGTAGATCACGTGCCGTCGCGTGCCGGTTGCGTCGGACGGATCCGGCTCTTCGGTGTGCTCAACCGTAGCATTGTAGTAACCGCGGTCGCGCAAATAGGCTTGAATCTCGTCGGCGTTGCGCTCGATCGCCGGCACTGAGAATCGCCGTCCCGGCTCCAGCAGATTCAGCCGCGCGCGTATCTCATCCGTGGCGATTGGCGTTCCGGTAGTGGCGCCGATTCTCAGTGTGACGCCGGCAATTACAGATTGGCGCTTGACGACAAAACGGACACGGATCGCACCATTGCGTCGAGCGGCGGGGTCCACTTCAGTGATTTCGACGCGGGCTGAGGCAATGCGATTGGAAGCGAAAAGATCCTGTAACGACTGACGTGCCAGCACCGCCGAGTAATCGCTGTTCGGCTGAATCTTGAGCGTTGACTGAAACTCTGCCTGATCGGCGGGATCGGCGGGCGAACCTTCAAAAACTACCTCCACGGCCGCAACGCGTCGCCCTTCGTAATCGCCGATCTGGGCCAGCGAGGTGCCAGCAGCCAACACCAAAACGAGCAGGCAGTAGGCAGTAGGCAGTCGGCAGAAAACCCGGATCCATCTCCTGCTTGCTGCCTTCTGCTTTCTGCTTACTGCTTGCTGCCTTCTGCTCACTCTTTTTAGAATCTGCGACTACTAAAACCGCTTCCGGAACCTAACCTCAAAACTGTAGTTATTGTTTCGCGTGCTCAGATTTCTCAACGATCCTTGTTCGTATTCGGCAATGAAAGACAAGCGGTCCGATAAACGGTACTCGACCGCAAGCACCTGGTTCGGATCCGAAGCGATGTTGGTCGAATATGTAACGGTAAGGTCCTTGCTGATTCGTCGCGCTACCGTCAGGCGCGCCGTCGGTGTCGCGCTGGTGCCCGCGATCACAGGACTGATCTCCAGCCGGCTCAGACCGAACAATTTGTTCGTGGCTCGTGAAACGGGCGCATTGATAAGCGCGTCCGTAAGCAAGCTGGCCGCGGTGCCCAGTCCGGATTGCGCCAGCACTGACGTGCTCGTGTCAGTGGAGCTTAACGTTCCAGTCAGAATCAAAGACACCACGTCAGCCTGCGGCAGCGCCGGTTCTGAACTTACGTTTGTCTGCGGGTGCGACAGCGGGCCTTCAATCGCCGCCGTTACCCGATAGCCGCGAATCACTGCCTGGCCCTCGATATTCAAGATCGGATCGGCGCCCAGCCGCGCGGGATAGTAGATGAGTCCGCGCGTAATCTCGTACGGATTGTTTCGGAAATTCAACGTGCCGCGAGTGGCTGTGATACGGCCTTCGATGAGCGGATCCTTGACCGGCCCGCTCAGTTGCAGCGACACCGAGGCGACGACATCACCGAGATTGTTGTGCATCACCAGAGCATTGCGGCCTTCGACCCGCACCTTGTCGAGGACGGCAGTTTCGCTGAATTTGAACTCGCCGCCTTCCTCAATCGAGGGCTTCGGGCGTTGATTGATCAGCTCCGCCAGATCGATGTCTTTCGTATATTCCGTGCGACGGACGTGCACATCACCGCGAATGAATTGGATCTTCGGATTGCCGCGCAGCTCCAGATCGGCGTCAACAGTCGAGCGAAAGTCCTCGGGATAATTCAGCGTCACATTCTCGCCGTGCGCGTTGAAGAGAAACTGCGAAAGCGAGAATCCCGCAATTTGCGCGCCCCCGGTAACGGTTACTTTCCCACCGCCGAGCGTGCCTTTGAGGTTCTCAATTTGGGCCTGCCTGGCATTGAACAGAATTGCACCGTCGAGATTTGAGAGCGTCAGGCGCTGATCTCCCAGCAACAGAGAAACTGAAGCACCGCTGACCGAAGCCCTGCCGGTGACTCGTGGATTCTCGTACGTGCCGCCAACGTTTATCGCCAGCACCGCAATGCCTGTGGAGAAAACGTCTTTCGAGAACAAGCTTAAAATACGCAGATTAATCTCGCCATTAACCGCCAGGGTATTGTGTCCGCCGGAATTCGTAGCGACAGTTCCACCCAGCGTTACATTGCTGCCCGTGCCGGTAAACCGAGCATCACGGAAGTTAATTTCGTTTGGCGCCAAGTCAACTACCAACGGACCGGCGGCCGAGAGCGTTATCTCGCCGACATTGATGGACAGCTCGGTAAAAGCTGCCCTCCCGACTAAGCCTCGAAGTGAAAGCGATTCCTCGCCCTGTTCATTCTCGGTCATTAAATTGCCCGTGAGCTTGAGAGTGCCACTGAGGCGACCGTTGACCGCAACGTCGCTTTCCGGCAGAAGGATTTTGAGGAGTTGTGTCAAGTCGGCGCCGATGATTGTAGATTCAACAACCGCCGGAAGTTTTTCATTCGAAAGATCGACACGCGCCGTCACCAGCTGAGGCTGGCCGCCCACCAGTCCGGTCGAAGTGAAAGTGACGTTGAGCTGTTTGTTCTCTGTGCGGCCAACTAAACTTACAGTTCCGGCTGAACGCCCGTTGATCGTCACATCGCTGCTTTCGCCATCGAACGTGATCTGATACGTCGAAACATCCGTCAAGATGCCGCTGGCCTTCAGATTCCTGATTACGGCGGTTCCGGCCAGCTTGGGCAAGTTGGGACGGTTCGCGAAAGCTTCGAGACGCTCGAGTTGAACTCGGTCGCCGCTGGCCGTCAGGTCAAAAGCTTTCGTCGCCGTATCGTACCGGCCGGTCGCAATAATGTGACCCGCGTTGAAATTCGCGTCCAGCTTGTCCACTCTCACGGATGATCCGCTGAACGTTGCGTGCGCGGTCAACCCTTGCAGCGGTTCACCTGCAAGTCGACCCTGTCCGGAACGCAGATCGGCGACGCCGTTCATTGCGTTGGGCATGCCGGTGATTTTCAACGTGCCGGAAACATCTGCTTGCGTTTCGCCGATTTGATTGCGCGTTTCTTTCTTCAAGGGCAGCGCCACAATTAGATTGCCCAAATTCATGCGATCAAGCGTCGCATCAATTGAAGCGTTGTTCTCGCCCGTGCGCGGCACCACGAGCGAGAATTGCGCGCCGCCACCGTTCGCCTGAACCAGCCGCCCCTGGCTCACGCGTGTCTCGGTTGCAGTCGAAGCGAAGTTCGCCGTCAACGAACCCAAATCGCGTTCATTCACAATTAGTGAGCCTAGTTCAGCGTGACCATTGACGATCGGATCGTTCAGCGCACCGTTCAACGTACCGTTGAAAGTGAGCTTGCCGGCGAGATCGATGCTGTAGGTGCGGAATTGCTCCTCGATAGCCGGAATCGCGCCGGACGAAATCAACAGCCGCTGAAGTTCCGCAGCATCGGATGAGGCTATATCGACCCGCAGATTTGAAGTCGGCTGTTCGACAGAGAACTGGCCACTCGCATTCAGCGTGGTCGCAGCGGTTCGCAAACTGGCTCGCTGAATCTGAAACAGACCATGGTTAGCCATGAGCGCCAGCTCGCCCGACAACGGAGCGAGATCGCTACCGGCCGCTGAGGTCTGTCCGGTCAGTTGAGCATTAACACTGCCGGTGGCCGTGCTGAGATCGGTTCCGGTAAACGCCAGATCCGCTTTGCCCGTAGCTTTACTGGCAATCGGCAATACGCGACCGGTCAGCGCCGTAATCGCGCCCGGGAGATTGAAATTAGTAAAGTCGGCGCTGAGATGCGAGGCGCCATTCTTGCGTAGCGAAATCGTCGCGTTGCCAGCGGCGCGGCCATCCAGAGCCTCAGCAACAAAGTTATTAAGTTGAATCTGATCGCTGGTCGCGACGACCGCGGCACGCGCCGGTCCCAGTTTCATTTCGCCGAGTACGCCGCCGCCTAAACTCAAATCCGCGCTCGCGCGATAGCGACCCGACGGTTCGACAGTGAAGACGGGACGTACAAGTTTCACATTTCCCACGCGGCCATTTTCCAGCGTCACCGTTCCGGCATTGATATCACTCGTTGAGCCTTCGACGCGGCCATTGCGAATCGCCAGACGGACACCGGCGATATTGATGCTCCCAGTCTGGGCGCCAAAAGCATTCGCCGTGCCTACCTGAGCTTCCTTGACAGTCACATTCGTTACTCCGCCGCGACCATTGATATCGATCGTCTTAGCGGTTACGCCGTTGACGGTTGTGTTTGCCGCTTGGATCTTGCCCGCCTTTGCGGTGGCAATCGACGCGGTGGTAACGCCGTTTTTAACTTTCACGCGCAGGTCGTTGGCTTGAATGCCTTGCTGAACTTTTGCGGTTGAGGTGGTAAGACTGTTTCCGGTCATTTGAGGAGCAGATGCGATGAGCGTTCCATCTCGATACTCGGCGCGCGCGTCGCGCAAAATCAAACCCGTAATGGTCGTGCCGTAACTCTTCTCGGCCGCGGCACGCAGTTCGCCGATCCAACGAAAGTCCGATCCAATTCCCATCACGCCACCGGTCAATTGCACTGCATTCAGTTGAAAGTCGCCGGCGGTGAGAAGCTGAGCCACTGCGCGCCCATTGAAGTCATAGCTTTTGCCCTGCCCGGATCCTTTCGCGGTGACGTTCAGTGCCTGCAGGCGCACGCCATCCGCGGCCAGAGCGTCAGACTTAATGCCGCCAGTAATCTGGTAGCGATCGCCCTCGCCGCTAATAGTGCCCGCAAAGTTGCCCGCGCCCCGCAGGGTCGTGCCCGTTTGCAGAATGTCGGAAGCCTGCGTGAGATCGACAGTCGAAGTTACGTTTAGGTGATATCGCAGGGCGCGCCAATCATCCATCACGCCTTGCAGATGCGCTTCGGCTATCGGCGATCGCAGTATCACTTCCTGAATCTCAGCGCGCGTTTGGTTCACCCTGCCCCGAGCTTCAATGTCGATGTTGTTAACCGGCCGGTTGTCGTAAGTGAACCTGGAGTTCGACGCGCTTAAAACCACCGCATTCATCCAGCTCGCCGCCGGCGCGTTGGGATCGTCCGGTTGAATCGTCGCGCGCAGGTTGAGTGCTTCGCCCGATAGACTATGCTGCAAGTCGCCATAGTGGATGTGCGAGTTTTTGATTTCAATGCGCGCGGTGGAATAGGCGAACAGGATTCGCTCGTTTGGCTCAGGCGGCGGAATATGAATGTTGCGAAAGTTTGAGCGCCCCTGCGAATCAAAGTTAACCCATACTTCGAGACCTTCGATTTGCAAATCTTTCAAATTGATGTTGCGGCGCAGGTTGAAAGCGTAAAGATCCTCGATTCGCACGGTGGCCAGCAGTCGGCCAATCTTGCCGAGTTGCTCGCCGCTCTTGACGTCATAAAGTTCCACGCCGACCATCTCGACGGTCTGCGGTGAGAAGGCCGTGTGAAATTCTTTGATTTCCGCCCGCACGCCATAAGTCGCGAGCGTATTCTTGATTTGCCCGGCAACATAATGGTCAACGTAGCCGAGTCGATAAGCCAGTAGTCCGAGAAAGATTAAGGCGACAATTCCCAGACCGATGACAATGCCCAGGATAATCGCGTTGCGGCGAGTCACGAAGCGACGCCGGCGCGGCGGGCGCGCGTTTGAACCGGAGCCCTTGATCTGGCTGGAGTTCGCGGCGCGGTTCTCCTTCACCGGCAGCGAATCGGGGGAAGCGTTGTCTGCATTAAAAGGCATAGCGCTCAGCCACCAACGCGGCTTTCGAAAAGTTCATAGTGTCGAAGGAGAGCCCCGAAAGCAGAGGTCAGAGGGTTAGACGTCAGATGCTAGTTCGCCCATGCCCGGTAGCTCGCTAAGATCTATCATCTGACATCTAACCTCTGCTTTGTTTGTAAACTGAAATCAGTGGAATTTCAAGGCTCGTTGCGCACACCTGCCAACTCATTCAACACCGACGATTGTTCAGACTCCGGTGAGCCGAGGGGCACGTTGCCGACGACCTCCAATTCGAAACCTTCGAGGGCAGTTACTTTGGGGGGGTGATTGGTGAGCAATAGAATACGGCGCAGCCCCAGTTCGTGCAATATCTGGGCCCCGACGCCGTAATCGCGATTGAGGCCGTAGCCGGTCTCAGCGCTCGCTTCTGCTTTGCCGATATTGTGTTCCTGCATCAATGCATAGGTTCGCAGTTGGTGAATCAGATCGAGGCCGTGCTCGCTCTGGCGAAGGTAAAGGACTACGCCCTGTCCCGCTTCCGAGATCTTTTCCAGCGCCCGCCGCAACTGATAACCCGTGTCGTCAATGGTCGAGCCGAACATGTCGCAGGTGACATTTTCAGTGTGCACGCGCACCAGCACCGGATCGTCCGTACGAACGTCGCCCATTATCATCGCCAGGTGCACGTCGCCGTTGATCGTGTTCTCGAACGCGATGGCTCGCCAGCGCCCATAGACCGTCGGCAGATCGGTTTCGATCGCCCGCCGCACCAGCACTTCCTTGCGGATGCGATAGCGAACCAGGTCGGCGACCGTGATGATCTTCAAGCCGTGCACCACGGCGAAGTCTCGCAGTTGCGGCATGCGCGCCATAGTCCCATCTTCGTTCATGATCTCGCAGATGACTCCGGCGGGATAAAGTCCGGCAATGCGCGCGATGTCTACGGCGGCTTCTGTTTGTCCGGGACGCACCAGGACGCCGCCCTTCTTGGCGCGCAGCGGAAAGATGTGGCCGGGCCGTGCCAGATCCTGCGGCTTTGTTCGCGAATCTACCGCCGTCAGAATCGTCGTCGCTCGATCGGCGGCTGAGATTCCGGTGGTCACTCCGCGCCGTGCTTCGATCGAAATCGTGAACGCGGTACCCAAACGTGAAGTGTTTTCGGCAACCTGCGGCGGCAGATGCAGTTCGTCGCAGCGTTCTTCCGTTAGCGGAAGGCAGATAAGCCCGCGGGCATGGCGCGCCATGAAATTAATGATTTCCGGCGTGACCTTTTCAGCCGCGCAAACGAGGTCGCCTTCGTTCTCGCGGTCTTCGTCATCGACGATAATGATCATTCGCCCTTCGCGAATGTCTGCCGCGGCGTCAGGAATGGAAGCGAATGCCATCTTTGAATCTCTAATCTCAAATTTCCAATCTGGAATTTGGGGGCTGCTAATGTTACCGCGCCAGGCTGGGATTTGGCGACTCAAGAGGCGGCAGAGTCCGTTTTGAGGCCTTGAGTAGCCAGAATCCGTTCGACGTACTTGGCAATCACGTCAACTTCCAGGTTCACCTGATCGCCCGGTTTCAGATGGGAAAAGTTTGTGACTTTCCAAGTCTTTGGAATCACAGCAATTTCGAAATAATCGTCAGTTAAACCGGCGATTGTCAGGCTGATACCTTCTAATGCAATCGAGCCTTTGAAAACCAGATAGCGCCCGATTTCTTTCGGGTAAGCGATGCGCACCGTCCATGATTCGCCTTGGCTCTCAGCGCTGAGAAGCCGCCCGCGCGCATCGACATGGCCTTGTACGATGTGGCCGCCCAAGCGCGTTGCCGGTGTCACGGCGCGCTCCAGATTTACCAGCGATCCCGCTTCCAAATGTCCGAGCGTCGAACGCAAGAGCGTCTCTTTTGAAAGATCCGCAGCAAATGACTCTGGCTGAACATCGAGTGTCGTCAGACAGACGCCGTTGACGGCAATCGAATCACCATCGCGCGAGCCTTCCGTTACCGTGCGTGCTTCGATCACGATGCGCGCATCTGCACCGCGCTTCTCAATCGAGCGCACGCTACCAAGCTCTTCGATGATTCCGGTGAACATCTGTTCCTCGCTAGCCCTCCCTAACGGTCGGGCTACTGACACGCGCTCGTTACCGTAGGTGTGTCGGTAGCCCGCGCGTCAGCAAGGGCCAGTTACAACACTACCGACGCACGAGCCAAACGATCAAGATGATCAGAATTCCGATTAGGGCCGGCACGAACGTGAAAAGCATCAACCACATTGCCTCGTTCTTAAAGGAAAAGCCATAAAACTTCATGCCCAACCTCCAGCGGTTTAGCTCCGCTGTTTGATTTCCTGCATCATCCGCTGAAAGACTTGCTCGATTGGTTGGCCCGTTGAATCGATCACAATGGCATCGTCGGCAGCAACCAGAGGCGAGTCGGCGCGCGTCGTATCACGGCGGTCGCGTTCGGTGATGTCAGCCAGCGTCTGTTCATAGGTGGCGGCCGGATTGTGTTCGCGTTCTTCGGCCAGACGCCGCTCAGCCCGCTCTTCCAACGCCGCCGTCAGAAAGAATTTCACATCCGCATCGGGAAAAACTACGGTGCCGATGTCGCGGCCATTCATCACCGCTCCACGTTTTCCGAGCTCGCGTTGTCGCTTGACCATTGCCCGGCGCACCTCGGGAATCGTCGAAATGATCGAAGACATCTGCGTCACATCTTCATCGCGGATGCGATCCGACACGTCGCGGCCGTCGAGCGTCACTCGCAGCGAACCCGGGTCGCCTGCGAGATCAATGTCGATGCGTTCCGCCAGCGAGCCAACCGCCACATCATCGGTCTCGTTGACGGTGGACTCGATTACTGCCAGCGCCACCGCGCGATACATCGAGCCGGTATCAATATAGAGGAGGCCCAGCTCGCGCGCGAGCATCTGCCCGAGCGTGGACTTGCCGGCGCCGGACGGTCCATCGATGGCAATGATTAAGGACTTTGACATTCGCTGCCACAAGCGCGTCGAGGATATTAGCGCAGTTCACGAGGTTAAGGGCATATTACTCAAGATCGATAAGGCGAGGCAGTAGCCCGACCGTAAGGGAGGGCTCACAAAGCTAGATAGTATTCAAGATCGACAGCGCCGTGCCTTCAAATATCTGCTGCTTCTCTTCGTCAGGAATGTCGAGATTTTTGATCGACGAGACGGCGCGGTCGATCGAGCCCAGCAGATGCGGATAGTCGCTGCCCATGACCATGTGATCGGCTCCAATCATTTCGCGCACCGTCATCAACATGCGCGGGTTGAAATTGACGGTGTCGTAATAGAGCTTTTTTAGATAAGTGCTTGGCAGCTCATCAATCTTCGCGCGGCATTCCGGAAAGTCGCGCCAGCCGTTGTCCATTCTTTCCATCAGGTAAGGCACGGCGCCGCCCAGATGCGCGATGATCCAGCGAATGTCCGGAAACTCGCGCAACATTCCATCAAAGCACATGCGCGCCACCGCCAGCGTGGTGTCGAACATGAAACCGACGATCGGTCCCAGCACATATTCACGGAAAGGATCGGCATTGGCGGGCAGCATCGGATGCAGCAGAATGCACAGCTTCATTCGATTAGCCTCCTCGAAGAACGATCGATATTCGGGCGAAGTCAACGGTTTGCCCCCGATGTTGCTCAGTAAGATCACGCCGTTCAGCTTCAATTCATAGATAGTGCGGTGAAGTTCATTCAGCGCGGCATCTATATCGTCCATCGGTATTGACGCGAAGCCTTTGAAGCGCGCGGGATGCTTCGCGATCATTTCCGCGTAAGTGTTGTTGACGATACGGGCAATTTCAGGCTGATGTTGTGCGTCTGTGAAAAAGACGTTCGGCGTCGAAAGCGAAACGACTTCCACGTCAATGCCGACGCGGTCCATGTCTTCCAGGCGCTGCGCAACGTCGGTCATCGGCGGCGTGACGCCAAAGAAGCGCGCGCCGCGATACGTGATGATCGTTTGTCCGGACGGACTCTTACCAAAAGAAAAATCCGATGGCAGCTCGCCAATTTTTTGGAAGTAAATCTCCGGGTAGTAATGAGTATGCAGATCCAGTTTTCGTCCGAACACGTGGCTATTGCCGCGATCGCGCAAACTTGCGTCCAGATTAGCCGAAGCTGTGGCGGGCAAGTCGTCCTCCGTTATTGCGGATTAACCAGAGCGAGGATTATGTCGGTGGATGGATTAGACGGCAAGCTTCACCGGCTGATCATCATAAGTCGGCGTCCCTGCATGGAAGTGTTCGCAAATTTAATTACCGAGCAACTGTTTCATTTGAAGCCTCAAGTAATAACGGAGTTCGCTCAGCGTCGACGACCGACGGTCTTTTTTTGCGCGTGGCAAGACGCGGAAGACCCGCCAAACAGCGTCGCGTACGGTTCGCGCTTTGAGTATTGTTCGCCAACTTAATAGACTAAGCATATGCCCGAGGCGAACATCCAACCGATTCTCGATAAAGCTCTGATTGGCGAGCGATTGACCGCAGAGGATTGCACGGTGCTCCTCGAATCATATGACGTGGCGCGAATCGGCGCGGCCGCCGACGAAATTCGGAGGCGTCATCATCCCGATAACATCGTCACCTACATCATCGATCGCAACGTCAACTACACGAACGTCTGCAACGTCGTTTGCACCTTCTGCGCGTTCTATCGTCGACCTGGAGCTCCCGACACTTACGTTCGCACCATCGACGAGATTTGCGCCAAGATTGACGAGACGATTGCGCTGGGCGGCACCGGCGTCCTGATGCAGGGCGGATTGCACCCCGACTTCGGCATCGAATGGTACGAAGACCTCCTGCGCACGCTGCGCGCGAAGTATCCCGGCTTTCAATTGCATTGTTTCTCGCCGCCGGAAATTCATAACATTCATCTCATCTCAGGTCTGGACTACGAAACGATCATGGGCCGATTGAGAGAAGCCGGACTTTACAGTCTGCCAGGCGGTGGCGCGGAGATTCTCGACGACGAAGTGCGCAAGCGCGTCGCCACAAAATGCACGACCGATGAATGGCTGGCGGTGATGCGCGCGGTTCATCATGTGGGCTTACGCTCAAGCGCGACGATGATGTTTGGCATTGGCGACAAAACGGAGCATCGCGTTCGTCACCTGCAACGCATTCGCGATTTGCAGGATGAAACCGGCGGATTTTTTGCTTTCATTCCCTGGACTTTCCAACGCGAGAACACCGCGCTGGGCCGCAAGATCAAAGAAGAACCGACGGGAATCGATTATCTGAAAATGCTGGCGGTGTCTCGTCTGTTCCTCGACAACATCGAAAACTTTCAGTCGTCCTGGTTGACGCAAGGATTGCGTCTGGGGCAGGTCGCTTTGCGTTTCGGCGCGAATGACATGGGCTCGATCATGATTGAGGAAAATGTCGTGTCGGCAGCGGGAGCGCACTTTCGCGCGGACGAGAAAACCTTGCGTCACTTGATTAGCGAGGCGGGATTTATTCCCCAGCAGCGTGACATTCTTTACCGGCACGTCAATCGGGAACCGTCGTCAGCGCCTACCAACGTCCAACTGGCAATTCCTGAACTGATTCCAATCACTATCAACTAGAAGCGTAGTTGGAAGCTTAAGACCGCCTGAATCCGACGCCATGTACTAAGCTGTTTTTGTACTAGGCTGATTTCGATGTTCGCTCTTTTTGCGCCCAGCCAGCACGCCTTTCCTTACGCTCAGGCTTCCGCCTTCGCTCGGGAATTTCGACTAATAGCGGCTCGAATTTTGAAGCATTGACGAGCAGGCCCGAGCCTTGCGCCGTCGGTTTTACCTTGGAAAGAAGCACGCGACTGATCCGGCGAGGCATGAGAAACGGCGCAATCGTAGCCACCGATTCGGCCAGTTGAACCACGTCGCCTCCGCCACGCCAGTGTTCGCGCACAACACGGTCGTCAGTGCGATCGATCAAGCGCAAGAGTGTGAGTGAGATGAGAAACAGGTCATCAACCTGACCGACGAAAGGGATCATGTCAGGAATGAAGTCGAAGGGAATGATGGCATAGATAACGGCGGCCGCCAACAACGCGCGCTCGGTGCGCGGAACGCGTGAGTCAACCATCAGACGTGCGCACAAAGCGATCATGTTTGGCAGGAACATCAGGAGGTTCTTCATGCGACGTTTGAGTTTGAGTTTGGACATACGCAGTGGTTAGTGGTCAGTTTGTCAGTGGTCAACCAGTCGATCGCTAAGCCAGCCGTAGCCCTCAGAGTCTAGCCGACCTCCGTAACGTGGAGCAAGCTTTCGAGATGGCGCATCTCATGATAGATTTGCCCTCGCTGTTTCAAAGTCCGTACGGCTGACAGTCCATCGCGACTGAACTAACCACTAACTACTGACCACTGACCACCGACCGTGTCGATTCTCGATCAAATACGCCAGCGCGCCGCGTCCAGTCCGCAGCACATCGTTCTGCCGGAAGGCGAAGATCCGCGCACCGTCGCTGCAGCAAGTACCGCCGCTCGCCAACGGCTCGCGCGCATTACGATTCTAGGGAGCGAAGAGGGAATTCGCGCTGCGGCACGACAAACAGGCGCCGATCTTGGCGGCGTTGAAATTATCGATCACACACGTGCGAGTGACTTCGAGAAAACGGTTTCGCTGCTTTACGAGGCGCGCCGTGCAAAAGGCATGACGATTGACGAAGCGCGCCGCGCATTGCGAGATCCGCTCTACTACGGAAACCTGATGGTGCGTTCGGGGCGTGCCGACGGCTCGGTAGCTGGCGCGACGAACACGACATCGCACACAGTGCGCGCAGCGCTGCATTGCATCGGAGTCCGCGCTGGTCTCAAATTGGTGTCGAGTTTTTTCCTGATGGCCGTGCCCGATCAGAGTGTCGGTCACAACGGCGCGATGATCTTTGCCGACTGCGGCGTAGTCATCGAACCGAGCGCTGCTGAGTTGGCCGAAATCGCAATCGCCTCTGCCGATTCATGTCGCGCGCTGATCGGCGCAGAGCCGCGTGTGGCCATGCTTTCGTTCTCGACGAAAGGAAGTGCCCGCCATCGGTTGATTGACAAAGTTGTCGAGGCCACTCGCACGGTGCGGGCGCGCGCGCCAGAGATCGAGATCGACGGTGAGCTGCAAGCTGATGCGGCGCTGGTGCCAGCGATCGCCGAATCAAAAGCGCCAGGCTCAACCGTAGGTGGCCGAGCCAACGTGCTCATCTTTCCTGACCTGCAATCAGGCAACATCGCTTACAAGCTGACTGAACGACTTGCCGGCGCGACGGCTATCGGTCCGATTCTGCAAGGTCTGGATCGGCCGGCAAACGACCTTTCACGCGGCTGTAAAGCTGAGGACATTGTAGATGCGATTGCCATCACCGCCGCGCAAGCCCAGGCGCGGAAAGCGGTTCGCTGACTGTCCAGAACCGCTCGCAGTAGTAGCGCAAGTTGTCAACTTGCGTTGTGGCGGGCAACTAATCCTTGGCAGGCTGCGCATCAAAGTGGGCGAACACCCCAATCAAAATCGCTGAGGTCAACGGCTTGCACCGATTACAGACTGCCATCTTTTTGTCCGCACTGATTCTTTTTGCATCGGTTCACTCACGCTCGCAAACCCCAAGACCATCGCCCATCCCGAAAGCCGAACCTAAGTCCGAAACGCAGGAACCGGTCCGCGTGTTTACTGAAGAAGTTCAACTGCCCGTCGCCGCGATGGATCAGTACGGACATTACGATCCTACGCTCGAGGTCGATGATGTCATGGTCCTGGAGGACGGTGAGCCGCAGCAAATCAGAAGCGTGCGTCACATTCCGGCAAACGTTTTGCTGATTCTGGATACCGGCGGCGACGCAAACGGCCTCGGCGGATTGTCGAAGAAGACGAGTACCACACGGGCAGTCGCCTTGAAAATAATCGCGCGCCTGCGCGAAGGCGATCGGATTGCAGTACTCCAATCCTCGGACCGAGCTGAGCTGCTTCAGCCGTGGACCGATGATGTTGACCACGTCGCGTACGTGCTGAAGACGAAATTGTTTGCCGGCAAGCGCTCGCGTATTTATGAAACGTTGACCAGGGCGGCGCAGGTACTTTCCGATCGGCCCGAAGGCAGCCGCCATGTGATTTTGATCACCGACGGAGTCGAAACGCCTGGTGGAAAAGTGAATCTCGACGAAGCGCTGCAGCGGTTGCGTACAGCTCGAGCGACGGTGTACGTCATCAGCTACACGACTTTTGTGCGACAGAAGAACGACAAGCAATCTTCAAATGTCGTGGTAGGACAGCGCCCGGCCTCCGCCGATCCGATTGCGGCTGGGGATCCAACTCTGCCGCCAGGCGTAACTCGGAGTCCAAGTTTCGGTGTTGGGATCACGTTCGATCCGCCAATGCGTAAACTGCGAAAAGCTTACGAAGCTGACACGAAGAAGAGTGAAAAATGGCTAACGGCGCTGGCGAATGAAACGGGAGGCCGAATCTTTTTACCGAAGTCCACGGATGAAATGATTGCCGAAAGCGAAGAAGTAGCGCGCGAGATCGGGGCTGAATATGTGGTCACCTATCGCCCGACACGGCCGCTGGCCTCAGCTGAACCGGGCGAATATCGGCGGGTGGAAGTTGCATCGAGGCGCGTCGGCCTGTACTTACGAAGTCGACACGGCTACGTCGTTCCGAATCCTGAGTAAGCGTTCCAGAATAATCAAGAAGCTCAGAGTTCAAGCTTTAGTTTGTTGCTAAAGGCTGAACGCTAAGCTTTTCAGCTTGCCGGCGCATTCAACTGCGATTCGATCCCTGACGTGACTGGTTGCCACTCAGAATCGTGCGGTTTGCGCATTAGAGATCGCCGTCGCAACTCGTCCCAATCTTCCTGCGGAACGCGGTGAAACGCTTCGACTACTTTTGGATCGAATTGTCGGCCAGCCCATTCGTCTAGTTCCTGCGCGGCTGCCTCGTATGGTCGCCCCTGGCGATAGACACGTTCGCTGGTGATGGCGTCAAAAGCATCAGCGACGGAAAAGATGCGCGTACAGATATCGATCTCAGTAGCTTTCAAGCCGAGAGGATAACCAGAGCCGTCCCACTTTTCATGGTGCTGCGCAACGACCTTCGACGCGCCTTCGAGAAATTTGATCCCGCGCAAAATCTGCTGGCCATGCAAAGGATGTTCGCGCATGCGC
>Ga0070706_100001689_pt1 | contig 22975 bp, 17 predicted proteins | sample KBSK5501metaG_FD_65476 | JGI IMG/M metagenome (GOLD analysis project Ga0070706, IMG submission 65476) | Corn, switchgrass and miscanthus rhizosphere microbial communities from Kellogg Biological Station, Michigan, USA - KBS K5-50-1 metaG | ecosystem: Host-associated > Plants > Roots >... | reverse complement strand
GGGGTGGCCGCCGCGCACGAGCCGGGAGTCATTCACCGGGACTTGAAGCCCCAGAACATCATGATCGACTCCAGCGACCGCGTCTACGTCACGGACTTCGGGCTCGCCAAGACCGTCGAGCAGTCGGGCATCACACAGACGGGATCCGTCATCGGGACTCCCTTCTACATGTCGCCGGAACAGGTGAAGGGCGCGCCGATCGACCAGCGCTCCGACATCTACTCGCTGGGCGTGATGCTCTACCAGATGGCGACCGGTCAGCTCCCCTACACCGGCAGCACTCCGTACGAGGTCATGATCCAGCGTGTCCAGCGGCCGCCCAAGCCGGCCCGTGAGTTGAACCCGGAAATCCCGCTCTATCTCACGCGGATCCTCGACCGGTGCATGGCGATCGACCCGGCTCTGCGCTACGCCACGGTCAACGAGATTCTCCAGGACTTGAACGACGCGACCTTTCGCCCGACGATGCGGTATCGGATCCAGCGCCGCCGCGGGCTGCTCCCGGCCGCGGCGGGAGTGGCTGCCGTCGTTATCCTGGCCTTGTCATGGTGGGCGCTGCGACATCGCAGGCCGGCGACACCCGCGGCGGGGCATCGAACCGAGTCCGTTCTGATCGCGGATTTCGAAAACAAGACGGGAGATCCTATCTTTGACGGAACGCTCGAACCCGCCTTTGGGCTCACACTCGAGGGCGCTTCCTTCCTGACCTCCTACAACCGCTCCTCGGCCCGCAAGATCGCCGCCCAGCTTCAGCCGAGTTCCACCGCGCTCACCGAACCCCTTGCGCGTCTGGTCGCCGTGCGCGAAGGGATCAGCGTCGTCACCTCCGGGTCGGTCGAGCGCAAGGGCGACGGCTACGACGTTTCCGTGCGGGCCGTCGACGCGACGACCGGAAAGCTGGTCCTCTCAGAAGAACAGAAAGCGTCGGGAAAGGATCGAGTGCTGCAAGCCGTCGCCGACCTGGCCACGCGGGTCCGCACCGCCCTTGGCGACAGGACGCCCCCCTCGATCCAGCGGGCAGCCGCGGAGACGTATACGGCCGGCTCGCTCGAGGCAGCCCACGAGTACGCGGTCGCGCAAGACCTCCAGTGGGCGGGCAGCTGGGACGAGGCGATTCGCCACTATCAGAAGGCCATCGACCTCGACCCGAACATGGGCCGCGCCTACGCGGGCCTGGCGGCCGTCGAGAGCAATCGAGGGCGGCGCCAGGAGGCGGAGAAGTACTACAAGCAGGCCTTTTCGCGCATTGACCGAATGAGCGACAGGGAGAAGTACCGCACGCGCGGCGGCTACTACTTGCTGATTCGCAACCCGGACAACGCAATCGAGGAGTTCAGCGCGCTCGTCCGGCAGTACCCGGCGGATACCGCGGGCATCGCGAACCTGGCCGCCGCTTACTTCTACAAGCGCGATTTCGCGCGCGCGCTCCAGGAGGCGCGTCGCGCGGTGCAGGCCTATCCGAAGAACGTCCCCCAGCGGAACAATCTGGGTCTGGACGCGATGTATGCCGGGGACTTCGAGACGGCGATCCGGGAACAGGACGAAGTGCTACGGCTCAATCCGAAGTTCGTCCTGGCCTATGTCAGCAAGGCGCTTTCCCAGCTGGCGCAGGGGCACCCGGACCAGGCCGCCGAGACGTATGGCCGCGCGGCTGCCCTCGATGCCCGGGGAGCGTCGGTGGCCGCGACGGGGCTCGCCGACATCGCCCTGTATCAGGGCCGGCCCGCGGACGCCGTTCCGATCCTGAAGAAGGCTATCGAGACCGACGTCGCCAACGGCGACGGCGAGGTGGCAGCGGAAAAGCTCATGACGCTGGCGGACGCCCACCTCGAACTGCGCGAGAACTCAGCTGCTCTCGCGGCGACGGAACGCGCGCTGACTCTCGGCAAAGGCGAAAACATTCTCTACCCCGCAGCACGCGTGTACCTCGCCAGCGGGCGCCCGGCGAAGGCAGTCGCACTCGCCGACCAGCTCGCCGGGCGGCTGGAGCCCGACCCCCAGGCGTACGCCGAGCTGATCCGCGGCGAAACGGAACTGGCAGGCGGCAACGCCGCCGCCGCGCTCCGGCATTACGCCGCAGCCAAGAAGATCGCCGACACCTGGGCGGGCCGGCTCGATTTCGGAAAGGCCTATCTGCAGGCCGGCGCCTTCGCGCAGGCCGACCCGGAGCTGGAGGCGTGCATCCGGCGGCGGGGCGAGGCGACGGCCCTATTCCTGGAAGAGTCGCCGACCTACCGCCTCTTTCCCCAGGTCTACTACTACCAGGGTCTCGTGCGCGAAGGATTAAAGAGTCCGGCCGCGATGGACTCGTTCCGGAGCTTCCTCTCGGTCAAGACGGGCCCCGGCGAAGCGCTCGTCGCCGACGCCCGCCGTCGCGTGGCCTCAAAGTAGGCCGGGGAGCTCTCGCGCCTCGCGATCCCGAGAGTACTTTTCATCCCCTACTGCAGCAGGATTTGCGTGGCCTTCGCCGCGCTTCCGTCGTTCAACTGCAGGATGACCTCGTAACAGCCGGGGCCGGTCGTCACCGCCTTCGTCGACCAGTTGAAGAGGAACTGGTTGTTGTTGGAGTCGTAGCGGAACGTGCTTCCGCCCGTCGCGCCGCTCGTCGGCAGGTAGAGCACGAACGTCGTTCCGGTCGCCTGTCCGGCGGTGCAGACGCCTCCCGTGTAGTAAGTGGCCTGCAGCGTCTGGGTCGATGTCAGGCTCGTCACGAAATTGCCGGACGAGTCCTTCAATTGCCACTTGATCGGAACTCCCTTCGTGAAGTTGCCGGAACCGGAGTTGCTCGGCGCCGCGACCGTTCCCGCCGCCGACAGGGGCGACAGGAAGCCGATGAAAGTGTACGGGACGAGGACCGAATGCTGGCGCGTGCCCGAGCTGCCGGCAAAGTATGCGTCGCCGGAATAGGTCGCTGTCAGCGTCACCGTTCCCGCCGAGGCAGGCACGAGCGAGCAGCTGCCCGAGGGAAGCGTCGCGGTGCACGTCGCGCCGGAGCCGTCGCCGACGGTGACCGTGCCGGTCGGCGTGCCGGTGGCGGGCGCGGCCGGAGCGACCGCGAAGCTGACGGTCACGGGCTGACCCAGACCCGACGGCGCCGGGGAGTCGCCGGTGATCGTCGTCGTCGAGTTCCCGCGGATGATCAAAGTGCTCGAGGACCCGCTGGAACTGTGGGCCGGGGAACCTGAGTACGCGGCGGAAATCGTGCGGGCCCCGACGGCGGTGCCTGTCAGCGTCACCGAGCAGCTCGACGCGCCCGACGCGCCGGCCGTGAGGGCGCAGGAAGCCGCGGGGCTGAACGCATCGCCCGGACCGGTCGAGGACAGCGATACCGTCCCCGCCGGGCTGGACTTGGTGCCGGCGGCCGTGACGTCGGTCACGCTGATGGTGACCGTGCCCGCCTGGCCCGCGAGGAGCGGGCTCGGAGAGACCGACACGGCCGTCGCCGTCGCGCGCTTGCTGACGTCAAGAGTCAGACCGCCGTTGCTCGTCTGGAGGATCCCGGAAACGCCCGCATACGTCGCAGTGATGACGTGCGGGCTGGCCGAGGACGCCGTCACGGATACCGAGCACGACGCCGAGGCGCCGGAGCCTTGAAGCGTGCAGCTGGACCCCGGGTTGCTGAAGGTATCGGTCGGGACCGAAGAGCTGAAGGTCACCGTCCCGGTCGGAGTCGCCGTGGCGCCGGCGGAAGTGTCGGCGACCGTCGCCGTCACCGTCACGGGCTGCCCGACCACGGCGGTTGCGCTCGAGAAGGAGACCGAGGTCGAGGTCGAGACGGTGTTCACTGTCAGGTTCGCCGTGGCCGACGCGGCCTTGTGGACGGCGCTACCGGCATAAGTCCCGGTGATCGTATCCGAGCCGCTCGACGGCGGCGTCACCGTGACCTGGCAGCTCGACTGGTTCGCGGCCGCCGTGGGGGCCAGTGTGCACGTGCCGCCCGTGACGCCGCCCGTTCCGGCGACCGTCACCGTGCCAGATGGAGCCGACGGCGTACCGGCGGGCTCCGAGTCCGTGACGACGAGGGTCGCGACACTCCCCATCGTGGCGAGGACGGTGGAGGGTGAAAGCGACAGGGTTGCGGCGGTCTGGCGGGCGTTGACCACGAGCGTGAGCGTCCGCGTCGCCTTCTGGTTCGTCGGAGATGTCGAGTCGGTGGCCTGGACGGTGAAGGTGAAGCTCCCTGCGCTCGACGGGGTTCCGGAGATGACCCCGGCCGGAGAGAGAGTGAGGCCGCCCGGCAGCGCTCCGGACACGAACGTCCAGGTAATGGGGGCCTTTCCGCCCGTCGCCTGGAAGGTCGCGCTGTAGAAATTACCGACGACGGCCGCGGGGAGTGAGCCTCCGGTCGTCTGAATCGAGAGCAGAAGCGCGAAGTCGGAGGAGTTTCCTCCGGTGTTCGCGCCATGCGCCGTGATGACGGGTGTGAGCTGCTGGGTCAGAAGGGCCATCTGGTCGTGCGTGAGCGCCCCTCGCAACGTCAGGAAGACCGTCTCGCCGGGCGCGATGGGGACGGTCGCGTTCGCGGCGCCGCCGTCCGTGATGTTGGGACTCGAGGCCGCCGCGAGCGACGCCGTCACCGGCGGTCCGTCCGCGCGCGCGACCGCGATCGCCTGCGGCAGGCTCTGGAGCGTGCAGCCGACGGCCGTCGGCGTCGCCGAGTTCTTCGTCACGATGAGCTGGAGCGGCGTGTTGTTGGGATTGTTGCCGTACAGCGAAACGCGGTAGGAGTGCGTGGTATTGCCCGTGTTCGTGACCGCGTAGGTCGCGTCCGTGATCGGAGTGTTGGAAATGTTCTGGTTGGAGATGTTCTGATTCGAGATGTTCTGGTTGGAGATGTTCTGATTCGCCGCGGTCGTGTTGGAGATGTTCTGGTTGGAGATGTTCTGATTCGAGATGTTCTGGATCGCCGGGCTCGGGTTGGAGATGTTCTGGTTGGAGATGTTCTGATTCGAGATGTTCTGATTCGAAATGTTCTGGATCGCCGGATCCGCGTTCGAAATATTCTGATTCGAGATGTTCTGGAGCGCCGCGTTCGGGTCGGAGATGTTCAGGTACGGGTTCGGGTTCGCCGGGTTCCAGACCTGGAAGCTCGGCGTGTAGACCTCGATCCCGCCAATGTCGACCGTCGTTCCGTCCGGCTGAATGAGCGCGGACACCGATCCCTCGGGATTCAGCACGACCGAGCCCGAGAGGCCGATCGAGTTGGACCCCGTCTCGGTCACGTTGACCGTGAAGCTCGCCGCCGGATTGCTCGCCGTCGCGAAAACCGGCCGCGCGGCGCCTGAGCCGCCGGGGATCGTCACGTCGAAGCCGACGGACGGGCTTCCCTGAAGGAACGAGGCTTGCCCTCCGGCCGGCTGGTTGGCGATCGAGAGGTGGAACGTCCGGATCTCCTTCGTCTGGTTCTGGAGCGTGACGACGAAGGCGCGCTGGAGCGTCGGGTCCAGAGGCTTCGCGTCCTGGGGCGAGCCCACCAGGAGCCCCTCCGTGATGCGGCTCATATAGATGTTCTGGTTGCGGCTGCCCGTGTAGATCGGGTTGCACTGGGGCACTGTCTGCGTCGGGTCCAGGATGCTCGGGCTCCCGTTTCCGACCGTGGGCGTGAATTTCGTCCAGTCCACGAGGTGCGTGAGCGGATCGACGGGAGGCACGACGTCCCGGTTGTCGGTCCACGTGGCATAGAAAACGGGCGAGCTGGCCGGGGACAGGTTGAAGGACCAGTTGCCGGCCGAGTCGGAGAGGAAGTTCTGGCCGGCGATGTCGATGTAGTCGCCCAGGAACGGCAGCGTGCCGAGGGAGAACATCGGCAGGTTCGGCACGTTGACCTGGAGCTGATACAGAGAGTCGGGCGGCTGCGGAGAGATCGGCTTGTTCTCGTCGTCGTTGTAGATGCCGCCGGAGTCCGGACCCCAGAGGCCCATCCGGTACTGCGAGACCAGCGCGGACGTGAAGCTCGGCGTCGGGGCCGGCAGGGCCTCGGCGACTCGCAGATCGATCGTGTGGCGCCGCTTCGGAAGGATTCCCGGATCGTCGTCGATGAAGGGGGTGAAGACCAGGCCCAATCCCTGAGTTCCGCCGGGAGTCACGAGCTCGCCCCGCGGAGCCTGCGAGCGAGTGTAAAGGCCCAGAAACGGGCTGTCGGTCGGCTTGAAGAGCGCGAGCGTGTGGTCGAGCCTCTGGTCGTAATAGACGACCATCAGCCGTCCGGCCGCAAACGTGATTTGCGGCATGAACTGGTGGCCGCTGGCGGCCGATCCGCCGAACGCGTCGATCGCGGTCGGGCTGCTCCACGTCTTCCCGGCGTTCGACGACGTGGACATCACGATCCGGGCGTCCTGGCTTGTGCCCGTCCGCTGCGCCCACACGGCGTGAACGCGGCTGTTCCCGCTGGAGTCGACCGACACAGCGATCGAGGGGAGAGCGTTCGTACGGAACCGGGTCCCCGTCGTGGTTTGATCGAAGGGGGTGATCGTCGCCACCTGCGACGTGTTCTTCGACGGAAAAGTCGCGCCGAAGTCGTCGGAACGCGCGACGAGGATCGAGTCGGGATTGCTCGAAGTCGCGAACTGCCGCCAGGCGACGTAGACCTTTCCGTTCGTGGGGTCGACGGCGACGTTGGTTCCCTGATTGATCGAGCTCGACTCGGAAAGCTTGGTCGGGTTCGACCAGGTCTTTCCGCAGTCGAGCGAGCGCGAGAACATGATCTTCGTGCTCTGGCTGCCCGTGAACCGGCTCCAGACGACGTAGACGTTGCCGGCCGAGACGGTCTGAGTCTGGCCGAAGGCGTTGAAAGTGCACGTCCCCGCTCCCGCGCGGGGGATGTCGGTCGCGATCCACGTCTTATCGAGAAACTGGCCCGAAGTGCCGGTGTCGACGACGACGGTGTTCTGGTACTGGATCGCGTCCTTGCCGGCCGGGGCGCTCCCGTTCTCCTTCCGGTTGGTGTCGAAGAACGTCGAGACGAAGACACCGCCGTTGTTGGTGCCCCGATTGAAGGCGATGCCGCTGTAGTAGAAGACGCCGCCCGTTCCGGCGCGGACGGTCGGATCCGCAGCGCCGAGGTAGGCCTTCAGGGGCGAGGCCGGGAGCGAGTTGTCCTGGGGGTAGCCGGACAGCAGATAGCTCTGCCAGGTCAGGCCGCCGTCGTAGGACTTGAAGACGCCAAGCCACGCGTCGCCGGAAAGCGAGCCGGGCACGGTGTCGGAGATGGGCAGATCCACGGTGCGGTAGTCGTTGGCGCCCGCCAGCAGGTGAAGCGAATTGCGCGATGAGACCGCGATCGAAGGCTCGTTCTGCCTCTGCAGGAACGGGTCTCCTCCCGGCCATTGCGTGCCCGAGACCATGTTGACGTTTTGTCCAGGTGTGGGCGCTTGAGCCGTGGCGTCCGTCGCTCCGACGGCTGCAAAGAGGACGAGCCCCACGATGTCCCGGACGAGACGGAACACTGCGTGGGTTACAGACGGACGGGTCATGGGCCACTCCTCGCTGAAAATCAATTGATTGTTTAGTCGGACTCCGGAGGCCGATTCTCTCTCAGGACGGCAAGGCCGGCAAGTGCGGTCCCGCTGCGATCTCTTTGCTATCCTGTCGATGCGAAGGGGAGATAAATGGCCACCGAAGTCATCATGCCGCAGATGGGCGAGTCGATCGCCGAGGGAACGATCACCAAATGGATGAAGAAGGTCGGCGACACGGTCAAACGCGACGAGCCGATCTTCGAGATCTCGACGGACAAGGTGGACGCGGAGATCCCGTCGCCCGTGGCCGGAACGCTGACCGAGATCAAGGTGCAGGAGGGTCAGACTGTCCCGATCAATACCGTCGTCGCCACGATCGGCGAGGCGGGAGAGAAACCGGCGGCCCCGCAGGCCGCGGCAGCCTCTGCCGGCCCGCCCGAGAAGCCGGCTGAGGCGCCCGCCGCGCCCGAGGCCCCCGCCGCCGCGTCACAAGCCGATGGCTCGTCGAGGACAGCCGCCCAACCGGCAGCTGCCCAGCCGGCAGCTACCGCCGCTCCGCCGCCCGAAGCCCCCAAGCCGGAACCCGCGAAACCTCCCGCGGCGGCTCCCGCTCCCGCGCGGCCCGAGCAAGCTCCAGAGATTTCCCGCGCGGCTGCGCCCGCTCCGGCGGAGGGGGGCGCGCGCGTCGCCTCGATCGAGGAGCGGATCCGTCAGCGCTCGTCGCCGCTCGTGCGGCGCATCGCGCAGGAGCAGGGGGTCGACATCACGACGATCGACGGCACCGGCATCCACAACCGCGTGACGAAGAACGACATCCTCTCCTACATCGAGAACCGTCCCGCCGCCGCCGAGGCTAAGGCGGGCGGGCCGGCAGCAGCGGCGTCTGCCGCCCCAAAGCCGGCTCCGCAGCCCGGGCAGGCGCCCGCGATGGGCCGCGCGGAGCCGGCTGCCGCGGCCGCCCCGTCCGCGCGTCCGGCGATCTCGGCAGGCGACAGGGACGAAGTCGTCGCCATGACGAAGATCCGCAGGATCACCGCGGAGAACATGACCCTCTCCAAGCGCACTTCGGCGCACGTGACGACCGTCTTCCAGATCGATTACAGCGCGATCGCCCGCCTGCGAGAGCAGAACAAGGACGCGTTCCTCCAGAAGAACGGCGTGAAGCTGACCTATCTGCCCTTCATCTTTCGCGCCTGCGTCCAGGCGCTGAAGGAGTTTCCGCAGGTCAACGCCTCGATCGACGGGGACAACATCGTCTACCACAAGGACATCCACCTGGGCATGGCCGTGGCTCTCGACTGGGGCCTGATCGTTCCGGTGATCAAGAACGCGGACGAGAAGTCGATTCTGGGCCTCGCGCGGGCGGCGCAGGATCTGGCCGAGCGCGCCCGCACCAAGCGCTTGAAGCCGGAGGAGATTCAGGGGGGGACCTTCACGGTCACCAATCCGGGAGTCTTCGGCTCGCTCTTCGGCACCCCGATCATTCCGCAGCCGCAGGTCGCCATCCTCGGAGTGGGCACGATCGAGAAGCGGCCCGTCGTGGTCGAGGACGACAACGGAAACGACGCGCTGGGAATCCGCGTTGTCGGATATCTCGCGCTTTCTTTCGACCACCGGCTGATCGACGGCGCGGACGCGGACAAGTTTCTCGCGCGGGTGAAGGCGATCCTCGAGGAGGGGAAGTTCGATCTGGGATGAGCTTTCAGCTCTCAGCTTTCAGCTCACAGCAGACCTCGGCCGCCAGCCCGGCATTGGCTGAAAGCTGATAGCTGATAGCTGATAGCTTCTTGCTTTCCACCGAAGGGTCGCCCCCGTCGACGCCGCGGCTTGGAGCACGCGCCGCGACTCTTCTCTTCCTCCTCGCTTTCGCCGCGCGGCTCGCGGCAATCGCTCAATTCGGCTTTTCGACCGCGCGTTTCGGAGACGCGCCGGCCTATCTTTCGGCGGCTCGCGAGCTCGTCCGGACGGGCAGCTACCCGCGCGCGACGGAGCCCTTCTACTTCCGCGCGCCGGGCTACCCTTTTTTTCTGGTGGCCGCCACCCTGGGACACCCCGAACGGATCGCGGCCGCCAAGGTCGCGAACGCGATCCTGGGCTCGGCCTCCGTGCTTCTGCTCGCGGCGCTTTCGGCCCGTCTGTTCCGGCGCCGGGCTCTGGCGTTAGCGACCGGCGCCGCCGCGGCTCTGCACCCCGGTTTTCTTTTTCTCTCGGCCGACGTTCAGAGCGAGCCCCTCTTTCTTCTACTGCTCCTCGGGTCCGGTTTTCTGCTCCTGGCGGCCGTCGACCGTCCCTCCTCGAACCTCGCAGTCGCTGCCGGCGTTGCGCTGGCTCTCGCCGCGCTGACGCGCCCTTCCGCCCTCGCTCTGTTGCCGCTCGCGGCCGCACCGCTCTTCGATCGCCGCTACCCGTTGCGCGCGCGAGGGCATCTCACCGCCTCTGTCCTGCTCGGGTTTTTCCTTGCGCTCGCGCCGTGGACGCTGCGCAATTTCCGCGTCTACCGCGAGTTCCTGCCCGTCAACGACGCGGGAGGCAGCGCGTTCTATCAGGGAAATTCCGATTGGATGGTCCGTTTCTACGGGCTGCAGACTCGCGAGCAGTACCGCCAATGGAGCCAGGCCATGTTCGCCGACCTCGAGCGCCAGACCCGCGCGATCGACGCTTCGAGCGGCGGCTCTCCGGCGGCCAAGTCTCGCTACTTCGTGCATAAGACGCTCGAAGAGAGGCGCGGCGACCCGGCAGGATGGGCGAGGCTTCTGCTTCGAAAGGCGTGGGACTGGCTGCGCCCCTATCCGAATCCGCTCTTCTGGCCGGCGCGAGCGGTCTGGACTGTGGGCGCCCTTTACGCGGTGATCACCATCCTCGCCGTCGTGGGGCTCGTTGTCGCGCCACGGCCCGGCGTGCGCCTCTTCGTGCTGGCCTATCTCGCGATCACACTGGCGTTGCACGTTGCTCTGATCGTCGTGTGGCGGTACAGGATCCCGTACTGGGATCCCGTGCTGATCCTCTATTCCATCTTTGCGGCCGGCAGGATCGGCGGGGCGCCGATGCGGGCCAAGCCCGCGCCGTAGGAGAGGAAGAGCAGATCCTGCCCCCGAGGTTTCTTCTCGCCGGGCCAGAAACCGGCCACGAACCAGTCCACCCTCAGACCGGACTCGGCGAGGATCCGCAGAAATCGCCCTCGCTCGAATGCAACGCCCGACTCCGGCTGAGCCTTCCAACGCCACCGCTCTTCTCCGTCCTCTGCCGCGAAGGGAAAATCCTGCTCGCAAAGCGCCTCGCTCTCCCCCTTCTCGAAGAGCAGGGCCGTCACGACTGCCTTGCGGCCCGGGGCAAGCACGCGCCGGATCTCTTGGAAAAGGCGTCGCGCCTCGCGTTCCCGCACGTGGGTGAAAACGGAGCGGACGAGCACGAGGCCCGCCGCCCCATCCTCAACGGGAAATGGTGCACCGGCAGCCACGCACTCGAACCGCAGTCGCTGATCGGCGCGGAAGGCGCTGCGGCACCAGCGGATCGACGGAGAGTGCCTGTCCACGCCGATGTAACGCCCACCGTCCCCCAGCTGCCGCGCCAGAGCCGGGACGATCGAGCCTGCGCCGCACCCGACATCCAGCACGAGGTCGTCGGGCTGGAGCAGCCCGAGAGGCCGGAGCAGCTCGTCGAACTCGCGCGACGCGGACGAGAAGACACCGAACGGTGCCGAGTGGCGTCGCAGCCACAGGGGCGGCAGCCGCCGCCGCCACGAGAAGCTCCGCGAGAGTCGATCGATCGGTCCCAGCAGACGCAGAAGACCTGTGCGAGCCGCGCGGAGTATCTGAAATAGCGGGGAAGGAAGGGAGCGAAGGAAATTCACTCGCGGTGACGCCTGCAGGGAATACGGAGGCGGGACGAAGAACGTTGGAGGTGTCCGATAGACTTCCAAGCGTGCTGACTACTGCGAACCGCGCCACTCGAACGATACGGGCAATCTGGCTCGGGCGAATCACCTATGCGGAGGCGCTCGAGCTCCAGCGCGAGGCGGCGCGGAGCGTTGCCGAGGGGGGCGAAGAGACTCTCTTTCTCCTCGAGCATCAGCCGGTCTTCACCTTGGGTCGAAACGCCTCGGCCTCGGACGTCCTGCTCTCGCCGCAACGCTGCCGCGACCTCGGCATCGAGGTCCACGAGAGCAACCGGGGCGGGAAGGTCACGTATCACGGCCCGGGGCAGCTCGTCGGATACCCGATCCTGAATCTTTCCCCGGACCGCCGCGACGTGAAGCGCTACGTCACGGACCTGGAAGAAGTGCTTCTGCGCCTGCTCGCGGATTTCGGCGTCCAGGCGGCGCGGTCTCTCGTCAGAGAGCGGATGACCTCCGTGTGGGTCGGCAACGACAAGATCGCCGCGATCGGCGTCCATCTTGCTCGCTGGATCACGACGCACGGGTTCGCGCTGAATGTCACCGACGAGGCCCTCGATCCCTTCAGCGGAATCGTCCCCTGCGGGATCACCGACGGAGGGGTCACGTCGATCGAACGGGTGAGCGGGCGCCGCGTCGCACCCGCGGACCTGGTTCCGTCGGCGCTGCGACACGTCGCGGACGTTTTTGGCCGGGAGATAATCCACTCGTGAGCGCTCTGCTTCCGACAGTCGACCAGAACAACAACCGACCTTCGCGCCTGGAACGGCCCGAGTGGCTGAAGGTCCGGCTGAACACGACCGGCGAGTACGAGCAGGTGCGCGACATGATGCGGCGCCTGTCGCTCGTGACGGTCTGCGAGGAAGCACGCTGCCCCAACATTCACGAGTGCTGGGCGCGCGAGCGCACCGCCACGTTCATGCTGATGGGAGACATTTGCACGCGCCACTGCGGGTTCTGCGCGGTCGGGAAGGGCCGCCCCGGCTCTCTGGACCCGGAGGAGCCTGCTCGCGTCGCCCAGGCCGCTGCAGAGCTCCGCCTGTCGCACGCGGTCGTGACGTCCGTCAACCGTGATGACTTGAGTGACGGCGGGGCCGGCCACTTCGCCGCGACGATCCGCGAGATCCGCCGGAGAGTGCCGGGCTGCACGGTCGAAGTGCTGATCCCGGACTTCTGCGGCGACGCGGCGGCGCTCGAGACCGTCCTGACGGAGAGTCCTGAGATCCTGAATCACAACACGGAGACGGTCCGGCGTCTCTACCACCGCGTGCGCCCCGAGGCGCGCTACGACCAGTCGCTCGAGCTGCTCGCGCGCGCGGACGCGCACGCCGGAGCAACCGGAGGAGCGATGCGGACCAAGTCCGGCCTCATGGTCGGCCTGGGAGAGACGATCGGAGAGATCATCGAGACCTTGAGCGACCTGCGCTCCGTCGGGTGCGACATCGTCACGATCGGCCAGTATCTGCAACCCTACGAAAAACGCCTTCCCGTCGAGAGGTACTACACACCTGAGGAATTCGACGAGTTGCGCCGCGCGGGCGAGGACATGGGGTTCCTGCGCGTCGAGTCCGGGCCGCTGGTGCGGTCCTCGTATCACGCGCGAAGGGCCTTGGAGGACCCGATGCGGCAAAGGGGACGCGGGACGCGATGAGATTCGTCTTCCGAGTCCCGAGTCCCGAGTCCCGAGTCCCGGCCCGCGCGGCGACGGCCATCCTATCGACGCTGCTGCTCTTCGGCTCGGCCGCGCGGGCGCAGACTCGCGGCGCGGAGATCGTGCGTCAGCAGAAGGCCACGATGCCTGACACGCTGCTGAAAGGAAATGCCCAGGGCAACGTCATCCTGATCGCGCGGATCGATAAGAAGGGAGCGGTCCAGGACGCGCACGCGTTGTGGGCGACTCATCCCGATTTCGTCCAGCCGACGCTCGCGGCAGTTCAAACCTGGTCCTTCCGCCCCGCCCTTCAGGATGGCCAACCGATCGAGATCGCGGCCAACATCGTTTTTCCCTTCCGGATCAAAGACGAAAAGGGAAAGCTCGCGGGCCGAGAGCTGCTCGGACCCGCTATCAGCGATCTCGCCCTCTTCCCGGCCGACGCCTCGGGCAAGCGAACGGCGCCCGAGGGTTTCCCCCTGCGGAAAGGATCCGACCCGCGAGTCCGCGTCGAGGCAACCCTGGATCTGCCCGCCGTCGACAAGGCCCGCACCCTTCCCTATAAGGTCGAGGCGATCTCTCCAGCCCGAAAGCGAACCACCGTTTTCGAGGGGACGGTTTCGGTCGCGCGCAAACAAACTTCCGTTCCGCTGCGCTTCCACGTCCCCGTCAATGCGGCCTGGGAGGACGGGGTCTGGCTCCTGCGGGTCTCCGTCGACGGGGCCGACGCGGGCGGCGCACAGTTCTGGCTGGCCCGCGATCCCGCGCACTTCGACTTCGCTAACGCCCTCCGACGCCTGAGCCCATGACCGCCTCGGCCACGCCGATCCGTGTGGGCACGGCGGGGTGGGTCTACGACGACTGGAACGGGATCGTCTACCCCGCCAAACCGCCGCGCGGCTTCGACCGTCTGACGCTGATGGCCTCGCTCTTCGACACCAACGAAGTCAACTCGACCTTCTATCGGATTCCGCCGGCGAAGATGACCGAGAGCTGGGTGCGCCGAGTCGAACACAATCCCCGCTTTGCATTCACGGCGAAGCTCTTTCGCGGCTTCACGCACGAGCGGGAATCAGGAGTCGCCGACCGGGACGCGTTCGCGGAAGCGATGCATCCGCTCGCGCAGGCGCGCCGGCTCGGATGCCTTCTCGTCCAGTTCCCGATGGCCTTCCACAACACGGCCGAAAACCGCGGCCATCTCGAATCGACGCTCGACCGCTTCGCCGGATTCCCTCTGGCCGTGGAGTTTCGCCACGCCTCCTGGGACGACGCGCAGATCCTGGAGCTCCTGTCCGGGCGCGGCGCGGCCTTCGTCAATATCGATCAGCCGCGGTTCGCCGCGAACCTTCCGGCGACCGGCCACGTGACGGCGCCGTTCGCCTACTTCCGCTTTCATGGCCGCAACGCGGAGAAGTGGTTCGGCCCCGACACGTCCAACGAGGAGCGCTACAACTATCTCTACTCCGAGAAAGAGCTCTCCCCCTGGACGAAGAGGATCGACGACGCCTCCCACGCGGCTTCGAAAGGCGTGTACGCGATCCTGAACAACCACTTCCGCGGCCAGGCCGTCGCCAACGCCCTGCAGCTGCAGGCGATTCTAACGGGAGAAACACGCGAGGTCACAGAGTCGCTGCGGGAGACCTATCCAATCCTCTCGACAACCACGACCAGCGCGCCATCCGAGTCGCAGAGGAAACTCTTTTAGCCGATCGGTCCATCGGTCCATCGGTTCATCGGTTCATCGGTTCATCGGTTCAGTTGCCCCTCGTGGAAGGATGTTGAACCGATGATCCGATGGAAAGATGATCCAATTCCCCGACGTTCGTCCAGAGCATCGTCTCGTCGTCGCAGGCGACGAGCTTCAACTTCGGCGGCACGCGAAGCTTCGAGGGGGACAGAGTCAGATAGAAGAGAGGCTGGTTATCGGTCAGCTCGAACATCGTCGGAGTCGTCGAGATGAAGATCCCACGAGTGTCTTCGAGGGTCGAGCCGAAGGCGAGATCCCCCTGGCCGACCGCGTCGACGACGAGCACGGGCCGGAAGCGCGGGGGCAGGTAAAACGCCAGCGACGAATGATTCTCGAACTTCCCCTCGACGGCGACTCGGGTCCCCTCGGGCGCACCGAGCGACGCAATCAGCCTGGCGGACGCCTCGTTCGAGCGGAACACCGGGAGCGTGGTTCCAGCCGCGAATCGGATCCCGGCAACGACGGTGAAAAGAACTCCGGCAGCGATCATCGCGAACGCCGCCTTTTCCCGGTGCGTCGCGATGAAGAGAGTGCCCGCGATCAGACCCGCCAGCAGCCAACCGCCGCAAGCAAACGCCAGGGCGTGCCAGGCAGCGTTGCGCAGCGATCCCCAACTCCCGAAGCCAGCGAAGAGCCAGGCCGCCGCGATGACAACGGACAGGCCCGCGGCGGGAAAGAGAAAGCCCCGCGGCCGAGGCGAGGACCGCGATTGCTCCCACGCGCGCGCCCAGAAGCGACCGAGCAGAAGCGCGAGAGCGGGCACGCTCGGCAGCTGGTAGTAGTACGTCCGCGTGCGCGAGAGCGTGAAGAAGAGGGCCGGAACGAGCGCCCAGCAGAACAGGAAGACTGTCTCGGACCGGAGGCGGCGCCCCTCGCGCTCTCTCCACTCTGATCGAAAGGCGCCGGCGAGGAAGACTCCCCACGGGAGCAGGAGCAGGATGAGAGAGAGGATCGGCGAAAAAATCGGATCCTCGTGGAAGTCGGGAGGCTGGCGGCGGCCGAGAAAACGCAACCAGTGCTCATTGACGAAGTAGAACCAGGCGAATCGCTTTTCGGCCAGCGCGGCCGCCACATGCCAGGGCGCCGCGATTGCGAGAAAGAGGACGATTCCGGGCACGCTCCAGGCCCGGCGCAGGCGTCCGGCGTCGCGGGCCACCGCGCTGTACGCCAGGACCGTCAGGACGGGCAGCGCCACGCCCACGAGGCCCTTGGTCAGGAGCGCGAGAGCCAGCGCCGCGTACCCGACGAGGACGAGCGCCGCGCGGCGGCGGCGCGTGCCGCTCTCGTGGGCGGTGCCGAACCAGAACGAGAGAAGCGCGAGTGTGGTCCAGAGCGTCAGGAGGGAGTCGAAGAGGACCTGCCTGGCGACGAGCACGAGGCCCATCGATGTCGCGAAGATCACTCCCGCGAGCGCGCCGCTGCTCCGAGGCCCCAGGCGGCGTCCGGCCGCGACGAGCAGTCCTGTCGTCGCTAAGGCCGCCAGCGCCGAGGGAAGCCTCGCGGCGAACGCGTTTTCACCGAAGACGCGCATCGAAGCAGCGGCGAGCCAGTAGAGAAGCGGCGGCTTCTCCAGATAGACCACCCCGTTGGCGCGCGGAAGGATCCTGCTCGAACCTTCGACCATCTCCCGCGCGGCCTCCGCATAGAGCCCTTCGTTCGGGCTGGTCAGCGGAACCGTTCCCAGGCCGAAGAAGAACGAGACGAGCGCGCAGGCGGCGACGAAGAGGAGGGAGAGCCAGGCCCGATGGAGGATCGGCCCATCGGTCAATCGGTTCATCGGTTCATCGGTTCATTTGCCCCTCGTCGAGGGACGTTCAACCGATGATCCGAAGGACCGATGTACCGATTCCCTCAAAGTCCCGGATGTCCCTGAACGGCGTCGCGCGGTCGGCGAAGTCGGGCCGGTAGTACTTGTTGGCTGTTTCGAATTCCTGTTGGTACCCGTTCTCGAAGCCGTGAGTCTCGAGCGCACCGAGCGCCTCCTCCCACTCGGAGGCCGTGATCGAGCGGGAAAGCTTCGCATAGCGCTCGTCGGAGGCGGCGCGGTGGATCGCGTAGTACTGGGACATCAACGAGATTCCGACTCTAGGCGAGAGGGTCTCCGCGATCCAGGCGAGCGATTCCCCGATGCCGGCCGCGTTCTCCGGCAGGACGAGCATCCGCACGAGTAGACCACCGCGCAGAAGCCCGTCGTCATCGAACACGAGCCGGGATCCCTTCTGCCGGTACATCTCGAGCAACGCCGCGCGCGACCGGCCGACATAGTCCGGGACCTTCGAATACAACCATCCGGCCGCGTCGTCCGCGTACTTGAGGTCCGGCAGGTAGATGTCCACGACGCCTTCGAGAAGCCGCAGGACCTCGACCGAGTCGTAGCAGTTCGTGTTGTACACGATCGGAAGCGAGAGCCCGCGCCTCGCCGCGAGCAGGATCGCCCGCGCCGCCTGAGGCGCGTCGTGCGTTGGCGACACAAGCCCTATATTGTGGCAGCCGCGCTCCTGGAGCTCGAGCATCATCTCGGCCAGCCGCTCGACGGAGACTTCGTTCCCCTTCTGGGCGTGGTAGTCCTGGCTGATCTGATAGTTCTGACAGTAGACACAGCGCAGGTTGCACTGGCCGAAGAAGATGTTCCCCGCGCCGCGGGTACCGGAGAGCCCGGGCTCCTCCCCGAAGTGGGGTGTGTAGGAGGACACGATCGGATTTGCCCCCGAGGCGCACGAGGCGAGCACATTGGCGAGCCGGTCGTTGCCGCAATCGCGGGGGCAGACCGTGCACGCGCGCAGCAGCGCATAGAGCCGCTCCGCGCGGCGTTCGAGCTCGCCCGAGCCGAGCAGCGCGAGATACCCCGGAGATTCCGTCACGGAAGGAAGGATAACCCGCCCGGCCGGTGGCCGCCGTTTTGCACTCAGGCTCGACTATGAAAAAGAAAGGAGGGCTGCGGGCCGTCGGCTCTTACGGGCTGCTCTTGCTCGAGGTGGGCGTCTATGCCCTGCTCGTGACGGGCTATCTCCTGCTGGTCCTGCAGTCTCTGCGTCCCTTCCTCCTCGACACCTTCGAACACTGGCGGATTCTGTACGCGTGCCTCGCGGTCCTTCTGATGCTCGGGCAGGGATTCGTGCTGGAATTTCTCACCAGCCTGCTTGTGGGACTCTTTGCGCGCACTCGCCGGCGCGACGGGCGCGCGACGTCCGGAGTCTCGTAAAGCGCCTGCTCGAGCAACTCGTGGATTTTCCGATCTCGGGCGTTCATCTCTCCCCCTTCTGGCTGATCGGCATCGGCTTCGTCGTCGGCGTGCTCGGGGGATTCTTCGGTGTGGGCGGATCCTTTCTCGCGGCGCCGGCGCTCTACATGCTCGGACTGCCGATGCACTTCGTGGTGGGAACCGATCTCGCCCACATCATGGGCAAGTCGGTCGTCGCGGCCAAGAAACACTTCAAGCTCGGCAACGTTGACGTCAAGCTTGGCCTCGTGATGGTCGGCGGCACGATCGCCGGAGTGGAGCTCGGCGCCCAGGCCGTTCAGGCCTTGAAGCGGCAGAACCTCGCCGACGTCGTGCTGGGCTGCGCGTTCTCGGCGATCCTGATCGCGCTGTCCGCGTTCATCGGCTGGGAGAGCCTCTCGGCGCTCAAGCGGCGCGGACGCTCCGGGCAGGTCAAGGTCGCAGGGACCGTCCAGGACCGAATTCACTTCACGGACCTGATCAAGAAGGCGCGCAGCTTTCGATTGCCCCCGTACGTTTCCTTTCCCGCCTCGGGGATCGCAAAAATCTCTCTCTGGGCGGTTCTCGGCGTCGGGCTTCTGGGAGGATTCTTCTCGGGACTCCTCGGCGGCGGGGCCGGCTACATCCGGATGCCGTCGCTGGTCTATGTCCTCGGCGTTCCGACGCACGTCGCGATCGGGACCGACCTCTTCGAGGTCATCATCTCGGCCGGCTACGGCACGGTCTCACACGCTTTGAAAGGCAACGTGGACATCCTGATCGCGCTCGTCATGCACACGGGCGCTGCCGTCGGGGCCCAGATCGGCGCCGCGGCGACGGAACAGTTCCGCGGCCCGAAAATCCGCCTCGCCTTCGCTCCGCTGCCGATCTTGGGCGCCGCAGTGTTGATCTATGACCTTTTCCACAAGGGACTGCTCAAGCTGTAGGCCGACCTCAGTCGATTAGGCTACGACCGTGCCCGAATCCTTCCAGAGCCGCCTCATGCGGTGGAAGTTCAACCTGTTTCCGGCGTATCGCGGAACTGGCGGACGGATTACTTACATCTCCGGCGACCTCCGGGAAGTGCGAGTCAAGATCCCGCTCAACTGGCGCACGCGCAACTACGTCGGGACGATCTACGGCGGCAGCCTCTACGGCGCGGTCGATCCCATCTACATGATCATGCTGATCCGGATTCTGGGCCCGGCCTACACGGTCTGGGACAAGGCCGCCTCGATCCGATTCGTCAAGCCGGGCCGCTCGACGCTGACCGCGCGGTTTGTCGTGACCGAAGAGGAGATCGAGAGGATCCGGAAACTCTGCGACGCGGGACGGCCGATCGTTCGTATCTACAATATAGAGATTGTGGATTCCGCTGGCGCCGTCCACGCGGCCGTGGAAAAGACGATCTATATCCGGAAGAAGTGATCAGTTGTCAGTAATCAGTTTTCAGTTCCAATGTCCGGGCCCGAAACTGAGAACTGAAAACTGAAACTCAATTTTCGACTGGATACTCGTACGTGTCTGGATCCAAGGGATCGTAGGGCAGCGACTTCAGCATCAGGAACTCCGACTCAGCCTCGTAACGGATGGAATGAGACTCTCCGGGCTCGAGATAGACGCCCTCCCCATCCGACAGCTGGAAGGCGTCCGTCGCGCCGGTCGCGACGTCGACCGTCTTGACCGCGGCGCTGCCGGAGACGAGGAAAAAGAAGATCCGGGTCCTCTTGTGAAAATGGTTTCCCATGACGGCGCCGACCCGCATCCGGCCGCGGCTGACCGCAGCAAAGGAAAACCCGTTGACGATCTCGGAAAACAGGCCGCGGTCGTCGCGGCGCTCGAAGGTGGGGCGGAGGACTTGATGCGGCACTAGTCCTGCTTGCGCAGACGCGCCACAAAGATCCGGATCACGTACTGCATCCCAGTTCGCAGAAACCGCCAGAGCGACGGCGCGGACTTGGAGATCCCCTTCTGGCGGTCGCGGAAGGTGTACGGCACCTCCAAGACCGCCAGGCCCTTGCGGCGGCAGTCGTAGAGAAACTCCATGAAATAGGCGCCGTAGCCGGTCGGGATGAGCGAGACCTTGTCGAAGACGCTCCGGCGCACGACGACGAAGCCGCTGTCGTAGTCGCGTATGCCGTAGCCCAGGACGAGCGTCGCGAGACGGTTGATGAGACGGCTCGCCGCGACCCGGAGAAAAACACGATCATCCTTCCCGCCCGGTGCGTAGCGGGAACCGACGACCACGTCGTACTTCGATAGTTGTTCGATCATTCCCGGAAGCATGTCCGGCGGCATGCACATGTCGGCGTCCATCCAGCCGACGATCTCTCCGCGGCTCTCGAGGATCCCGCGATTGAAGGCCGACGCGAGGCCGCGCGTTCCCACGCGGCGGATGACTTTGACGCGAGGGTGGTTCAAGTCCTGCGCCAGATGCCAGGTGCCGTCCGGCGAGTCGTCGTCCACGACAATGACCTCGACCTGGTCGCCGAGATGCTCGAAGATGCTGGCGATCGTGTCGAGAATGTTCTCGCGCTCGTTGAACGTCGCGAGCACGATCGAAATACGAGGATCGGGGAGGACGTTGGGCGCCTCATGCGGGTCCGTCATGAGGGCACCCTAAAAGTTCGCCCCTCACCCCGGCCCTCTCCCGGAGGGAGAGGGAGAAATCTCGAGTTCACTTGCGGCATGCCAGAAGCTTCTCGACGACTTCGTCCACTTGCTCCTCGGTCAGTCCCAACCCCGACGGGAGGTACAGCCCGCGCTTCCACAGGTCTTCGGAGACCGGATACGAGCCGCGCACGTCGGGAAATCGCGGGTCGCTCTTCTGGAAGACGGGCTGCAGGTGCATCGGGCAGAAAAAGGCGCGGGTATCGATTCCGTTTTCCTTGAGCTCCTGCATGACGCCGTCGCGCCCTTGCGTGAACCGATCGCCCAGGCGGACGGCGAACATCCAGTAGACGCTTCGCGCGCCGGGCGCTTCCTGCGGCAGAGTCAGGTCCGGACAGTCGCGGAGGCGCTCCAAGTACCACCGGGCGATAACCCGCTTCTTCTCCACCTTCTCGTCCGCCTTCTCGGTTTGAGCCAGGCCGATGGCGGCCTGCACGTTGGTCAGCCGGTAGTTGAATCCGATCTCCCGATGCACAAAACGCGGCTCCTCGAAGGCCTGGTCGCGCAGGAGACGGAGCCTGGCGGCAAGCGCCGCGTCGCGCGTCAGGACCATTCCGCCTTCGCCGGTCGTCAGGATCTTGTTGCCGTAGAAGCTGAATGCGTTGGCCTCGCCGAAGGTCCCCACCTTGGCATCGCCGAGCCGGGCTCCGTGCGCCTCCGCACAGTCCTCCACGACCGCGAGTCCCCGGCGGCGCGCGATCTCCCCGATCGCCGCCATGTCGCAGGGATGGCCGTACATGTGGACCGCCATGATCGCGCGCGAGCGAGAGGTCACCTTTTCTTCGATCTTCGACGGATCAATGCACGCCGCGCGCGCATCGACGTCCACGAGGACCGGCCGCGCCCCCGCCTGGATGACGGTGTTGGCGGAAACGATCAGCGTGAAGTCGGGAATCAGCACCTCATCGCCGGTCCCGACGCCGAGCGCCGTCAGAGCCAGATGCAGAGCCGCGGTGCCGCTCGAGCAGGCCACGCCATTCGGCATTCCGCACCAGTTGGCGAAGCTCTCCTCGAATCGGGGGATGTACCGCCCGAGCGAGGAGATCCAGTTGGTCTCGAGGCAATCGCGCACGTAGCGCTCCTCGTTGCCGTCGAGCACGGGCTCCCACACGGGGATCATGCGAACCTGTCCCTCAGAGTTCCCTTCACCGCCGTTGGAAAAATCTTATCCCGAGGACGTGAGTCCCAAGGACCTGGGTTTCTGCGCGACGCAGAAGACGGAGAGTCCGAACGGGAACCGGCCGCCCCCCGCGCGCAATGCCTCCTCGAGGCGCAGGACAGCCGAGAACAGGAGGTCGGCGCCGCGGCCTGTGGGCGTGACATCCGAACGCGCCTCGCCGCTCGATCCGGAGCCCCGCCTCACGAGCCGGCGCAGGGCGGCGACGGGAAACAGGATCGAATTGCGGTAGAAGTGGCGGCGCACGGCGAATCCCGCCTCCTCGAGGAGTCGGACGATCTGCCCGAGCCGGTACCGCCGATTGGTCCAGACGGCGGCGTCGTGCTCGCCCCGAAGGGAGTCGAAGGCCGGAACCTGCAGGACCAGCATTCCTCCGGGCGCAAGTCTCCGGAAGACCTCCGAGAGCGCTCGGGATTCTTCGACGTTTCGGTGGCAGAGCACGTCGATCGAAGTCACCAGGTCGAAGCTCGAATCCGGGAAGGGCAGCCTCTCGACCGAGCCGAGCGCCAGCCGCAGGCCGGGCCGCCTCCGTGCTAGAGCCACGCCCTCCGCCGCGAAGTCCACGCCGATTCCGGCGGGCCGGCCCGGCACTTCCAGATTCGCGAGCAGCCCGCCCGTGCCGCTGCCGGCGTCGAGCCAGCGGCGGAAGCCTCCCTCCGGCGCGGCGCGCGCGAGCTCTCGCGCAATCTCCCTTCTCAGTCCGACGAACCACCAGTGCCGGTCCTCGACCTCGAAGAGAGCGGCGTACTCGCGGGGATTCATTTGAAGCTGTCAGCCGTCAGCTTTGAGCTCTCAGCCAGACTTCTGCGGTTCTGAGCTGAAAGCTGTGAGCTGATAGCTGAAAGCTCCTCACGCCACCCACATCCAGTTGACGAACCGCGCGCTCGCCCAGAGAAGGAGCGCTCCCGAGATGATCCATATGAGTAGCCGCGCGCGGGGAGAGTTGCGCGTGGCCTCGGCCAGCGCGAAGTAGGTCGGGTAGACCGACGCGAAGAAGCGCGGGATTCCGCCGGAGAGACCGGTCGAGATGGGCAGCGCCGCGGCGCAAGCGGTCCACGCCGCGTCCGACCAGCGGCGGCGCGCGAGTTGAAAGATCAACACCCACAGAAAGAGAAGGACCATCAGGTAATCGAGCAGGAGCGCGTGGTCGCGCTTCCAGTCGCCCAGGCGAAGGTGGTCGTA
>Ga0070706_100001686_pt1 | contig 23010 bp, 19 predicted proteins | sample KBSK5501metaG_FD_65476 | JGI IMG/M metagenome (GOLD analysis project Ga0070706, IMG submission 65476) | Corn, switchgrass and miscanthus rhizosphere microbial communities from Kellogg Biological Station, Michigan, USA - KBS K5-50-1 metaG | ecosystem: Host-associated > Plants > Roots >... | reverse complement strand
TCGAGCGGATCGAGGCGCTGCCGGCGTGGGTCCTCGAGTACAACACCGAGCGAACCCATACTTCGCTTGGTGGCATCACCCCGATGGAGGCGCTTGTCAACAACCTCCATGGGAATCACAGCTAGCCGGCCGTCCCGTCGAGGATGGCCGCGATTCGCTCGGCGATCCCTGCGCCAACGGCCGCGGGGCTGAAGTCGCGGAGCATCCGTTCGCGGGCCCGCGCGCCGAGCTCTCGTCCGAACGCCGGGTCGTCGACGAGCCGGCGCATCAGGGCCGCGGCCTGCGTGACGTCCGGGTCGGCCCACTCCTGGCCGTCGGGGTAGGGGTACTCGCCCGGTCCGACAGGGGTCAGCCGGTGGTCGACGAGGAGGCTGTTCGACGAGTCCATGAACTCGAGATTGCCGGAGTAGGCCGTCCCGATGACGGGCTTGCCGAGGAACATCGACTCGGCGAGGCCAAGGCCGAAGCCCTCGCTGCGATGGAGCGAGACGTAGCTGTCGACGACGCTCTCCAGCCCGAAGACCTCGTCGCGCGACAGGAAGCGGTCGATCACTCGGATCCGGGCGTCGGCGGCGATCGCCTCCTCGAAGCGGCGCATCCGCTCCCGGTCGCGATCGACGAGGGTCGATTTCAGGACGAGCTGGACCTGCGGCTCGTCTCCGGGGAAGGCCGCCCGGAACGCCTCGATCAGTCCAAGCGGGTTCTTGCGGGTGGCCCAGGAGTTGAAGTTGAACGTGAACAGGAAGACATAGGCGTCGTCAGGAAGCCCGAACTCTGAGCGGGCGTAGGGCCGCGACGGCGTCGCGTCGACCGCGAGCCGGACCGTCCGGACGGGTTTCGAGGTCGCTGCCCGCATTGTCTGCGCGACGAACTCGCTCGCGACCCAGATCTCGTCGACGCGGTCGACGGCGCCGAGCCACGCCGCGGGGAAGCGCGACAGCTCCCAGAACCAGAACCCGATCGTGAATCGCCCCGAGAGCACCCCGGGGCCGAGCCGATTCGCGAGCTCCACGGTGTCGTTGGCATTGACGCAGAGGATGTTGATCGGGTGCGGCGTCTCGTCGCCGATCGCAGTTGCGTACCGGAGGTCGCCGCCGGCCGCGTCATCGGGGTTTGCATTGACGAGCGCGAGCCGAAGACCGGCGGCCCGGGCTGCCGTGACGAGGGAGCGAGCGGCCTCGGCCGTCCCGAACTCGCCGCGGAAGTGGCCGATGACATTGGCCCGTGGGTCCGCGCCGGAGCCGTCTGGCACGAACGGCAGGCGCGGGGCCGCCGCGACCGGCGCCCGGGTCGGGGCGGTCGCCGGAGCCGTTGCGCGCACGGGGGCCGCGAGCGGGCACTCCGCGGACGACGGTCGACCGAGCAGGCGGCGGATGGCCTGGCGGGTCCGCGGCGGCAGGCGCCCCGCCAGCCAGCGACCCGGTCGCGTTCGTCGGAGCCGCCGCGCGATCGAGGCGATCGGGCGCGTCAGGCGATCCACGGCCGCGTCCCTCCAGGTGTGCCGGCCTGGGTCGACGTCGGGCGACCGCAGGCTCGGCGCATTGTACGGGCCCGACGCGGGCCGGCCCGGGGCTCGCCCCGGGTGCGCTATCCAACCTCGAGCCGGCCGGCACTCGGGCGCTGGGCCTCGCGCCGCGGTGCCGACCTATACTCCCGCCCGTGCCGAAGACCGCGCTGATCACCGGGGTGACGGGCCAGGACGGCTCGTACCTCGCCGAGCTGCTGCTCGACAAGGGCTATCGCGTCGTCGGGATGACCCGCCGCTCGAGCACTGCGACGGACGAGCGGATTGCTCACCTCGTCGATCGCCTCGAGATCGTCCAGGGCGACCTCCTCGACCAGGCCTCGCTCGTTGCCGCCCTCCGTCACGCCGAGCCGGACGAGGTCTACAACCTCGCCGCCCAGAGCTTCGTCCCGACCTCCTGGAACCAGCCGGTGCTGACCGGCGAGTTTACCGGCCTCGGGGTGACCCGGATGCTCGAGGCGATCCGTCAGGTCGGGCGGCCGCTGCGCTTCTACCAGGCGTCGTCGAGCGAGATGTTCGGGAAAGTCCGTGAGGTCCCCCAGAACGAGCTGACCCCATTCCATCCGCGCAGTCCGTACGGGGTGGCGAAGGCCTACGGCCACTTCCTGACGGTGAACTACCGCGAGAGCTACGGGCTGTACGCGGTGTCCGGAATCCTCTTCAACCACGAGTCGCCGCGCCGCGGCCTCGAATTCGTGTCGCGCAAGATCACCGACGGCGTCGCCCGGATCGCGGCCGGCCTCGCGACAACGCTGCCGCTCGGCAACCTCGACGCCGAGCGGGACTGGGGCTTCGCCGGCGACTACGTCCGGGCGATCTGGCTGATGCTCCAGCAGGACGAGCCCAGCGACTTCGTGATCGCGACCGGGGTCGCGACCTCGGTTCGCGACTTCTGCCGGATCGCCTTCGAGCGGGTCGGGCTCGACTACGAGGATCACGTCGTCGTCGATCCGGAGCTGTACCGGCCGGCCGAGGTCGACCACCTCCTCGGCGACGCGTCGCGGGCGGCCCGGGTGCTTGGCTGGGCGCCGACCGTGTCGCTCGAGGACCTCGTCCACATGATGGTCGACGCCGACGTCGCGCGATACGCCTCCGGGCCGCATCGGCAGGCGTCCACGGCCAGCGGATCCGCCGGCCGGGCGTGAGGGTCCTCGTCACCGGCACGACCGGCTTCGTCGGTCGCTGGATGGTCGATGAGCTCTCGACGGCCGGCCACGTCCTGGCCGGTGCACGCGGCGATCGCGTCGACGTCACCGACGCGGCGGCCCTGGGCGCGTACGTCGACGAGGTCCGGCCCGACGGCGTGATCCACCTCGCCGGCATCGCCTTCCCGCCGGACGCCGCCCGGGAACCGGAGGCGGCGGATCGGGTCAACATCGGCGGAACAGTCGCCCTGCTCGGGGCAGTCGCCCGGCTGGAGCGCCCGCCGAGTGTCGTCGTCGTCGGCTCATCGGAGGTGTACGGCCCACCGGATCCTCGCGACCTCCCGCTGACCGAGCAGGCGCTCACTCGCCCGATCGGCGCCTACGGCCGCTCGAAGCTGCGCCAGGAGCAGGCCGCGCTCGAGGCGGCGCAGGCAAGCCCAGTCGCGATCGCCGTCACGCGCTCGTTCAACCACACCGGGCCAGGCCAGCGGGCCGAGTTCGTCGCTCCCGCGCTCGCCCGGCGTTTGCTCGCCGCCCGCGAAGCCGGCGAGGCCGAGATTCGGGTCGGGAACATCGACGTCCGGCGCGACTTCGGCGACGTCCGGGACGTCGTCCGGGCCTACCGCCTGATCCTCGAGGGTCTCGCCGCTGGGAACATCGGCTCAGGCTCCGTGCTGAATGTGGCCACCGGGCGGTCCGTGGCGATCGGCGAGATGCTCGCAATGCTCGCGAACGTCGTGGGCGTCGATGTCCGGCCGGTCCGCGATCCCGCCCTCGTCCGGGCCGGCGAGGCACCCGAGATCGTCGGCGACGCGTCGCGGCTGACGGCGCTGACCGGCTGGCGGCCGTCGATCCCGCTCCCGACCACGCTTGCCGATCTCGTCGCCAGCGTGGATCTGGCTGGGCACGGGGTCATTCGCGAGGGCGGCGTCTGATCGCATCTTCCGCCCCACGGCGGACGTCGGCGTTCGCCTCGCTCCGACGAGCACCGCCGGGTCAGACGCGAAGGTCGACCGGCTACACTCCCGCGTCGTGACCATCCCCCAGGACCGCCTGCGCAACTTCTCGATCATCGCCCACATCGATCACGGCAAGTCGACCCTGGCCGACCGGCTCCTCGAGCTGACCCACACGATCGACGCTCGGCAGATGACGAGCCAGGTCCTCGACTCGATGGACCTCGAGCGCGAGAAGGGGATCACGATCAAGGCCCGGGCCGTCCGCCTCGAATACCAGGCGAGGGACGGATTGACCTACGGGCTGAACCTGATCGACACCCCCGGTCACGTCGACTTCGCCTACGAGGTCAGCCACAGCCTTCAGGCCTGCGAGGGCGCGATCCTTGTCGTCGACGCGACCCAGGGGATCGAGGCCCAGACCCTCGCCAACGTCCACCTGGCCCTGCGCGAGAACCTGACGCTGATCCCGGTCCTCAACAAGATCGACCTGCCCTCGGCCGATCCCGAGACGATCATGGACGAGCTCGAGAACGTCCTTGCGATCCCGCGTGAGGAGGTGATCCTCGCGAGCGCCAAGGACGGAACGGGGGTACCCGAGATCCTCGAGGCGATCGTCGCCCGGATCCCGGCGCCGAAGGGCGATCCGGCCGCGCCGGTCAAGGGCCTGATCTTCGACAGCCACTACGACGCATACAAGGGCGTGATCGTCTACGTCCGGCTCGCCGCGGGCACCCTCCGCGAGCACGACCAGGTCCGGTTGATGGCCTCCGGAGCCCTCGCGGAGCCGCTCGAGCTCGGCGTGTTCCGGCCGCAGCTCGTCCCGGTCAAGCAGCTCGTCGCTGGCGAGGTGGGCTATGTCGCGACGGGCCTGAAGAGCGTCCGCGACGCCCAGGTCGGCGACACCGTCACGACGGCGGCACGCCCGGCCGCGGCGCCGCTTCCCGGCTACCAGCCCGCGAAGAGCCTGGTGTTCGCCGGGATCTACCCGGTCAGCGGCGAGGACTACCCGCTCCTTCGCGAGGCGCTCGAACGGCTCCACCTCAACGACGCGAGCTTCACCTACGAGCCCGAGAGCTCGGTCGCGCTCGGGTTCGGGTTCCGCTGCGGGTTCCTCGGCTTGCTCCACATGGAGATCGTCCAGGAGCGGCTCGAACGCGAGTTCTCTCTCGACCTGATCGCGTCGGCGCCGTCGGTCGAGTACCACGTCAAGCTGATGCACGGCCGCGGCGAGGTCGCGATCGACAACCCTTCGCTCCTCCCGAACCCGGCGGACATCGAGGTCCTCGAGGAGCCGTGGGTCAACCTCAGCGTCGTGACCCCGTCGAGCTACATCGGCCCGCTGATGGAGCTCTCGACGAACCGTCGCGGCCTCTTCCAGAACATGGAATACCTCGACCCGACCCGGGTCGTGCTCCACTTCGAGATGCCGCTGGCCGAGCTGATCATCGACTATTTCGACCAGCTCAAGAGCCGCAGCCAGGGCTACGCCTCGATGGACTACGAGGAGCTCGGCTACCGCGCGGCGAACCTCGCCAAGGTCGACATCCTCGTCAACGGCGAGCCCGTCGACGCGCTATCCCTGATCGTCCATCGCGACAAGGCCCAGTCGGTGGGGCGGAACCTGACCGAGCGTCTCAAGCAGCTGATCCCCCGCCAGATGTTCGAGATTCCGATCCAGGCGTCGATCGGAAGCAACGTGATCGCCCGCGAAACGGTCCGGGCGATGCGCAAGAACGTGCTCGCCAAATGCTACGGTGGAGACATCACCCGGAAGCGGAAGCTGCTCGAGAAGCAGAAGGAAGGCAAGCAGCGGATGAAGCGGGTCGGATCGGTCGAGATCCCGCAGGACGCCTTCCTCGCGATGCTCCGAATGGACGAGGCCTAGGTCGGCGTGGAAACCTGGCTGCCGACGATCCGGACGCTCATCGCGGTCGGGCTCGCCCTCCTCCTCGTGATGCTCCGGCTCGAGGCCGTCCGATTCAACGCCGCCGAGTACGACGACACGCTCGACGGGCAGCCACCGTCGTTCCGGCGGCGCGTCGCCTGGTACGGGATCGGGGTCCTGCTGGTCGTCGGGATCTTCCTCGTCCACCCGTCGCCCGAGAAGGACTTCGCGCTCAGTGCCGGCGACCGTTCGCTGGCGCTCGTCTACGGCTTCCTGTACGCAGCGATCGGGACGGCGATCGCGCTCGGGATCGCCTTATGGCGCTACCACCGCCTCCGATTCCCCGACGTCTGGTCATACCCCGGAGCCCTGCTCAACGCCGTCGGCACCGCGCTCATCGACGAGGTCGCATTCCGCGGGGCGGTGCTCGGTCTCCTGCTGGTGACGGGTCTCGAGCCCACGACCGCCAACGTGATCCAGGCGATTCTCTACGCCCTGGCGACGCGTCTCGGGGCGCCCGGCCGGAACCGCTGGATGCTCGTGATGGCCATCCTGATCGGGCTGGCCGGAGGCTGGGTGACGGCGGTGACCGGCGGCATCGCGGCCGCATTCATCGGCCATGCGGCCATCCGGTTCGCGGTCTTCCTCTCGACCGGCCACGCTGGCCAGTTCCTCCCGCGCGGCCGGGAGGTCGAGGAGATCGAAGAGAAACGACGCCCCCCGAAGGGCTGGCGGGTCATCGGGTCGCGGGAGTCCAGCACGCGCGACCGATGAGACGCGCTGCGGCGGATCTCGCCATCGCGCACTCTGGTTGCCGGCCCCGCTCGCCCGGCCGTACGCCCCGCACAGGCACCCCGCGCCCGCACTTCGCGCGCCACGCTCGCCCGCCCAGCCGATGCTCGCCAGCCCGGCCGCGCGCCCGCACCTCGCGCCACACGCTCGCCCGCCCAGCCGCGTCGAATAGCCGAATGATTCGAGATTCGCAGTATTCGGCTATTCGCACCCGCTTCGGGGACGTCATTCCGGCGCCGCGCCGTGCCGGCCCAACATGACGGCCTGGCCATCGGCGCGCAATGCCGCGACCGAAGAGTCGATCACGCTCCTGGCGCCGCAACCGCCAGTCGGGCTCTACCTCCACATTCCGTTCTGCGTATCCCTCTGCCCGTACTGCGACTTCGTCGTGGTCGCCGGCTCGGCCGCGCGCGGCCCGGCGAACCGGATCGCGGCGCTGGCGGCCGCCCTCCGGGCCGAGCTCGAGCTCCGCGCCGACATCCTCGACGCGGCATTCGGGCCTCCGGGGGCCGCGGACCGGCCGCCACTGGACACGGTGTACTTCGGCGGCGGGACGCCGACGCTCCTCCCGGCCGACCTCGTCGCTGAGCTGCTCGACACCGTCCGTCGCCGGTTCGTCATCGCGCACGGCGCCGAGGTCACGATCGAGGCGAACCCGGGTCCCGACGAGCGCGGCGATGCCGCGGCGCTTGCCCGAGCCGGCATCACCCGGATCTCGTTCGGCGCGCAGAGTCTCGATCCGGGTGAGCTCCGTCGTCTCGGTCGGCGTCACCACGTTGCCGACGTCGACGACGCGGTCGCGACCGCGCGCGAGGGTGGCATCGGCTCGGTGAACCTCGATTTCCTCTACGACATCCCCGACGGGTCGCTGACCACCTGGATCGATACCCTCGAGCATGCCCTCGAGCTCCGACCCGACCATCTCTCGCTCTATGCCCTCACCCTCGACGATCCGGACGCCGAGGGCCTCACGGACGTCGATGGCGACCATCTGCCGACGACCCGCGGCGCGCGTCGCTGGCGTGACGCCGCGATCCCCGCCCAGGACGAGGACCGTGCGGCCGGCCAATACCACCACGCCGTCCACCGGCTCGCCCAGGACGGTTGGCGCGGCTACGAGATCAGCAACTGGGCGAGACCTGGGCACGAGAGCCGTCACAACCTCGCGTACTGGGAGCGCCGGCCGTACGAGGCCGTCGGGCCCGGGGCCCACGCGTTCGACGGCGCGACGCGGCGCTGGAACGCCGCCAACCTCGGGCGGTACGTGGCGGCATTGACGCCGCCAGGAGATCCGACTCCGAGCCTGCCGCCCGGCGGAGCGGAGACGCTCGACGCGGCCACGGCGCGCGCCGAATCGATCGTCCTCGGGCTCCGCACGGACCGGGGATTGCCGCGGGCATCGGCGACCGAGCCGCCGCTGGCGGACGCCTTTGGCTGGGCGCTCGCCGCGGAGCTGCTGACGATCGACGCGGCTGACCGAATCGTCCTGACGACCCGCGGCCGGCTCCTGTCGAACGAGCTGTTCGCCCGCCTGGTCTAGGGTTCACCCCATGCCGACCCCGCTCCCACTCGATACGCGCCAGGCCCGGATCGCCCGTCGACTGCTCGAGACGGTCGGCCCGGCGAGCGTCGACGATCTGGCGACGGAGCTCAAGCTGACCGACCGGATGGTCCGCTACAACCTCTCCTCGGTCGAAAGCGTCCTCGGTGGCCACGGCCTCCGGCTCGCCCGGCGGCGTGGTGTGGGGATCTGGGTCGAGGGCAGCCCCACCGCTCGACGCGACCTCCTCGTCGCCCTCGACGAATCGACCGGCCCGGCGGTCCTCGATCCGACCGACCGGCATGGCCGGATCCTGCTTGCGCTCCTCATCGCGTCACCCGAGCCGGTCCGTTCCGAAGCGCTCGAGGAGCGGCTGGGTGTCTCGCGCCCGACGATCCGGCGCGACATGCGCGAGGCCGAGACCTGGCTCGAACAGCATCGCCTCCACCTCCGTCGCATGCCGGGCCGCGGGATCGCCGTCGCCGGCAGCGAGATCGACCTCCGAAGCGGACTGCTGGCCCTCGTGCTCGAGATCGTCCCCGAACGCGTCCTCCAGCGAGCGCTGGATCGGGTCGACGCGGCTCCAGTCGCAGCGCTCGCTCGACCCGCCGCGGCCGACACCGATGTCGAGGCGTTTCTCGATCGCCTCGATCTCGCCGCGTTCCGGGCGATCCTCGGCGACGAGCTCCGCGACCTGGATGATCGCGACCCGACCGTGACGACGAGCGCTCTGTCCCTCGCGATCGCGGCACATCGGATCAGGACCGGACGGGCCGTTCGCCTCGGGACCGGCCGGCTGCGATCCCTCCTCGACCATCCCGCGTCCGCCAGCGCGGCCCGGATCGCGACCGCCGTCGAGGCCGTGGTCGGCGTCCCCCTCGGGCGCACGGACGTGGCCGCGATCACCGAGTCGCTTCTCGGGCTCACCCAGCTCGTCGACGAGTCGGCTCGCCCCGAAGCCGTCGACGTCCGGTACATCGATCGCGTCATCGCGGCCGCCGCCGAGCGGATTCACCCCTCGCTTGCGACCGACGAGCAGCTCCGGACCAGCCTGCTGGACCACGTTCGTCGGCTCCACGTTCGATTGCGGTTCGGGCTCCCGGTAAGCAACCCCCTGCAGCAGGAGGTCCGCAAGCGCTACCCGGATGTCTACCGCGCCGCCGCCGAGATCCTCGCCGAGGCAGGGCCAGTCGCGGGGGAGGAGACGCCGGTTGAGGAGATCGGCCTGCTGACGATGTATCTGGCCGGTTCGCTCGAGCGCCACCGACTCCGGCCGAAGGTCCGGGTCACGGTCGTCTGTCCGGCCGGCATGGCCACGGCCTGGATTCTCGTGTCGCGGCTCGTTGCCGAGTTTCCCCAGATCGACGTCGTTCGTGTCGTCTCGAAGGCGGCGTTCGAGACCGAGCCTGGTGAGGAACCGGATCTCGTCGTCAGCACGATCCCGCTCGACGACCTGCCGGCCGCCACGACGCTGATCGTCGTCAGCCCACTGCTCCGCGAAGTCGACGTTCGCCGCCTCGGACGGGTCTTGACCGAACTGACGTAGCCCGCCGCGGGCGATCGCCCGCGTCAAGATTGTCACAAGTCCCCACCCGACACATTGGCGCTTGTTGCCGTTCGGTTGCACTTCGATGATCGCCCTCTACCGTCCCGGGACAGCGGAGGAGGAGAACGTGCAGGAACGGATCCAACGGTATGGCGGCTACCTCGCGGCCATGGTCCTACCCAACATCGGCGCGATTCTCGCCTGGGGGTTGATTACCGCCCTGTTCATCCCCACCGGCTGGCTGCCGAACAAGCAGCTCGCCGCGCTGGTCGGGCCGATGATCACGTACATGATCCCGCTGCTGATCGCTTACACCGGCGGCAAGCTCGTGTACGGCCATCGCGGTGGCGTCGTCGGAGTGATCACGACGATGGGCATCATCATCGGTTCGACCGTCCCGATGTTCCTCGGCGCGATGATCTTCGGGCCGATCGGTGGCTTCCTGATCAAGAAGTTTGACGAGGTCGCCGAGGACCGCATCCCGAGCGGCTTCGAGATGCTCGTCAACAACTTCTCGGCCGGGATCATCGGGGCGATCCTCGCGGTCATCGGCGTGGTCTCGATCGGGCCGGTCCTTGACTGGGCGTCAAACCGGCTCGGCGACTTCGTCAGCGGGATCATCAGCGCCGGCCTGCTGCCACTCGCGGACATCCCGATCGAGGTCGGCAAGGTCCTGTTCCTGAACAACGCGATCAACCACGGCGTGCTCGCCCCGCTCGGCGTTGCCGCGGCCGCCGCGAACGCCGACCATCGCGCCATCCACTTCCTGCTCGAGACGGACCCGGGTCCGGGCCTCGGCCTGCTCCTGTCGTTCCTGTTCTTCGGCAAGGGGATGGCCAAGCTGTCCGCGCCGGGCGCGATCATCATCCACTTCTTCGGCGGGATCCACGAGATCTACTTCCCGTACGTCCTGTCCCACCCGATCATGATCGTGGCGATGTGGGCCGGCGGGATCGCCGCCGACTCCGTGTTCGTTGCGACGAACGCCGGCCTGGTGGCGACGCCATCGCCGGGCAGCATCTTCGCCTACCTCGCCGTGATCCCACCCGGCCAGCACTTCGGCGTGCTGCTGGGCGTCGCGACAGGTGCGGTTGCGTCGTTCCTCGTCGGGTCCGTCATCCTCAGGCTCTACCCGGTCAAGGAGACCGAGGAAGAGCTGGCGATGGAGACCCCGGCGTCCACCGTCCCTGCCGGCCTGCCGGCCTGATCCGGACCCTTCGGATCGCCGCCGCCCGACGCCGATCGGCGTCGGGCGGCGCATCATCACTGGGGAGAACGTTGGGATGACCGAGAAGCGGGCCGAGGATGTGCGTCTGGTGGTGTTCGCCTGCGAGGCGGGCATGGGCTCCAGCCTGATCGGAGCGAACCAGTTGAAGAAGCGGGTCAAGGATGCGGGGCTCTCGGTCAAGGTCATTCACTCGCCGGTGAACCAGATCCCGCGCGACGCGGACGTTGTTCTCGCTCACGAGGGCCTTGCGGCGCGCGCTCGAGCGGCGGCGCCATCCGCGGTGGTGCTGGCCTTCAAAAGCTTCCTCAACAACCCGGCCAGCGATCTCCTGGTGCGCCGCCTCCAGGCCGGGGAGCCGATCTCCGACGAAGCAGCCGGGGCATGACCGCCGAGGTCCTCGCCACCGAGGCCGTCCAGGTCGGTGCCTCGGCTGCCGACCAGGCCGAGGCAATCGACCAGGTCGGCGCCCTCCTCGTGGAACAGGGCCTCGTGACGAGCGCGTACGTCACCGCGATGCACGCCCGCGAAGCGATCGTCTCGACCTACCTCGGCAATGGCATTGCCCTGCCGCACGGGACGAGCGAGGCCCAGGGCGATGTCCTCCGGACCGGCCTCGCCGTCGTCCAGTTCCCGGCCGGCGTCCCATGGGGCGACGAACCCGCCCGCCTCGTGATCGGCCTCGCGGCGAATGCCGATGAGCACATCGCGATCCTGTCGCGGCTCGCGGGCATCCTCGACGACGAGGCGCTGTGCGAGCGCCTCGGGCGGGCCACCGACCCCGCAGAGATCCACGCCGCATTGACGGCGCCCGTCATCGACGACGACGAGGAGGACGACCACGCGTTGCCGGCGGGGATTCGCCGGACCGCCCGGATCACGAACCCGTCGGGCCTCCACGCGCGGCCCGCCGCGCAGGTGGTCGCCCGCCTCCAGCCGCTCGACGCCGATGTCACGATCGAGATCAACGGTCGTCGGGCCGACGCCCGGAGCATCACGTCGACGCTCGGGCTCGGTGCGTCCGTCGGGGACGAGCTGACGATCTTCGCCGACGGGCCGGACGCAGAAGCGGCTCTCGAGGCCGTCCTCGGCATCGTCACCAGTGGGAGCGACCTGTGAGCCGACTCGACCGCGCCGCCATTGCCGCCGCCCTGACCGAGAAGCTCGGGGCGACACCCGATCCGGATGGCGCGGCCGACCTGGTCGCGAGCCAGGGTCGAATCGCCATCGCGGCTGCCACCAACGAGATCGACGGAGCGCTCGCCCGCCTCAAGCCGCTGCCCGGCTTGCGGTACATCGCGATCAACGGCGGCGATCTGTTCACCGCCAGCCCCAAGACGATCGGGACGAAGGTCGGCATCCTCGACCCGACCGGCAAGGTCCTGAAGGCGGCCGACTTGCCGAGGCCGAAGGTATGACCGGCACCGTCGAGGCGCCCGAGCAGGCCCTCGCCTGGAACGTCTACGGCGCCGGGATCGACCACATCGGCCGCGACGGACGGCCGGAGTGGGTCGCCGTCCCGCGGCCGCGTCCCGATCAGCTGCTGATCCGCGTCGACGCAGTCGGCCTGTGCTTCTCGGACGTCAAGCTGCTCCGCCTCGGCGGCGCCCACCCGAAGCTCTACGGCCGCGACCTCGCCACTGACCCGACGCGGCTCGGCCACGAGACGTCGGTGACCGTCATCGAGGTCGGCGAGACCCTGCGCGACCGATTCCGGCCCGGCCAGCGCCTGGCGATCCAGCCCGACATCTACGTGGATGGCCGGAGCACCGCCTATGGCTACACGATCCCGGGCGGCCTGATCCAGTACCACGTGATCGGCCCCGAGGTCCTCGCCGCCGACGACGGCGCGTACGTGATCCCCGTCGACGATCGGATGGGCTACGCCGAGACCGCCCTGACCGAGCCGTGGGCCTGCGTCGAGGCGTCGTACACCCAGCGCCGTCGCCTGACGCCGCTGGCCGGTGGGCGGACGTGGATCGTCGCTCGCGGCGATGACCAGATGGCGTACGACGTGGCCGCGGCCGTCGGCCAGGCCGCGAGCGTCACCATCAGCGGCGCCTCGGCGGACCTCGAGGCCGCGATCCGCACGGCGGCCGGCGCCGATGCCGGCGTGACCGTGGCGTCGCTCGACGAGGGCGCGGCAGCCGGCCCCTACGACGACGTCGTCGTGCTCGGGTCGCACCCACCCGAGACGATCTCGCGAGCCGGCGACGCGGTCGCCTTCCGCGGCACGATCAACATCGTCTCGGATCGGCCGCTGGACGGGCCCGTCGAGATCGACGTCGGGCGCCTCCATTACCACTACGTGGCGTGGCTCGGGACGACCGGGCCCGATGCCGGCGCGGCGTATGGCGAGGCACGCAACCGGGCCGAGCTCCGGACGGGCGGCGTCACGGTCGTCATCGGCGCCGCCGGTCCGATGGGCCAGATGCACCTCGAGCGCGCCCTGGCGATGGCGGATGGCCCGCGCCTCGTGGTCGGGGTCGACCTCGACGCGGAGCGACTCGCCGCGGCCCGGGCCAAGCTCGGACCGGTCGCGGTGGCCCGCGGTCGGGAGCTCCGGATCGAGGCCCTCGGGCGCGAGCCCGGTGCCCTCGAGGCGCTCGTCCGGGCGATCACGGGCGGGCACGGCGCCGATGACGTGATCGTGACCGCCCCGAGCCCGCAGGCGGTCGTGTCGGGCGCCGCGGCCATGGCGCCGGACGGGATGCTCGTGCTGTTTGCCGGCGTACCGGTCGGGACGCGGGTGGCCCTCGATCTCTCGCCAGTGTTCCTCCACGGCGCGCAATACACGGGTACCTCGGGATCGCGGATCGCCGACCAGGCGCTGGTCGTCGAGAAGACGGTCGCCGGCGAGCTCGAGCCGCGCCGGGCCCTCGCCGCAGTCGGCGGGATGGAGACCGCAGCGGACGCCCTCCAGGCCTTGGTCGATGGCCGCTACCCGGGCAAGATCGTCGTGTTTCCCCAGCTGACCGGGCTGCCGCTGACCGGCCTCGCCGAGCTCGCCGACGATCCGGAGATCGGACCGCTGCTCGGTTCCGACGGATCGTGGACCTCGGCGGCGGAGCAGGCCCTCTTCGCTCGTTTCGGCCGAGCCGCCACTCCGGCGTGATCGTCACTGTCACCCCGAACCCGAGCATCGACCGGACGCTGAACGTCCCGGCCCTTCGCCGGGGCGAGGTCGTCCGGGCGACCGCCACCTCATCGGAGGCCGGCGGAAAGGGGATCAACGTCGCCCGGTCGCTCACCACGATGGGCGTGCGGGCGGCCGCCATCGCGCCGGCCTCGGCCGCCAGCCGGGCCGTCCTCGACGCCCTGATCGGCGCCAGCGTGAGCCTGCGCACAGTGCCGATCGACGGCGACATCCGGGTCAACCTGAGCGTCGTCGAACCGGACGGGACGGTGACGAAGATCAACGAGCCGGGTCCGACCCTGGAGCGCGCCGCCGCCGCCCGCCTGATCGACAACGTGGTCGCGGCGGCCCTCGAGGTCATGGCCCTCGCCGGCCTCACCGAACCCCTCGACGGCAGCGCGCCCGTCTGGGCCGGCGATGGGACGCACTGGCTCGTCGGCTGTGGATCGCTCTCGCCGGGCCTTCCGGATACGTTCTACGCTGAGCTTGCCGGCCGGATGCCGGACGACGTGCGGATCGCGATCGACGCAGATCGCGGCGCCTTGCGCTCCGCCATTGGCCCGCGGGTCGGCCTGATCAAGCCCAACCGGGTCGAGCTGGAGGAGCTGGTGGGGCATCCCCTGGATACGCTCGGCGCGGTGGTCGACGCGGCGCACGAGCTCCGTGCAGCCGGCGTCGAACGCATCCTCGTGAGTCTCGGGCCCGACGGTGCCGTCGCGGTGGACGCGGCCGGCGCGTGTCACGCGGAGGGTCGGATCGACGACATCGCCAACCCGGTCGGGGCGGGCGACGCGCTGCTGGCGGGGTTCCTCGCCGGTGGCGCAACGGCGGCGGCCCTACCGGGCGCGATCGCGTGGTCCGTGGCGGCGTGTCGGGCGCCCGGCACGAGGATGCCCGTCGTGACGCAACGGGATACCGCCGCGGTCACGGTCCGGTCGGCCATCGACCGATCGCGGATCCTTGCGCGATGATCGGCGACCGCCCCACCCGGATCGAAGCGCGTCCCGCGGCGCCCGGGATCGCCCTCGCCCGCTGGACCGAGCTCCGCCGCTCGGAGCTCCCGGAACCCGGTCGGATCGATCCCGGCGACGCGCCGGCCGAGGTGGCCCGCCTCCGCGCAGCGGCCAATGACGCGGCGCTCGAGCTGATGGCCCTCAGCGACCGGGTCGCGGACGCCGGTCACGACGCCGAATCGGCGATCTTCGCCGCACATGCCGCGATGGCCTGGGATCCGGCCCTGATCGGCGCGGCGGTGACCGCCATCGAGGCCGGGTCCGACGCGATCGGGGCGATCCAGGGCGCCGGGAAGACCACGGCGGCCAGCCTCGCCGCGGTCGACGACGAGTTGATCCGGGCCCGCTCGGCGGATGTCCTCGACGTGTGCGATCGGATCGCCCGTCACCTGGCCGGGTTGCCGGCGGACGAGAACCTCCTGCCCAAGCCGGCGATCGTCGCCGCCGACGACCTGGCGCCGTCGATGACCGCGACCCTGCCGCGGGAGCGTCTCCTCGGGATCGCCCTCGAGGCCGGCTCGGCGACGGCCCATGCCGCGATCCTGGCACGCGCCTACGGGATTCCCGCCATCGTCGGCGCGACCGGGCTGCTGGCGATGTTGCGGATCGCCGGACCGGACGTCGAGCTGGCGATCGACGGCGCGACCGGCGAGGCGATCATCGATCCCGACGCCGACGACCGCGTCCGCTTCGAGGCGCTTGCCGCCAGCCTCCAGGCGGCCCGGACCCGCGATCTCGACGAGGCGAGCCTCGACGCCGTCACGACCGACGGGACGGCCGTCACGCTGCTCGCCAACATCGGCTCACCGGACGAGGCGACGGGTGCCGTCGCGCTTGGCGCGCGTGGTGTCGGTCTCTTCCGGACGGAGTTCCTGTTCCTGGAGCGAAGCCAGCCGCCGTCGGAGGACGAGCAAACCGACGCCTACCGTCAAGCGGTCGAAGCGTTCGAGGGCCATCCGGTCACGATCCGCCTGCTCGATATCGGCGGCGACAAACCGATCCCCTACCTGCCGATGCCCGTCGAGGACAATCCCTTCCTCGGCGTCCGGGCGCTCCGCCTTGCCGCGACGCGGCCGGAGCTGTTCGTGACCCAGCTGCGCGCGTGCTATCGAGCCGCGGCCGCCGGACCGGTCAAGGTGATGGCTCCGATGATCGCGGACGCCGGCGACGCGGCGACGCTGCTCGCCCTCGCCGATGAGGCGCGCCAGGGCCTGATCCGCGACGGCGTGGCGAAGGGCGACGTCACCCTCGGGGTCATGCTCGAGATCCCGTCGGCCGTCCTCAGCGCCGACGGCTGGTTCGACCGGATCGGCTTTGCCAGCCTCGGCACGAACGACCTGCTGCAGTATGCCCTGGCAGTCGACCGCGGCAACCCCGCCCTCGAGCGGTACCGCGACTCGATGCATCCGGCGCTCCTCCGCCTGATCCGGATGGCCGCCGAGGCGGCGACGAAGGCGGGGATCGAGCTCTCGGTCTGCGGCGAGATGGCCGGCGACCCGGCCGCGGCGCTCGCCCTCGTCGGGCTCGGGATTCGGTCGCTCAGCATGAGCGCCCCGAGTCTGGCCGCGGTCCGTCGCAGCATCCGCGCGAACGGGCTCGCCGTGCTGGGCGACGCTGCCGCCGAGGCGCTCGCCGCGACGTCCGCGGCCGAGGCCAGGGCGCGGTTCGCGCCGCTCGTCGCGGGCTGACCGCGAGCTGACCCGGGCTCCCGGCGGCGAAACCGCGGGCCGACGCGGGCGGTCCGGACAACGAAAACCGTTGACACTCGGAGAACGGGACTGCTAATATCCTTAGCACTCAACACGAGTGAGTGCTAACTCTTGAACCGCGCGGCGAGCGTCGCTCCGCCGCAACCCACGAGGCAGCAGCGTGGCGCGACGAACCCGCCCCAGCGGCTCCCTGGATCTCCGTTCCGAGTCGATCCTCCGAGCCGTCATCGAGGAATACGTCTCGACCGCCATTCCGGTCGGTTCTCAGTCGCTCGTCGAGCGCTACGGCCTCGGCGTGTCGAGCGCGACCGTCCGGAACATCCTTGCAGCCCTCGAGCTCAACGGCCTGCTGACCCATCCCCACACGAGCGCGGGCCGGATCCCGACCGACGCGGGCTATCGCTACTTCGTCGAGTCGATCCCGGACACGAGCCAGCTGCCGCCGGTCGAGCAGCTGATGATCCGGCACCAGTTCGGCCAGGTGCAGCACGCCTCGGAGCAGTGGTTCCGGCTCGCCGCGACGACGCTGGCCGCCGCCAACCGGACCGCGGGCCTGGCCACCCAGGCGAAGCCGCGGGCTGCGCACGTCCGTCGGCTCGACCTCGTGTCGATCAGCGATCGGCTCGCCAGCCTGATCATCGTCTTTCGCGAAGGGGCTCTGCGCCAGGTCCTCGTGACCCTGGCCGAGCCCGTCGAACAGGAAGACCTGACCCGCGCCGCCGTCATCCTCGATGGCCTGATGGCCGGCCGGACCGCAGCCGACGCGGAACGGGCGCTCGCCCGAATCGACGGCGACGGTCCCATCGGGACGCTCGTCCGGCGGGTCGGCGAACGGGTGCTCGCCGCGGTTCGCGACTACGATGCCACCGGGATCGAGGAGATCTTCAGCGACGGCCTCCTCCACGTCATGGAGGCCCCCGAGTTCGAGCGGAGCGACAAGCTCCGGCGCGTCTTCGCCGCCCTCGAGAACCGGGCGTATCTCGGTGAGCTCCTCGACAAGGTCGCCGGCACGGGCGCTGTCCAGGTCTTCATCGGCGCCGAGAACGCGCCCGAGGAGATGCGCGACGTCTCCCTCGTCCTCGCCCCGTATGGTGAACCCGGCCGCGCGGTCGGGGTCGTCGGCGTCCTGGGCCCGACCCGGATGGCCTATCCCCAGGCGATCGGTACGGTCCGTTTCGTCTCCACCCTCATGAACGAACTGGTGCAGCACATCTATGCCTGACCCGCGCGACATCCGCGGCCGGCCGCTCGGCGGTCACCGCCAACCCCAACCCGGAGGGCCCCGTATGCCTCATCGAACCCGGGCCGAGGAGAGGATCGACGAGATCGACATCTCGCCGACCAAGCTCCTCGCCGACATCGAGCAGCTCCGGGGCGAGCTGCAGGCGTCGACCGCCAAGGCCGACGAGTACCTCGCCGGCCTCCAGCGCGAGCGCGCCGAGTTCAGCAACTACCGCCGGCGGACGAGCGAGGAGCGCGAAGCGATGCTCGGCCTGGCGGGTGAGGACCTCATCCGCAAGGTCCTCGCGATCGCCGACGACTTCGATCTCGCGATCGACAACCGGCCGGCCGATCTGGCGGGCAGCAGCTGGGTCGAGGGCGTGACCGCGATCGACCGCAAGCTCCGGGCCCTCCTCGAGAGCGAGGGCGTCCGGCCGGTCGAAGCCGAGGCCGGCAAGGCGTTCGACCCCCGCGAGCATGAGGCCATCGTCACCGTTCCGGGCACAGGCCGCGCCGAGGGCGAGATCGTCGACGTCGTCCGACGGGGCTACAAGCTCCGCGACCGTGTCCTGCGGCCGGCCCTCGTGGCCGTCGCCGCGGCCCCCGAACCGGATCCGGATCCGGCGATCCGACCCAACTGAGCACCGACCAAACCCCGACAGCAACCCCGCACTGACGACAGGAGACACGAGCACATGGGCAAGATCATCGGCATCGACCTCGGGACGACGAACAGCGTCGTCGCCGTCATGGAGGGCGGCGAGCCGACCGTCATCGCCTCGGCTGAGGGCGGCCGGACGGTGCCATCGGTCGTGGCCTTCACGAAGACCGGCGAGCGCCTCGTCGGCCAGCTGGCCAAGCGGCAGGCCGTCACGAACCCGCAGAACACGATCTACTCGATCAAGCGCTTCATGGGCCGTCGCTGGGACGACCCCGAGACGAAGCGGGCGAAGGAGCTCGTCAGCTACACGGTCGAGAAGGACCCGAAGAGCGACGGCGTCGTCGTCAAGGTCGCCGACAAGACCTACAGCCCGCCCGAGATCAGCGCGATGGTCCTCCAGAAGCTGAAGGCGGACGCGGAGGCGTATCTCGGCGACAAGGTCACCGAGGCGGTCATCACCGTCCCGGCGTACTTCGACGACACCCAGCGCCAGGCGACCAAGGACGCCGGGCGGATCGCCGGTCTCGAGGTTCGCCGGATCATCAACGAGCCGACCGCGTCGGCCCTCGCCTACGGCCTCGACAAGAAGCACGACGAGAAGATCGCCGTCTACGACCTCGGCGGCGGCACGTTCGACATCTCGATCCTCGAGCTCGGCGAAGGCGTCTTCGAGGTCAAGGCGACGAACGGCGACACCCACCTCGGCGGCGACGACTTCGACCAGCGGGTCATCGAATGGCTGCTGGCCGAGTTCAAGAAGGACCAGGGGATCGACCTGTCGAAGGACCCCCAGGCCCTCCAGCGCCTCAAGGAGGCCGCCGAAAAGGCGAAGATCGAGCTGAGCTCGACCTCGTCGACCGAGATCAACCTGCCGTACGTCACGGCCGACGCGTCCGGGCCGAAGCACCTCGTCGTGACCCTGACCCGGGCCAAGCTCGAGGACCTCGTCCGCGACCTGGTCGAGAAGACCCGCAAGCCGGTGGAGGCCGCGCTCAAGGATGCCGGGCTCAAGGCCGGCGAGGTCCACGAGGTCATCCTCGTCGGCGGCATGACCCGGATGCCGGCGGTCGTCGAGGCGGTCAAGGCGATGTTCAACGGCAAGGAGCCCCACAAGGGCGTCAACCCGGACGAGGTCGTCGGCATCGGCGCAGCGATTCAGGCCGGTGTCCTGGCCGGGGATGTCAAGGACGTCCTGCTCCTCGACGTGACCCCGCTGTCGCTCGGGATCGAGACGCTCGGTGGCGTGATGACGAAGCTCATCGACCGCAACACGACGATCCCGACGAGCAAGTCGCAGGTGTTCTCGACGGCGTCGGACAACCAGGGCCAGGTCGAGATCCACGTCCTCCAGGGCGAGCGCGAGTTCGCCGCGGACAACAAGACGCTCGGCCGGTTCATCCTGGATGGGATTCCACCGGCGCCGCGCGGGGTGCCCCAGGTCGAGGTGACGTTCGACATCGACGCGAACGGCATCCTCGACGTCCGGGCCAAGGACCGGGCGACGTCCAAGGAGCAGCAGGTCCGGATCACCGCGTCGTCGATGCTGTCGAAGGACGACGTCGACAAGATGGTCCGCGAGGCCGCCGAGCACGCCGACGAGGATCGCCAGCGACGCGAGGAGGTCGAGACCCGCAACCAGGCGGAGCAACTGACCTACCAGGCGGAGCGGACGATCAAGGACCTCGGCGACAAGGTGTCGTCCGAGGACAAAGCGACCGTCGAGAACCAGGTGTCGTCGCTCCGCGACGCCCTCAAGGGTTCCGACATCGGGGCGATCACGACCGGCGCCACGGCACTTGCCGAGACGCTGAGCAGAGTCTCGACCGCGGCCTACCAGGCGGCGGCGTCAGAAGCCTCCGCGAACGGCGCCTCGTCCGAAGGCGAGGCCGACGGCGAGGGCGCCGAGCCCGAAGCCGAGAAGGCCGGCGCGGGAGCCCGCTCGGGCGGCGGCTCGGACTCGTCGGACGACACCGTCGAGGGCGAGTTCAAGGAGGTCTGAGCGGCGACGGCTCGCCGCTGACCGCAAGAACGTCGCGCCCGGCCGGGGAACCCCGGCCGGGCACTTCGTTTCGGTGCCCGGCGCGAGAAATTGACAGCCGACCTTCAGTCGGTCGTTGGCCGTTCAGTTCTTGTCATGCGACCGTCTGCGGACCGATTGTCAGGAACTTCGGCGAAATCCACGCTCGCCTGACTCCGGTGGCTGATGAACCCGGTGCTTTGTGACCGCCTGAGGACCAGGTGACAAGAACCAGAGCCCGCGCAGCGGCCGCGCCGGATCCGGCGTCCTGAGCCACGCACGGATCCGCACGATCCGGTCGGGAAACGCCTTGCCGAACGTGGCTGCGTGCTCCTCGATCCTTCGCCGCGCGGTCCGATCGTCTCGGATGACGAGCAGTCGGGCGACCGCAATCGCGCTCCATCCTCGCTCGGCAGCGATGTCGACGGCGAGACGCTCCTTCCGATCCAACGTCACCAGCGTGGCCTGGACGTCCGGGACAACGGACTTGACTTCGACGACGAGGAGGACCCGTGTCGCCGGGTGGAAGGCCAGAACGTCGATCGAACCGCGCTCGCCCCAGACGTTGAACGACACCTCGGTCGCGACCAGCCAGCCCTCACCAAGGAGCGCCCGGACGACTGCCTCCACCGTGGCCGCGTGGTCTGCGTCGAGGAGCCGATCGAGACCTTCACCCTGCCACAACAGTCGGCAAGAAACCCTCGCCCCCAACGCGGCCGCGACACGATCGAGCGTCGCGATCGTCACGCGATCAGCACGACCCTGTTCGATTCGCGCGACGACGCTGCGGGATACGCCGGAGCGACCGGATAGCGCCTCCTGGGTGAGCCGCGCGTGCATCCGGAGCGCGCGGATGCCCCGTCCGAACCCGACGGTGTCCACTCGCGCATCATGGGCATGCGCCATTTGCTGCGACTTCCTTGATCGTCGGTCGAGATTCCGAGATGCGCACTCGAAGGACAACCTTGCGATTACGCCGAACAATGCCGATCGGGCTCGCCGCAGCCACCTTGCTCAGCGGCTGCCTCTTCGGCTCGGGGCCGCGGCCCATCCCCGAGTACGCGGTCCCGAACGTGATCGGCGTCGTGGCGAGCGCGGAACGGCGGGCCGATCAACGCCTCGACTACCGCCTCACGTCCGGGGTCGTCGTCACCGTCGACCTCGCAACCGCCGACATCGTGCAGCCGTACGACGGCCCGGGCGTCGGCTGGCTGTTCCTGTCCGGACCCGAGCCGTCCGGACGCCTCCGGGTTGTCGGTGTCCCACCGTACGAGGCAGCCGATGTGCCGTCGGGCTGCTTCCAGCTGGTGGCGACCGGCATCGGTCGCAATGGCGCCATCGACCTGTCGATCGGGTTCCGCCTCCAAAAGGCGGCGGGATTCGACCCCGGCCCGATCTCGAACGATCAATACGTGATGGAGCGCACGGCGTTCTGCATCGACAGCTCCGGCGCGGTCCTGAGCTACGGGTAGATGATCGGTCGCCCGCCCCGGCCGGGTGGTGCCGCGCCGCACCACCGATCCACTCGCTCGGCCTTGCCAGACCGGTGGCGTAGCGCAACGATCCGCGTCTCAGGCCCGGCCTGCGTGAGGAGACGCCGGCAGACGCCCCGGGCCGCGATCCGCTGCCGGATGGGCCGGACCCGGCCCGGAGGAGACGACCGTGCCCCGTCGATCCCTCGCGCTCCTGGCGAGCGTTGCCCTCTTGCTTGGCCTCGCGGCGCCCGCCGCGCAGGCGAAGACCGCCGACACCCTCGACGCCGCCGCCGCGTCGGCGCTGTGCAGCTCGCTCTTCAGCGGGACGTATGACGTCTCGTCGAGCGAACCCCTTGCCGCGTGCCAATGGGACATGTCGCTGATCAATGCGAACGACGCAACCCACACCCGCGCGACCGGTAAGGGCGTCCGCGTCGGCGACCTCGACAGCGGTGTCGACCTGACCCACCCGGACATCGTCCCGAACCTCGACCTCACCCATTCCTGCTCGTTCATCTTCGACCACGATCCGACGGCGCTGCCGGTCGAGATGGCCAACGGCGACTGCTCGAACAAGGCTGCCGTCCAGGACTTCTCCGGCCATGGCACGCACACGGCGTCGACGATCGCCGGCCCGGTCAATGGCATCGGGATCGCGGGCGTCGCGCCGGAGGCCACGATCGTCGCGATCAAGGTCTGCACCCACGTCGGGTTCTGCTTCGCCGACACCGTCGCTGCGGCTCTCCGCTACGCCGGCGACCTGCGGCTCGACGTCGTCAACATGAGCCTGTTCGCCGACCCGTACCTGTACTACTGCGGCAGCGACGCCCAGCAGCGGGCCCAGTACCAGAGCATGGCGGCGGCCGCCCGCTACGCCCAGCAGCGCGGCGTTCTGATCGTCGCGGCCGCCGGCAACCAGGCCGACGACATGGCCCACCCGACGATCGACACGATCTCGCCCGACTGGCCGCCCGGTGCTGCCGTCGAGCGGGTCGTCCACAACAACTGCAAGCGGGCCCCGACAGAGATCCCCGGCGTCCTCGCGGTCTCCGCGACCGGGCCGATCGGGATCCCCGGCTACACCCTCAACATCGCCTCGTACTCCGACGTCGGGATGGGCGTCGTCGGCGTGGCCGCGCCCGGCGGCGACTACTTCTCGGC
>Ga0070706_100001679_pt1 | contig 23056 bp, 21 predicted proteins | sample KBSK5501metaG_FD_65476 | JGI IMG/M metagenome (GOLD analysis project Ga0070706, IMG submission 65476) | Corn, switchgrass and miscanthus rhizosphere microbial communities from Kellogg Biological Station, Michigan, USA - KBS K5-50-1 metaG | ecosystem: Host-associated > Plants > Roots >... | reverse complement strand
AGACTTGCGTCAGCGCCTGCCGCAGATCGTCGCGCAGGTCGTTCACGTCCTCGACGCCGACCGACAGCCGCACCAGCGCGTCGCCGATGCCGAGCGTCGCGCGGGTTTCGGCCGGGATCGTCGCGTGGGTCATGATCGCCGGGTGCTCGATCAGGCTCTCGACGCCGCCCAGGCTCTCGGCGAGCGAGAAGATGCGCACCGCCTCGAGGAAACGCCGTGCGCCGGCGAGGTCGGTCTTCAGCGTCGCCGAAATCATGCCGCCGAAGCCGCCCCGCATCTGGCGCTTCGCGAGCTCGTACTGCGGGTGCGATTCCAGGCCCGGGTAGTGCACGCGCGCAACCTGCGGCTGCGCCTGAAGCCAGCGCGCCAGCTCGAGCGCGCTCGCGCAGTGGCGCTCCATGCGCAGCGCCAGCGTCTTCACGCCGCGCAGCGCGAGGAACGAATCGAACGGGCCGGCGATCGCGCCGACCGAGTTCTGCAGGAAGCCCAGGCGCTCGCGCAGCGCGTTCAGGCGCGCGTCCTGGCCGACGACCGCGATGCCGCCGATCACGTCCGAGTGCCCGTTCAGGTACTTGGTCACCGAATGCACGACGATATCGAAGCCGAGCTCGAGCGGGCGCTGCACGTACGGGCTCGCGAACGTGTTGTCGGCCACCGTGACGATGCCGCGCGCGCGGCAGATCTCGGCGATCGCGCGCAGGTCCGCCAGACGCAGCAGCGGGTTCGTCGGCGTCTCGACCCAGACGAGCTTCGTGTCGGGCTGCAGCGCTTTTTCGAGCCCCTGCGGATCGGTCAGGTCGGCATAGCCGAAGCGCAAGCCCGCGCTGCGCCGGCGCACCTTGTCGAAGAGCCGGAAGCTGCCGCCGTACAGGTCGTCGCTCGCGACGATGTGCGAGCCGGCGTCGACGAGCTCGAGCACGGTCGAGATCGCCGCCAGGCCCGACGCGAACGCAAACGCCTGCGCGCCGCTTTCGAGATCGGCGACGCAGCGCTCGAACGCCCAGCGCGTCGGGTTGTGCGAGCGCCCGTAGTCCAGCCCCTTGTGCACGCCGGGGCTGCTCTGCACGTAGGTCGAGGTCGCGTAGATCGGCGGCATGATCGCGCCGGTGCTCGGGTCGGGCGACTGGCCGGCGTGGATCACGCGGGTCGCGAAGCCGAGCTTGTTGTCAGAGGTCATGTGTTCTCCAGCGTTGTTCGAGGGCACGTGGGATCGGCCGATGTACTCATCGGACGAGGGGCTGTCATCACGCCAGCTTCCTTCTCAAGTGATTCAGCAGGTCGAAGCGCGTGATCAGGCCGTGAAAGCCCTGCGCGTCGGCAATGATGGCGACCAGCCCGCGGTCGAGCACCGCTTCGAGCTCGGTCAGGGTCGCCTGGGGCGGCAGGGTCGACGGCGCATCGGTCATGCTGCCGGCGACCGGCGCGCGGAACCGCGTCGCGTCGGCGTGCACGCTGAGCAGCAGGTCCGATTCGTCGATCACGCCGACGAGCTTGCTGCCCTCGAGCACCGGCAGCTGCGACACATCGGCCAGGCGCATGCGCTGGAACGCGGTCAGCAGCGTGTCGTCGGGCGCGACGCTGACGACGCTGCCGTCCTCGCTGCGGCGCGAGATCAGGTCGCGCAGGTCGCCGTATTCGCGCCGGTGCAGCAGTCCCTGGTCGACCATCCAGTTGTCGTTGTAGACCTTCGAGAGGTAGCGCGTGCCGGTGTCGCAGACGAAGCTGACGACACGCTTGGGCGCCTTCTGCTCGCGGCAGTAGCGCAGCGCCGCGGCCAGCAGCGTGCCCGTCGACGAGCCGGCGAGGATGCCCTCGCGCTGGAGCAGCTCGCGTGCGGTGCCGAAGCTCTCTTCGTCGGGAATCGAATACGCGGCGCGCACACCGGAGAAGTCGGCAATCGGCGGGACGAAGTCTTCGCCGATGCCCTCGACCGCCCACGCGCCGGCGCTGCCGACGACGCCGCTTCTCGTGTACTCGGCGAGCACCGAGCCGACCGGATCGGCCAGCACGAACGCAAGCGCCGGCTGCACGCGGCGGAAGTAGCGCGTCAACCCGGTCAGCGTGCCGCTGGAGCCGACGCCGACGACGATCGCATCGACGTCGCGGCCCATCTGCTCCCAGATCTCCGGCCCGGTGCCTTCCTCGTGGGCGCGCGGGTTGTCGGGGTTTCCGAACTGATCGGCATAGAACGCGCCGGGGATGTCGCGCGCCAGCGCGGCGGCGCGATCCTGGTAGTAGTCGGGGTGCCCCTTGCCCACGTCGGAGCGCGTCATGTGGACCTCGGCGCCCATCGCCTTCAGGTGCAGCACCTTCTCGCTCGACATCTTGTCGGGCACGACCAGCACGACGCGATAGCCCTTCGCGCGCGCGACCAGCGCGAGCCCGAGGCCGGTGTTGCCGGCGGTCGCCTCGACGACGGTGCCGCCGGGTTTGAGGCGGCCGTCGCGCTCGGCCGATTCGATCATCGCGACGCCGATGCGGTCCTTGATCGAGCCGCCCGGGTTCTGCGACTCGAGCTTCAGGTACAGCGAACAGCCGCCGGTGTCGAAGCGGGTCACGCGCACCAGCGGCGTGTGGCCGATCAGCGAGAGCACCGCGGGGCCCGTCGTGCTGTCGGGCGTGCTGCCCGGTCCGCTGCCGGTCGCGGCCGGCGCCGTCGTGGTCGTCGTCGTCATGGTCTGCTCCCCGCAAGTTGCGAATGCATGCCTGACGACGATGGTAGCCCTCGGGTATGGCCCTGTCGCCAGCGCCGGCGTGGCCGGCGCCGGTGCTCGGGCGGTGTCAGCGTTTCGCGTCGTCGTCGTTCGCGAGCCGCGGCAGTTCGACGCCGCCGCCGGCCTTCAGGAGGCCGACCTTCGTGTAGGTCGCGAGCTTCTCGCGCGTGTCGACGATGTCGAGGTTGCGCATGGTCAGCTGACCGATGCGGTCGGCCGGCGAGAACATCGACTCGCCCTTTTCCATCGTCAGCCGCTCGGGCTTGTAGGTCAGGTTCGGCGACTCGGTGTTGAGCAGCGAGTAGTCGTTGCCGCGGCGCAGCTCGAGCGTCACCTCGCCCGTGATCGCGCGCGCGACCCAGCGCTGCGCCGTCTCGCGCAGCATGATCGCCTGCGGGTCGAACCAGCGGCCCTGGTACAGCAGGCGGCCGAGGCGGCGGCCGTGGTCGCGGTACTGCTCGATCGTGTCTTCGTTGTGGATGCCGGTGACCAGCCGCTCGTACGCGATGAACAGCAGCGCGAGCCCGGGCGCCTCGTAGATGCCGCGGCTCTTCGCCTCGATGATGCGGTTCTCGATCTGGTCGCTCATGCCCAGGCCGTGGCGCCCGCCGATCTCGTTGGCCTTCAGGATCAGATCGACGAGATTCGGGTACTCGACGCCGTTGAGCGCGACCGGCCGGCCTTCGTCGAAGCGCACCCGCACCTCCTCGGCCTTGACCGCGACGTCGTCGCGCCAGAACGCGACGCCCATGATGGGCTGCACGATCTTGATGCCGCTGTTGAGCTGCTCGAGGTCCTTGGCCTCGTGGGTCGCGCCCAGCATGTTCGAGTCGGTCGAATACGCTTTCTCGGCCGACATCTTGTAGGCGAAGCCGCTCTGGGTCATGAACGCCGACATCTCGGCACGCCCGCCGAGCTCGTCGATGAAGGCCTGGTCCAGCCACGGCTTGTAGATCTTCAGGTTCGGGTTCGCGAGCAGGCCGTAGCGGTAGAAGCGCTCGATGTCGTTGCCCTTGAACGTGCTGCCGTCGCCCCAGATGTTGACGTCGTCGTCCTTCATCGCGGCGACGAGCATCGTGCCGGTCACCGCGCGGCCCAGCGGCGTCGTGTTGAAGTAGGTGACGCCGGCCGTCGTGATGTGGAAGGCGCCGGCTTGCAGCGCCGCGATGCCTTCGGCGGCGAGCTGCGCGCGGCAGTCGACCAGGCGCGCCTTCTCGGCGCCGTAGGCCATGGCCTTGCGCGGGATCTCGTCGTAGTCGGGCTCGTCGGGCTGGCCGAGGTTGGCCGTGTAGGCGTAGGGAAGCGCGCCCTTGAGCTTCATCCAGTGGAGCGCGGCGCTGGTGTCGAGGCCGCCGGAGAACGCGATGCCGACCTTCTGGCCGGCGGGCAGGTGCTGCAGGATGGTTGCCATGGGAGATGGTGAAGAGCGAGGGGCGTATTTTGCCCCCGCGCATCCACCTGTCTCGCCGTCGCGAGTGCTCAGGCCGAGTACGGCACCTCGGGCACCGGCGTGCGGAAGCTGACGTTGAGCCGGTTCCACACGTTGATCGTGCCGATCACGAAGCCGAGCTCGGCGATCTCGGTGTCGCTGAGGTGGGCCTTGAGCTGCGCAAAGTCGGCGTCGCTGGGGTCGCGATGCGGAATCGCGTTGACGGCTTCGGCCCAGTTCAGCGCCGCGCGCTCGCGCTCGCTGAAGAACGGCGCTTCGCGCCAGCCGGCCACCGCGTTGACGTGGCGCGGGTTGACGTCCTGCTTCAGCAGGTCGGCCCAGTGCATGTCGATGCAGAACGCGCAGCCGTTGATCTGCGAGACGCGCAGCAGCACAAGATCGATCAGGCGCCTGCCGAGCGTGCTCGAGCCGAAGCTCTGCGACAGCGCGTACATGGCCTTCATGGATTTCGGCGCCAGCGCCTGGTAGTCGATACGGGTTTGATGAGACATGTGAGTGCTTCCTTTTCGATCCTGGATGCCGCCCCTTGCGGCCTCCATGCACTCAAGACGGAGCGGGTGGGCGGGTTGTGACCGAACGGATTTCGTGGCCGTGACCAGCGAACGAATGAATCGATTTTCCTGACAGAATCGCCGGATCTAACAAAAATCCTTAGTCCCGATCGAAAATCGTGACCACCCCTGTCGGCTACGCATTTCTCCGTGAGCGCCTGGGCTTGCGCATTCCGCCGCTGTGGCGGACGGCGAAGGTTCAGCCGGTCGTCCGTGTGTGCCCGGGCGCGAACGGGACGCTGGCGGTGCCGCCGGCCGTCGCGCCGGCGGGCGACGACACGCTGGATCACGTGCTGTTCGCGCTGAAGCACGAGGGCACCGAGCTGCAGGTGCTGAGCCATGCGCTGCGGCACGTTCCGGCCGAGCGCATGCTGGCCGAGCTCCACGCCACACCGACCGGGCGCTTCGTCCGCAAGGCCGGCTTCCTGTGGGAGGCGTTCAACGGCCGCAGGCTCGAAGGGGCCGCGCCGCGCGGCAACTACGTCGAGCTGTTCGACCCGCATGTCTACGTCACCGGAGCGCCGGATCGCGATGCGCGCTGGCGCGTGATCTTCAACGGCATCGGCAGCCTGCGTTACTCGCCGACGGTGCGGCGCACCGAAACCCTGGCCGCCCTGCTTGCGAAGGATTTGCTCGGGCAGGCCGCCGCGTTCGCCGCCGAGATCGGCCCGGCGATGCTCGATCGGACGCTGGCCTGGGCCTATCTGGGCGAGACCGAAAGCTCGTTCGCGATCGAACGCGAGGCGCCGAGCGCCGACAAGGCGGCCGCGTTCGCCGCGTTGCTGCGCCAGGCGGGAGCGGCCCGCGCGCTCGACGAGGACCATCTCGTCGAGTTGCGCAATGCAGCCGTCACCAACCCGCTGGACCGTGCGCAGCAGTTCCGCACCGAGCAGAACTGGCTGCGCAGCGCCGCGCGCGGCGCGGCCGGCGTGACCTACGTGCCGCCGCCGCCCGCGCTGGCCGCCGAGCTGATGGGCGAGCTGATGGCGTTGGCCGATGCCCCGGCGAACCGGGCCGCGCTGGACCCGCTGATCCACGCCGCCGCGGTGTCGTTCGGCTTCGTCTTCATCCACCCGTTCATGGACGGCAACGGCCGGCTCTCCCGCTACCTCGTGCACCATGTGCTCGGGCGCTCGGGCCGCCTGCCCGAGGGCTTCGTGCTGCCGGTCTCGATCGCGATGAAGCGCCACGAAGACCAGTACCTGCAGGCGTTGCAGAGCTTCTCGGCGCCGGCCCGCGCGCTGTGGAAAGTCGTCTGGATCGACGAGGGCCGCTACGACCTCGAACTGCTGGGCGACGACACGCTCTACCGCTACTGGGACGCGACGCCGTGCGTCGAATTCCTGCTCGCGATGGCCGAGCAGGCGCTGCAGAAGGACCTGCGCCAGGAAACTCGCTTCCTCGCACGCTACGACGCGGCGCTGAAAGACGTCGAACGCCGCTTCGACATCCGCGCGAACGCGCTGGCCACGCTGCTGCTCGGCGCATTCCAGAACGGCGGCAGCGTCTCGCACCACCGGCGCAAGCAGTTCGCCGATGTCGTGCCGCAAGCCGCGTTCGACTTCATCGAGCAGACGGTGCGCCGGCACCTGGGAAGCCGGTGAGCTTGTCCGGGTTGCGTACCGAGTAGATCGCGGTGATGCGCCGGCCATCGGTCGCGAAGGCCTGCACCGATTCGAGCTGGCCGTCGATGTAGCGCAGCACGCCGGCCTCGCCGTTGATCGTCGTCAGGCGATAGCTGACGCGCGCGCCCAGCCGCAGGAACTGGGCCCAGTACAGGTTGGCGATGCGGTCGTGGCCATGCAGTGCATGCTTGAAGGCCGCGACCTTGCCGCCGCCGTCGCCCACCAGCTCGACGTCGTCGGCGAGCAGCGCCTTGATCGCGTCGCGTTGCCCGCTCTGTGTGGCGGCGACGAATTTCTCGAGCAGCCGCCGGTGCGTGTCGCGAGACACCTCGAAGCGCGGCCGCTGCTGGCGCACGCGCTCGGTCGCACGGTGCACCATCTGCCGGCACGCCGCTTCGCTCTTGCCGAGCATCGCCGCGATCTCGGGGTAGTCGTGGTCGAACACCTGGCGCAGCAGGAACGCGGCGCGCTCTTCCGGCGCGAGACGCTCCAGCACGTACAGGAACGCGACCGACAGGTCGCTCGCCCATTCGGCCACGGCCTCCGGCGTGCGCGCGTCGATCGGCTCGCCGGCCGGCTCTTCGCCGCCGCGCCCGCCGAGGCCGGCGAGCGGCTCGGGCAGCCACCAGCCGACATACGCCTCGCGCTCGGCCTTCGCGGCGCGCAGCCGGTCGATCGCGAGCCGCGTCGTCACGGTGACGAGCCAGGCCTCGGCCGACGCCAGCGTGCTGCGGTCGGCGCGGTTCCAGCGCAGCCACGCGTCCTGCACCACGTCTTCGGCGTCGGCCCGGATGCCCAGCATGCGGTAGGCGATGCCGAACAGCCGCGAGCGCACGCGGTCGAACGGGTCGGCAGACGGATCGTCGTGGGCGGCGAGGCCGCCCGAAGCAATCGGGATCATGGCGCGGAGGATTGTGGCGAGCGAAACGCGCTCTGTCTCATCCAGACGAATGGCGCACCTCGGTTGTGACAGCGTCCGGCGCACGCTCGTCCAGCGGTTGCGCGATCTCCTCGAGCGGGCGGTGCTCCGCCGCGATGGCATAGCGCCACGCACCGAGGCCGGCCAGCAGCATCAGCGCCGCGCCGATCGCGTAGCCGCCGGCGACAGCGCCGCGGCTGCCGGTCTCGATCAGCGCGCCGAACAGTGCGGGCGCGACGAAGCCGCTGGCGCCGGTGCCGATCGCATAGAACACCGCGATCGCGAGCGAGCGCATCTCGAGCGGGAAGACTTCGCTGGCCGTCAGGTACGCCGAGCCCGCCGCGGCCGATGCGATGAAGAACACGGCCGACCAGCACAGCGTCTGGCTGCGCGCGTCGAGCCAGCCCTCGGCGAACGCCCAGCCGGTCAGGCCAAGCCCGAGCGCCGACAGCACATAGGTCAGCCCGATCATCGGGCGCCGCCCGAAGCGGTCGAACAGCGGTCCCAGCAGCAGCGGCCCCAGCACGTTGGCGAGCGCGAACGGCAGGACATACAGGCCGACCTTCGTCTCCTCGACCCTGTGAAAGCGCGTCAGCACCAGCGCATAGGTGAAGAAGACCGCGTTGTAGAAAAACGCCTGCGACAGCATCAGCGCCAGCGCGACCAGGCTGCGCTGCCGATAGCGGCCGAACAGCGCGCGCGCCACGGTGCCCAGGCTCGGCGTCGGATCGGCGTCGGCGCGGCTGCGCAACCCGGGCGTCGCGACCGGCGGCGGCAGCGCGCCGTGCCGCGCGGCGACCTCGGCCTCGATGTGCGCGACGACGCGCCGCGCCTCGGCCTCATGCCCGTGCCACATCAACCAGCGCGGGCTCTCGGGCACGTGGCGGCGCACCAGCACGATGGCGATCGCGAGCAGCCCGCCGGCCGCGAACGCGGCGCGCCAGCCGTCGCGCGGCCCGAACAGGTCCAGCAGCACCAGGCTTGCCGCCGCACCGAGCGCCGCGCCGAACCAGAAGCTGCCGTTGATCGCGAGGTTCACGCGGCCGCGCAGCCGCGCCGGGATCAGCTCGACGATCGCCGAGTTGATGGCCGCGTATTCGCCGCCGATGCCCAGCCCGGTCACGAACCGGGTCAGCACGAACAGCCCGAAGTCGAACGCGAATGCGCTGGCGAGCGTCGCCGTCGTGTACACGGTCAGCGTCAGCAGGAACAGGCGCTTGCGGCCGAGCCGGTCGGCCAGCCGGCCGAACACCAGCGCGCCGATGACCGCGCCGGCGACGTACAGCGAGCCGGTCCAGCCGACCTCGGCGGCGTCCAGCGCGAGCGCGTCGGGCCGCTGCAGCACGGCGGCGATGGCGCCGACCAGCGTGATCTCGAGCCCGTCCAGCACCCACGCGACGCCCAGCGCCAGCACGATCCGCCAGTGCCAGCGCGACCAGGGGAGGCGGTCCAGGCGCGCCGGGATGTCGTCGTCTTCTCGGAAGGTCATGCGGGGGTCATGGGTGCGGGGGATGGGTGCAGGGCGTGGGTGCGGGAATATGGTGCGAAGGGCGGCCGGCGGATCGGTGCGGTGCGATCGATGTTCGAAGCTTGCACGGCGAGCGCGGCGTCCCGTTACCGCGGGTTACCCCACCGCGCAAAAGCCCGGGTTCGGTGTGCATCGGTTTCACGATAGAAACGGCGCATGCAACCGTTTCGTTCGTTATCTCTTTCGCCTTGGCCTTTGTTGTCGCGTTCTGGTTCGTCGCGGGTCCTTGCGCTCGTCACGGCGGCGCTGCTGGCCGCCTGCGCGACGCGAGCGCCCTCGCCCGGCGCACCGTCGACCGGTTCGCCGCCGCCGGTGGGCGGCCAGGTGCCGTCGCCGGGGCACCCCGCGGCGCCGCAACCGACGCTGGCGGCCGAGCAGAAGCGGCTGGGCGCACTGTTCGACGGCACGCCGGTCGTCTTCGCGATGCAGGGCGACGGCAGCCTGCGTGTCGAGGTGCCGCTGCGCTTTGCGTTCGACGCGGGTTCGTCGACCGTCAAGCCGCCGCTGGCCGCGGTGCTCGATCGCCTCGCGTCGAGCCAGCGCCGCGCGAACTCGCGGCTGCTCGTCGTCGCGCCCGGCGACAAGCGCGGCAAGGGCATCACGCTGGCGACCGAGCGCGCCGGCAGCGCGCGCGACTACCTGGTCGGGCACGGCATCGCGGCGACCCGCTTCGCGGTGTCGGGCGTGGTCGAGCCGGACCTGGTGCGGATCGTCGTGTCCGACAACGGCACTCCGCGGCTGGAGTAGTCGTCCTCGGTTGCGACGGGACCGAGCCTACCTTATAGTAGGTAGGTGATGGCGGCGACCCCTACCCGTACGACTGAACCGGACACCGGCGCGTCCACCCGCGAGCAGATCCTGCGGGTCGCGCGCCACCTGATCCAGACCCGCTCCTATCTGGGCTTCAGCTTCCAGGACATCGCCGACCAGGTCGGCATCCGCAAGGCGAGCCTGTACCACCACTTCCCGACCAAGGAGGCGTTGGCGGTCGAGGTGCTGCGCGAAGCGCAGCGTGCGTTCGAGGTGTGGTCGGCGGGCCTGCGCGGCACGCCGCAGGAGCAGCTCGCCGCCTACGTGCAGATGTACCGCAAGGCGCTGCGCGCCGGCCAGGCGATGTGCCCGGCGGGTTCGTTCGCGCCGGGCTGGGACTGCATCCACGAGGAGCTGCGCCAGACCGTGCGCGAGTTGCGCGGCGTGCAGATCGTCTGGCTCAGCGGCGTGCTCGGCGGGCTGCGGCCGCCGGGTGCCGGTGGCTCGCTCGGCGATGCGGCCGCCTCGGTGTTCGCGGTCTGCCAGGGCGCGCTCGCCACGGCGCGCATGACCGGCAACGTCGCCGACTTCGAAGCGTCGCTGTCGGCGCTGAAGGGGCTGTACACGCATTGAAACGCCGTCCGCCGTCGATTCCTTCGGAGCACGACATCGGTCGTGCTTTTTCTGGTCCGCAGAGCCTACCGATCAGTAGGTAGCGTGCGGCCTTCACCTTCGCAGGAGTTCCGTCCATGAAAGCCGTCATCTCCGCCTACGCCCGCTCGCCGTTCCACTTCGCGAAGAAGGGCGCGCTCGCCGGCGCGCGGCCCGACACGCTGGCCGCGCAGGTCGTGCAGGGGCTGCTCGCACGCACCGACCTCGACCCGGCGCTGCTCGAGGACGTGATCCTCGGCTGCGCATACCCCGAGGCGGCGCAGGGCAACAACCTCGCGCGCATCGTCGGCTTGCTCGCCGGGCTGCCGCACGCGGTGCCGGGCATGACGGTGAACCGCTTCTGCGGCTCGTCGATGCAGGCGGTGCACATCGCCGCGGCGCAGATCGAGGCCGGCATGGGCGAGGCGTTCCTGTGCGTCGGCGTCGAGTCGATGACGATGGTGCCGCAGGGCGGCTTCAACTTCTCGCCGAACCCCGCTCTCGCGGCGGACACCGCTGCCTATATCTCGATGGGCGAGACGGCCGAGAACGTCGCGCAGCGCTGGAACGTCAGCCGTGCCGACCAGGAGCAGCTCGCGGTCGAGTCGCACCGCAAGGCGGCGCAGGCGCGCGAGCAGGGCCGGCTGCGCGACGAGATCGTCGCGATCACGACCGAAGTCGGCGAGACGCTGGCGATCGACGGCTGCATCCGCCCGACGACCAACCGCGACGCCCTTGCCGCGCTGAAGCCGGCGTTCCGGCCCGACGGCGTCGTGACCGCCGGCACCTCGTCGCCACTGACCGACGGCGCGGCCGCGGTGCTCGTCACGAGCGACGCGTTCGCCGCGAAGCACCGGCTGCCGGCGCTCGCGCGCATCAAGTCGTTCGCGACGGTCGGGGTCGACCCGGCGGTGATGGGCATCGGCCCGATCCCCGCGACGCGCAAGGCGTTGGCGCGCGCCGGGCTGAGCGTCGCCGACCTCGATGTGGTCGAGATCAACGAAGCCTTCTCGTCGCAGGCGCTCGCGTGCATCCGCGAGCTCGAGCTGAATCCCGCGACCGTGAACCTCGACGGCGGCGGCCTGGCGATCGGCCACCCGCTGGGCGCGACCGGCGCGCGCATCACCGGCAAGGCCGCCGCGCTGCTGGTGCGCGAGAACGGCCGCTACGCGCTCGCGACGCAATGCGTCGGCGGCGGGCAGGGGATCGCGACGGTGCTCGAACGGGTGTGATTCCGTTCGGCGCGTGGCGTGCCGGGGTTCATCGCCTCGCCGCGATCAGCCACTCGGGATTGAACCAGCGATCCGCGTCGCCGTCGTAGGGCAGGCGTGTCACGTCCCAGTGCCGGATGAAGGGCGCGTAGGCGTCCCACACGACCGGTCCACCGCCGATGTACACGACTCGCCCGGCGTAGCGCGCCAGTACGTCTTCGGGTCGCTCGGCGGAGCGGATCACGACGCAGGTCCGGTCGCGGCGGGCGAACTCCGGCACGCTGGCGATCGTGCGCGGCCCGGCCAGCAGCACGTGCCCGCGCGTGATCTCGAAGAAGCGCTCGACGTCTTCAACGTACTCGCGGCCGCGATCGCCTTCCCAGGGCATGACGCCGCCGAGGCCCAGTTGCCCGCGTTGCCCGATGGCGCAGATGGCGCGCACGTCAGTCATGACTCGTCTCCCGGCATCGCATCGTCTTGACGGTTCGCGGCCAGGCGCTGCGCGAGCGCGGTGACCGCGGCTTGCGTCACGTCGTCATCGAAGCTCGGCATCGCGAGCTCGTTGGCCAGCGCGGTTTCGGCCAGCCGCTGCAGCGTGGCCGCATGCGGCAGCACGGTGCCATAAAAGAGCACGCGATCTGCGCGCGCGATCAACAGCGTCGGGAAGTTCTCGACGTCGATGCCGTCGACCAGTTCCGCCTCGTCCTCGATGTCGATCCAGCGCGTCAGCAGTTGCGTGCCGAGCGTGCCGCGGGCGAGTTCGGCGAGCAGCGGCGCATAGTCGCGGCAGGTGCCGCACCATTGGGCGCACAGGCAGGCGACGAGAAGCGGCGGCGCCTGACGATCAGCGGCGCTGCCGGCATCTGCCCGCGCGTCGATGGGGTCGTGCACATTCATCTGCGCGCAGTGTGCCTCGCCCGGCCGAACGGGGCTTATCTGTTTTCTCGATTTCATTTCCATGGATAAGGAAATTCAGAAACGGTCGTTCCGGTTCCGAAGGCCGGCCCATAACCTCGCGCCGATGCTCAAGACTATCCTGTTCCCCGTCTCGACCGCGAAGCGGCGTTGGGCATGAGCGGCGGTACGCAGGCCCTCGGCCCGATCCTCGCTCAGAGGGCGAGGGCTCGCGCGCCCGACCCCTCGCCCAAGCGCAAGCCCCGCCGCGTGCTGCCCGGCTTCGGCCTGTCGCTCGGCTACACGATCGTCTACCTGTCGCTGCTGGTGCTGATCCCGCTGTCGGCCGTGTTCCTGAAGAGCTCGACGCTGGGCCCCGAGGCTTTCTGGCACGCGGTGACGACGCCGCGCGTGCTGGCGTCGTACCGGCTGAGCTTCGGCGCGTCGCTGCTGGCCGCGGCGATCAACTCGGTGTTCGGGCTGCTGCTCGCGTGGTCGCTGGTGCGCTACTCGTTCCCCGGCAAGAAGATTGTCGATGCGCTGATCGACCTGCCGTTCGCGCTGCCGACCGCGGTGGCCGGCATCGCGCTGACCGCGCTGTATGCGAAGAACGGCTGGCTCGGCTCGCTGCTCGAACGCTTCAGCATCAAGGTGGCGTTCACGCCGCTGGGCGTGCTGGTCGCGCTGACCTTCATCGGGCTGCCGTTCGTCGTGCGCACCGTGCAGCCGGTGCTCGAGGACATCGACACCGAACTCGAGGAAGCCGCGGCGAGCCTGGGCGCGCGGCGCTGGCAGACCGTGCGCCACGTGGTGCTGCCGATCCTGACGCCGGCGCTGCTGACCGGCTTCGCGCTCGCGTTCGCGCGCGCGGTCGGCGAGTACGGCTCGGTGATCTTCATCGCCGGCAATCTGCCGCTGGTGTCGGAGATCACGCCGCTGATGATCATCACCAAGCTCGAGCAGTACGACTACGCCGGCGCGACCGCGGTCGCCGCGGTGATGCTGGTGATCTCGTTCGTGCTGCTGCTGGGCATCAACGGGCTGCAGGCGTGGAGCGCGCGCTCGCGCGGCGTCGGCGCGGGAGCGCAGCGATGAGTGGAGCGACGAGCGGGGCCGTCGTCGCCCTGGGCGCGCCGAGGATCTTCGGCGACGCGCATCGCTTCGAGGCGAACCCGGCAACGCGCGAGCAGCCGTGGGTCCAGTGGACGATCCTCACGCTCGGCCTCGGCTTCTTTGCGCTGTTCCTGCTGCTGCCGCTGGCTGCGGTCTTCACCGAGGCGCTGCGCAAGGGTTTCTCGGTCTACCTCGCCGCGCTGCTCGAGCCCGATGCGCTCTCGGCACTGGCGCTGACGCTGACCGCCGCGGCGATCGCGGTGCCGCTGAACCTCGTATTCGGCGTGTTCGCGGCATGGGCCGTGACGAAGTTCGATTTCCGCGGCAAGCAGCTGCTGATCACGCTGATCGACCTGCCGTTCTCGGTCTCGCCGGTGGTCGCCGGACTGATCTACGTGCTGTTGTTCGGCGCGCAGGGCTGGTTCGGCCCGTGGCTGTCGGAGCACGACCTGAAGATCGTGTTCGCGGTGCCGGGCATCGTGCTTGCGACCGTGTTCGTGACCTTCCCGTTCGTCGCGCGCGAGCTGATCCCCTTGATGGAGGCGCAGGGCCGCGAGGAGGAAGAGGCCGCGACGGTGCTCGGCGCATCGGGCTGGCAGACCTTCTGGCACGTGACGCTGCCGAACGTGAAGTGGGGGCTGCTGTACGGCGTGATCCTGTGCAACGCGCGGGCGATGGGCGAGTTCGGCGCGGTCTCGGTCGTCTCGGGGCACATCCGCGGGCTGACGAACACGCTGCCGCTGCACGTCGAGATCCTCTACAACGAGTACCAGTTCGCCGCGGCGTTCGCGGTCGCGTCGCTGCTCGCGCTGCTGGCGCTGGTCACGCTGGGGCTCAAGACATTCGTCGAGTGGCGCCAGGCGAAGGCACAGGTTCAGGCGCCATGAGTGCACTTACCGCAGAGCTCCCGAGAAACCCATGAGCATTCAGGTCCGCAACATCCATAAGTCCTTCGGCAACTTCACGGCGCTGGGCGACGTGAGCCTCGACTTTCCGACCGGCGAGCTGGTCGCGCTGCTCGGGCCCTCGGGCTGCGGCAAGACGACGCTGCTGCGCATCATCGCCGGGCTCGAGACCGCCGACCGCGGCCAGGTGCTGCTCGACGGCGAGGATGCGTCCGACACGCACGTGCGCGAGCGCCAGGTCGGCTTCGTGTTCCAGCACTACGCCCTCTTCCGCCACATGACGGTGTTCGACAACGTCGCGTTCGGGCTGCGCGTGAAGCCGCGCGGCGTGCGGCCCAGCGAGGTCGAGATCAAGCGCAAGGTCCACGAGCTGCTGGACCTGGTGCAGCTCGACTGGCTCGCCGACCGCTTTCCGCCGCAGCTCTCGGGCGGGCAGCGCCAGCGCATCGCGCTCGCGCGTGCGCTCGCGGTCGAGCCGCGCGTGCTGCTGCTCGACGAGCCGTTCGGCGCGCTCGACGCGAAGGTCCGCAAGGAGCTGCGCCGCTGGCTGCGCCGGCTGCACGACGAACTGCACATCACGAGCATCTTCGTCACGCACGATCAGGAAGAGGCGCTGGAGGTCGCCGACCGCGTCGTGCTCATGGACCACGGCCGCGTCGAGCAGGTCGGCTCGCCGAGCGAGGTCTACGAACGTCCCGCGACGCCGTTCGTCTACGGATTTCTCGGCGCCGTGAATCGCTTCAGCGGGCATGTCGACGGCGCGCACCTGCGGGTCGGCGCGCAGACGCTGCCGCACGGCTCGGTAGGCCTGACGCAGGGCGCGAGCGCGCTCGGCTTCGCGCGGCCGCACGAGCTCGGCATCGCGCTGCAGCCGGTCGCCAGCGGCATCGCCGCGAAGGTCGGCCGCGTGCTGAGCTTCGGCGCGGCCAGCCGGGTCGAGCTGCTCGGCGCCGACGGCGCGCAGCACTACGAGGTCGAGCTCGCGCGCGAACGCGCGGACGCGCTGGCGCTGCAGCCCGAGCAGGCGGTGTGGCTGGTGCCGCAGCGGCTCAGCGTGTTCGAGGAAGCGGCATAGTCGACCATGAACTTCCAGCAATTGCGGATCATCCGCGAGGCGGTCCAGCGCAACTTCAATCTGACCGAGGTCGCGAACGCGTTGTTCACGTCGCAGTCGGGCGTCAGCAAGCACATCCTCGACCTCGAAGACGAGCTCGGCATCGAGCTGTTCGTGCGCAAGGGCAAGCGCCTGACCGGGCTGACCGAGCCGGGCAAGGAGCTGGTCGGCATCGTCGAGCGCATGCTGATCGACGCGAAGAACATCAAGCGGCTGGCCGAGCAGTTCGCGAACCGCGACGAGGGCAGCCTGACGATCGCGACCACCCACACCCAGGCGCGCTACGCGCTGCCGCAGGTCGTGCGGCGCTTCAAGCAGGCGTATCCGAAGGTGCACCTGGTGCTGCACCAGGCCGGGCCGGCCGAGATCGTCGCGCTGCTGCAGTCGGGCGAGGCCGACATCGGCATCGCGACCGAGTCGCTGGATGCGAGCCCCGCCGGCGGGTCACCGTTCGTCAGCTTTCCGTTCTACGAATGGCATCACGCGGTCGTCGTGCCCGAGGGCCATCCGCTCGCAGCGTCGGCGGGCCCGCTCACGCTCGAGGCGCTGGCCGAATACCCGCTGATCACCTACCACGAGGGCTACACCGGCCGGCCGCGCATCGACGCGACCTTCGCGACGGCCGGCCTGGTGCCCGACGTCGTGATGGCGGCGCTGGACGCCGACGTGATCAAGACCTATGTCGAGGTCGGGCTCGGCGTCGGCATCGTCGCCTCCATGGCCTTCGACGCGGCGCGCGACAGCGGGCTCAAGCGCCTCGATGCGTCGCACCTGTTCGAGCGCAACACCACCCGCATCGCGGTGCGCCGCGGGCATTACCTGCGCGGCTACGCGTACCGGTTCCTCGAGGACTGCTCGCCGGCGCTGACGCCGGCGGTGGTCAAGGAGGCGCTGGATTCGGACTGAATCCGCGCGTCACGACAGCAGCTGCTTGCGCGCGCGGTGCAGCCGCACGAACAGGTTGTCTTCGCTGATGCCGAGCTGGCGGCACACCGCCTCGGTCGGCTGATCGTCGAGCACGCGCAAGCGCATCACGTCGCGCAGGCCGCTGGGCAGCGCCTCGATGCGTTCGAGCGTGCGCGCCAGCAGCTGCTGCTGCTCGGCGATCTCGTCGGGGCGCGGCTGCGGGCATTCGATCGCGAGCGCGCCGTCGTCGTCGGCGACGTCCTGGGCCGACTCGAAGCCGGTGTTGCGGCGCACCGCGTCGACGATCTTGTGCTTCAGCACGGCCGTCAGCCAAGAGCGCAGCGCGGCGCGGCCGGCGAACACGGCGCGGCCCGACAGCACGGCCTCGAACACGTCGTGCACCACGTCCTCGGCGAGCAGCGGGTCGCGCAGCCGGCGCTGCGCGAAACGCACGAGGTAGCTGCGGTGCGAGACCAGGTCGGCCCAGCCGACCTCGGACGGCATCGCGGCGAACGGCGACGAGGCGGCCTGATGGCGGGCGGGGACGGCGAGCGCGGCGGCGGTGTTCATCGGGGTGGCGGGATGTGTGCTTCGGTGCCTGAACTTTCGGCGCCGCAGATCGCGCCAGCCTCACCGAAGATCACAGGAAGATCACATTTGCATCAGCGCTCGGTGGCGCGGCGCGCGGCCGGGCCCGTCGCGCCGGCGTAAGAACCGCTGGGGCCGGGCCGACAATCCGGGCATGGCTCCGCCCGTGACCGCCGGTTCTCCCGGTTCTTCGATCAAGCGCGCCCGCATCCTCGTCGCCGAGGACCAGGCCGACATCCGCGACCTGCTCGTCATGAACCTCAGCGGCGCCGGCTACGAGGTCGACGCGGTCGGCGACGGCGCAGATGCGCTCGCGCGCCAGACCGAGCGCGCGGCCGACCTGCTGATCCTCGACCTGATGATGCCGCTGATGGACGGGCTCGAAGTCTGCAAGGCGCTGCGCCAGAAAGGCAGCGCGACGCCGATCCTGATGCTGACCGCGAAGTCGACCGAGCTCGACCGCGTGCTGGGCCTCGAGCTCGGCGCCGACGACTACCTGACCAAGCCGTTCTCGCTGGCCGAGCTGCTCGCGCGCGTGAAGGCGCTGCTGCGCCGCGCCGACCTGCTCGCCGCCGCCCAGGCAAACGCGCAGTCGTCGGCGCAGCAGGCGAAGGCGATCCGCAACGGCGAGCTCGAGATCCTGCCCGCCAAGCGCCAGGTCACATGGCGCGGCAAGTCCATCGACTTCACCGCGCTCGAGTTCGACCTGCTGCTGCACTTCGCGTCGCACCCGGGCCATGTGTTCTCGCGCTCGCAGCTGCTCAACGCCGTCTGGGGCTACACGCACGACGGCTACGAGCACACGGTCACGACGCACATCAACCGGCTGCGCGCGAAGCTCGAGGCCGACCCGATGCGGCCCGAGCTGATCCTGACGGCGCGCGGCGCCGGCTACAAGATGCGCGATGCGCCCTGACAAGACGCGTGGCACGGGCGCAGACCGATGACCGTCCGCGCCAAACTCGCCCTGACCGTCTTCGCGACAGGCATCTTCACGGTGCTGCTGGTGCTGGTCACGGTCGTCTACGCGTTCCAGCGCTTCGAGCACGAAACCGCGTACCGGCGCGGCAGCGCGTTCCTCGCGCGGGTCGCGGCGACCTACGACAATCTGTTCGAGATGCGTCAGCGTGCGCCCGACGAGCTGCGCGCCTGGCTGCGCAACATGGTGCTGTTCGAGCCCGACACGCAGCTCTACCTGCTCGACCTGGACGGCACGGTGCTCGCGTCCAGCGGCACCGCGAAGCTCGCGCCGGGCTTCCGGGTCGCGATCGGGCCGGTGCTCAAGGCGATCGGCCAGCCCGACGCGGCCTACGTGATGGGCGACGACCCCGAGCGCATGGACGCCCATGCGGTCGTCGCGGTGCTGCCGGTGCGCCGCGTGATGATCCGCCCCGACGCGCCTGTCCTCGGCTACCTGTACCTGGTGCTGCACACCGAGCAGCTGCCCGCCGACCGCTGGGCCGCGCTGCGCATGAGCCTCGCGCGGCCGGCGCTGTGGCTGATCGCCGCGGTCTGCGCGTCGACCACGCTGCTGGCGGCGCTGATCATCGTCTCGGTGACGCGCCCGCTGCGCCGGCTGACCGACGCGGTCGCGACGATCTCCAGGCACGGCCTGGCCGACGACGGCGCCGCCGCGCAAGCCGCGTTCGGTGCGATCAAGGGTTCGAACGACGAGTTCGGCCAGCTCAAGAGCGCTTTCGACATGATGCTCGCGACCTTGCGCCGGCAGTGGAATGAGCTGCGCCGGCTCGACCACTTCCGGCGCGAAGGGGTCAGCAACCTGTCGCACGACCTGCGTTCGCCGCTGACCGCGACGGTCGCGTGCCTCGAGACGCTCGAAGCGCGCTGGGCCGAATCGTCCGCATCGCCTGCCAGCCACGACGCCGCATCGCCTGCCACCCACGACGCCGCATCGCTTGCCACCCACGACGCCGGATCGCTCGCCACCCACAACGCCGTTCGGGCTGAGCCTGTCGAAGCCCCCCAAGACGACCGCCGCCTGATCGAGATCGCCCTGCGCAACACCCGCAACGCCGCACGCCTCGTGCAGTCGCTCGGCGACCTGGCGAAGCTCGACGAGCCTGAGTTCCGCCTGCGCGGCGAAGTCGTCGACGTCGGCGAGCTGCTCGACGACATCTGCCTGCGCTTCGCCGACCGTGCGGCGCGGCAGCGCGTGACACTGCGCGCCCTCGAGCCCGGCGAGTCCGCCGCGGCGCCGTTCGCGAAGGTCGATGTCGAGCTGTTCGAGCGCGCGATCGCGAACCTCGTCGACAACGCGCTGAAGTTCTGCCCGGCCGGAAGCGTCATCACGCTGTCGGCGACGATCGACGTCGCTGACGGGCGCTGGGTTCGCGTGCGCGTCGCCGACACCGGCCCGGGCATCGCCAGCGCCGACCTGCCGCATCTGTTCGACCGCTTCTACCAGAGCCGCCAGAGCGTTGCGCCGGCGACCGGCGAGGGCGGCAGGGGGCTGGGCCTGGCCATCGTCAGGCGCATCGCCGAGCTGCACGGCGGCGACGCCACCGTGGCCAGCGCGCCGGGCCGCGGGACCGAAGTGGTGCTGTCGGTGCCGGCGGCTGCGCCGTGATGGGGCGCTGCGGCGCTTGCCGCAGCGCCGCGCCTGGGCGGGAAACTCCTAGTGCGGCCAAGCGCCAAGCGGCCTACAGTCTCGCCACTCGTCGCGGGCACTGCTCTGGTGCCGGCAGCGCGGGGGGCTGAGGAGACAAGTCAGCACGCACCACGGCCGAGCGCCGCGGGAAGCTCGAAGGCAGGTCGCAGTTGGGGCCGATGCAAAACGCGAAGGGCGCCTGGTTCACACCCGGCGCCCTTTCGTCTTCCAGCGCGGCCGCTCTTCGCTGTTTCTTCGCTGTTTCGCCGCCCTCTGTTTCGCGCCCCTCGCCGCAATCTCGCCGCGCCGAGGGCAAACCCTCTTCTATATAAGCATATTGTGATAGACGATATGTCGATCGGAACGAGGGAAGCCATCGTTGAGCCCTGACGACCGCCGCCCCGGGCGGCTGCGCAAAGCGCCGGAGAACTTCATCGACGCCGCCGGCATGCGCGCCGTGTTCGACGAAGCCCGGCACGGCCGCCGCGACTTCATCCGGCGCGCATTCGCCGCGACTGGTGCGGCCCTGACCGCGGCGACGACGGCACCCGCGGCCCGAGCTTCCGCGGCCAGCGCGGCCAGCGTCGACAACGACGCCGGCGATCCGAACATCCTCGAGCTGCCCGAGCACAGCCGGGGCCTGGGCCAGCCGGTCGCGACCGACGGCTACGGCAAGCCGTCGAAATACGAGGCGAACGTGCAGCGCCGCCAGAGCCCGGGGCTGACGCAGACGCGCCAGGCCTCGGTGTCGTTCGCGCCGCTGCAGTCGCTGTTCGGCATCGTCACGCCCAGCGGCCTGCACTTCGAACGCCATCACCAGGGCTGGTGGGACATCGATCCGGCCAAGCACCGCCTGATGGTCAACGGCTCGGATGCCGCGATCGTCAAGACGCCGACGGTCTACACGCTGGACGAGCTGATGCGGATGCCGTCGGTCTCGCGCTTTCACTTCATCGAATGCGGCGCGAACACCGGCATGGAGTGGGGCAACGTCGCCGTGCCGACCTGCCAGTACACGCACGGCATGCTGAGCTGCAGCGAGTTCACCGGCGTGCCGCTCAAGGTTCTGTTCGAGAGGTGCGGCGTCGACTACAAGCGCGGCCGCTACGTGCTCGCCGAAGGCGCCGACGGTTCGTCGATGACGCGCACGATCCCGATGGCGCTGGTCGAGAGCGGCGCGGTGCTCGTCGCCTACGGCCAGAACGGCGAGATGCTGCGGCCCGAGAACGGCTACCCGCTGCGCCTGGTCGTGCCCGGCGTGCAGGGCGTGAGCTGGGTCAAGTACCTGCGCCGGCTCGAGGTCGGCGACATGCCGTACGCCACGAAGGACGAGACGCTGCACTACGTCGACCTGATGCCCGGCGGCCGGCACCGCCAGTACACGAGCCTGCAGGAATGCAAGAGCGTCGTGACCACGCCGTCCGGCGGCCAGGTGCTGCTGGACCGCGGCTACTACAGCATCAGCGGGCTGGCGTGGTCGGGGCGCGGCAAGGTCGCGCGGGTCGACGTCTCGACCGACGGCGGCCGGAACTGGCGCCGTGCCGCGCTGCAAGGTCCGGTGCTCGATCGCGCGCTGACCCGCTTCAGCCTCGACTGGGTCTGGGACGGCAAGCCGGCGCTGGTGCAAAGCCGCGCGGTCGACGAGACCGGCTACGTGCAGCCGACCTACGCGCAGCTGCGCGCGGTGCGCGGCTCGCGCTCGATCTATCACAACAACGCGATCCAGACCTGGTGGGTGCAGGAGAGCGGCGAGGTCCGGAATGTGCAGCTCGCGGCGTCGTGAGGTCCGCGCGCGTGACGCAGCGGCGGTTGCCGTCGCCGCGCTGCTCGCCGCGCTCGCGCCGGCGCCGTCCGCATCGGCGGCGCCTGCGGCGCTGCCGGACGCATCGCGCTCGTACCCCGGCATCGGCCGCGCGGCGACGTCCGCCGAGCTGCAGGCCTGGGACATCGACGTGCGCCCGGACTTCAAAGGCCTGCCGCCGGGCGCCGGCAGCGTCGTGCAGGGGCAGGCCGTGTGGGAGGCGAAGTGCGCCTCGTGCCACGGTGTCTTCGGCGAGAGCGGCGAGGTGTTCAATCCGATCGTCGGCGGCACGACCGCGGACGACGTGCGCAGCGGCCGCGCCGCGCGCCTGACCGACAGCGCCTACCCCGGCCGCACGACGCTGATGAAGCTCTCGACCGTCTCGACCCTGTGGGACTACATCCGCCGCGCGATGCCGTGGAACCAGCCGAAGTCGCTCGCAGTCGACGAGGTCTACGCGGTCAGCGCGTACATCCTGAACCTCGGCGGCGTCGTGCCCGACGACTTCGTGCTGTCCGACCGCACGATGGCCGAGGCGCAGCGCCGGCTGCCGAACCGCGACGGCATGAGCACCGCGCACGCGCTGTGGCCCGGGCCCGAGTTCGGCGTGCGCACGCCCGACGTGCAGGCGAGCCCATGCATGCGCGACTGCGCGGCGGCGGCGTCGGTCGCGTCGTTCCTGCCCGACTACGCGCGCAACGCGCACGGCAACCTCGCGGATCAGAACCGGCTTGTCGGACCGCAGCGCGGCGCGCGCACGGCCGCCGCGCCGGCCGACGCGGTGCCGGCGACTGCCGCGTCGTCGCCATCGCCATCGCCGCCGCGTGCCGCCCCGACCGCGCTGCTCGACCAGCACGCTTGCAGCGCCTGCCACGGCGTCGACCGCCCGATCGTCGGCCCGGCCTTCAAGGACATCGCGAAGAAGTACGCCGCGCGCGACGACGCGGTCGGCTATCTCGTGCAGAAGATTCGTTCCGGCGGCAGCGGCGTCTGGGGCGCGGTGCCGATGCCATCACAAGCCATCGGCGAGCCCGACGCGCGTACGATCGCGCGCTGGCTCGCCGAGGCCGCCGGCAGTGCGGCGGCCAAGTAGGGAATGCACAGACAGGTCCATCGGACCCCAGAGGAGAACACGATGCAAACGACGACGATGCCTGCGCGTCGCCGAGCCCTCGCGGGCTCCGCGAAGGTCGCGCTGCTGCTGTTCGCGGCCGGCGTGCTGCCCGGCGTGGCGCGCGCGCAAGGGGCAGCCTTCAACCAGCCAGCGTTCGACGCGAAGGCGATGGCCGATGCGCTGAAGGCGCTGGGCGCCGGCGCACCCGTAGCCAGCGGCGACGTGACCCTCACCGCGCCCGACATCGCCGAGAACGGCGCCGTCGTGCCGGTCGGCGCATCGACCGCGCTGCCCGGTGTCAAGCGCGTGCTGCTGCTGGTCGAGAAGAACCCGTCGGTGCTGTCGGCGGTGTTCGACGTCAGCGAGATGGTCGACGCGAACTTCTCGACCCGCGTGAAGATGGGCCAGTCCTCCGACGTGTATGCGGTCGCGCTGATGGCCGACGGCCGCGTGCTGTACGCGAAGAAGGAAGTGAAGGTCACGCTCGGCGGCTGCGGCGGCTAGGGCCTGTTAACGCTATGGGAGGGCTCGCGTGACTCAGCAAAGCGGCGCCTGCAAGGCGCAAAGCGCAGCCGTAGCAGCGGCTACGGCGAGCATTTGCAACGCGGCAGGCG
>Ga0070706_100001678_pt1 | contig 23061 bp, 28 predicted proteins | sample KBSK5501metaG_FD_65476 | JGI IMG/M metagenome (GOLD analysis project Ga0070706, IMG submission 65476) | Corn, switchgrass and miscanthus rhizosphere microbial communities from Kellogg Biological Station, Michigan, USA - KBS K5-50-1 metaG | ecosystem: Host-associated > Plants > Roots >... | reverse complement strand
AGCTGGCCCTGATTTCTGGCCAGAGCGCTCTTGGTCTGCTCCAGTTGGGCGGCATAGGCGCCGGCGATGTCGTCGCGATTGGCTTGAATCGCGGCTTTCACCTTGGCCGTCAGGCTGGCCATATCGGTCTTGTACTTGGCCTCTTCCCTTTCCAAGAGCGTCACGTTGGCCTTCACCATGGCGATGCTCTCATTCATCCGCGGCACCTGGTCGTTCATGTCGCGGATATTCTGCTGCAGAATCATCTCCGGGTCTTCTGCCACCGAGATGAAGAAACCGACGAAGGACCGCACCACTCGCGTCAACCGTTGCCACATAAATTCCTCCTGCTTCAGGAATGCTGCGCTGTGTTCGATGGGGGCGGCGGCGCATTTACATCGCCCGTCGTAATGGGGTTTTCGGTAACAAAATATCCGACCGCCTCGGCGATCTTCTTTTCTTCCTGCTGTTTCTTCAGCCGCCAGCCGGTAAAACGTTGCTTCTCCCGCAAGACCTCTTCGTTGTTGCTTTGAATTTTCGTTCGCTGTTCGGTGACATACTTGTCAATCTGCGCCTGAATCTCACTGTTCTCTTTATTCTTACGCGCTTCCAGTTCTTCGGCTGCGCGCTGCTGCACGCGCTCATAAGTGTCGAGTGCGCGGTCACGCCGAATCGCGTCCTGGATGATCTCCTTAATGTCCACGTTGGCAGCATCCAGCCCGACCAATACCGAAGACCGCTTCACGTCCGAAGGCAAATTGCGAATGTGCTCGCTCTCGAGCATTTGTGAAATCTTGAGGATCGAATAGCCCTGCGGCGGGGTCGGAATTTCCGCCGCTTTGTAGATCTCCTCGAACGAAGTGGGATCGGAGATGGGCGTAGTAAATTTCGGCTCTGCGGCGATACCGGATGCGATTTCCGCCACGGTCTGCGCCGCACTCTTGGCAGCGCCGGGAGCGTTCGATACATTCGAGGGGCCTTGCTCGGGGCCGCCCGCTTCGTCTACGGAAACAATGTAGTTGTACCACTTCTTCGACATTCTGCCTCCGGGGACGCAGTCCTGCGTGTCAGTTGAAATAGCAACTATAGAAACAAGCAAGAAGGTGACCTTGAAAGCTACGACCGGACACGCTGTTTGTCAATTGTTTTCATAGAGTTCCGAAAGCTGCTCCCAGCATCTCACTTAACTTACATCTTGTCCTAACCGCATTGGTCCATCCACCGCTGCGGGAGCAACTGTACAGTGGTCTTGGGCGCTGTGCAATTCAGCTAGAATAAACACTTTGTTTGTTCAAATTGACCTTTGTTTTTGAACACAGCGAGGGACCATTCCTTGATGAATTTCGCGCCTGCCAACGACATTTCGTCCATATTGAGCCGGGTCGTGGAAGCGAAGACCGATTACGACAAACGATTACTCGCCCAACAACTGGGGACTAACTATCGCTCGCTCATGTACTGGCTTCGAGGAGAGCGGCCGCTGCCCGCGCATCTGCTGCCACGGCTATGCGTTCTTCTCAATAATTGCGAAGTCCTTGATTTTCTCGAGAGCCAGGCAGGTCGCGTGGCGTTCAAGCTGCCGGATCCCCATGTGACGCTGGAAAAGCAATTGGTTGCGATATCCAACCTTATCAAGGAGGTCGGCGAGGCACTGGAGAGCGTTGCAGAAACCCTGGCGGACGGCGTGGTTGAGGAAAATGAGTTGAAGGCGACCATCCCTAAACTCGAGGGCGTCATTCAGGAGTGCGCGTCCCTGAAATACGTGCTGGAAGACCTCTGCAAGAAGAGCAGGAAAAAGAGAAAAAACTGGCCTGCACGAACGCGCTGAGGATCCCTAAGCTTGGTTAGCGCGTCCTCCCCGGAAATCCTAAAGCCGGTCAAGAGGACCGGCTGGCGACACGTCATGGAGCGCTCGATTGTGCCGATGATGGGCCGCGATATGAACGGCGTCCAGAAAGCTGACAGGTCCGGCTACACAATTAAGTGTAGTGCTAGACGGCGATCGTGTACGGGGGAGCGAACTCGGGGACGCTGTCGGATGTTCGGAAATGAAAAGAACGTTCCGACGTGTTGCAGAATGCAGAATAAGGCGTCCAGCTACTAACGGAGATACGCCATGGCCAAGGCCGCAGCAGTGAAGATGTTCATGCGATAGTGCTCGCTTCCCCAAATTTTCCGTTTAGGCGGAAGTTGCCAGTGTAGGGCTGAAATTTGCTCATGGATTCCGCGAGCAACAAATGTACCAGGGTACCGTTGGCGAGCCGAACGGTCGCTCCTGAATCTTCGCGGTCGCCCGCAGGAGCAGGCTGGGTTTCCGATATAGTAAAGGGTGCTGACGTTTGATCGGAACTGGTTGTGGTGGGCGCCGGCTGCTGCCCGTGAGCGGCCTGCAGCAATCCTGGCTGCCCCAGCCGCCGGTTCAATTGTTCACGGAGTTTGTGCAGAGTGTCACGTGCCGCTTTGCCACCTGACAATCCGCCGCCCTCGGCTGCATGTTCCCGCCAGATTCGACGCCCCGCCGTGTCGTAGCATTGCACGGTTACCTTGAGCCACTTCGTCATCGGAAGATCGACAACGACATACAGCAGGTAAGCTGCCCCGGAATGGTAAGCCATTTCTTGCACGGCAGACAACGGCAGCTCAGCCTCCGAGGATGCAGCGTTTCCTTCAATCAGCGCTTCGACTCCGTTCGCGCTCACATATCCCTTGATCTCGCTCACCACCTGTTGGAACACCTCTGGCGTGCTGAGCTTCACATGCCCGCTGGTCCTCTGGAAGTAGAGGTAAGTCGTCTGCGGGCTCGGAGTAGAGGTGGCCTGGACCCATGCAGGCGCGTATGGCGCAAAGCTCAGAAGGAAAAGTGAGAGAGCCGACGACAGAAGTGACGCTGAAACAGGAGGTGGCATGCCTTCATCCAAGGTTCCAAGGAAAAGCGCTTCTTTATAGCACGTGCCATGCCGCCGGCTCAACGCGGAAAGCGAGTTGTTCGCACTTCCGAGCTCTAGGAAAGAAAAACGTCGGCAGGCATGACTCCCACGATTGTGAAAGGGAGCAATCGTTGAGCACTCCAGCTTCCGGCTTGCAAAACCACTCACCCAGTACCCACAAGTTCAGTTGTGGACAGAGACAGTCACCTCCACGAAAAGCCGACCGAAGGATTTGTAAGTATTAAATAGTTGTTCGAGTATGTTCAAAATCAACATCATCGTCGCAATCGTATGTGTAGTCGTGTATTTCCTCCGGAGGAATTTTCGCATCGCTTGGTACGTGCTCCGCACCGGAGACGAGCACCCCGACTGGGACAAGTTAGGTGGTGACTATTTCGTCGCGGATTGGGAGAAGCGGGGTCCAAAGAATTCTGCTGTGAAAGAGGAAGCGAAAGCGCCAAACGTCTCGGAGTACTGACGGATTTAAGGTTTCGGGAGGGAAGAGCCGCCCGGTGTGTGTGCGGTTTTCTTTTGGCCGTGGGTTAACTCGTGAGACTTACTGCTACATCTTGACGGTGAGGGGTTCGGTGAGTTTGGAGGGCCAGCGCAAAAGAAACTAACATCAGCTTTTTCATTTAGGGAACTCCTTTCCGCGCAGAATTACTCTTGCGGACGTCGTTCATCTCCTCCCTCGCATCGGATTGCGGAGGGGAGGGGGTTGGAAGTGGCACTCTTTTATCGCTAAGTGAAGTGTGCTCCTTCGCGAAGCTTTCGGTCAAGCGCATGCGGGTGGCCGTACGCGGGTGGCCCGCAAAAAATGCCGTGCGCAGGGAGCGCGAGTCCGCCTTACTTTGCTGCTTGGTGTTTGGCGAACTCTGCGGGCGTGAACTTGCCGCCTTGGACGTAGCTTGCGTTGATCTCCGTAAATTGCTTCCACTTCTCGGGCAGGTCATCCAGCGCGAAAATTGCGGACACTGGGCAGACCGGCACACAGGCGCCGCAATCGATGCACTCGATGGGATCGATGTAGAGCTGCGAGACTTCATCGAAGCTGGGACGGCCATCATCGTAGGTCGTGCCCTTCTTGGGGTGGATGCAATCTACGGGGCAGGCATCGACGCAGGCGGTGTCCTTCACCCCGATGCAGGGCTCGGCAATGACGTACGTCATAAGCCCCCCCTGCTTCCACGCTATGCTTCTCAGAGGGCAGATTCAAGCGATGCCGGGCGTAAACTGCTGGGGTATGACCATGATGGTGGAGAAGATTTCGGCGGTGACCCTGAAGGTGGCTAGTATGCGGACCTCCGTGCGGTTTTACAAAGATGTTTTGGGCATGGAGATTATCTACGGAGGCGAAGATGGATCTTTTTCGTCGCTCCGCGCCAAAGACGCGGAATACCCGATCCTGAATCTAGAGCAAGGTTATTCGGTTCCAGGCTGGGGACGGATGATTTTCTACGTGGCGGACGTGGATACGTTTTGGGAGCACCTGCGGGGAAAAGGACTTCAGCCCGAGAGCCCGAGAGACGCGCCATGGGGCGAGCGGTATTTCCACATGCCAGACCCGGACGGCCACGAGTTGTCGTTCGCGCGTCCGATCTAGCAGTCTTCCAACAGTCGCATGAACTCGTCTGGGGAGAGGAGAAGCTTGCGGATGGACTGGCGCAACACTGGTGGACGCTTGTTTTGTCCGGGATGGGGTTCTCGGAAGGAAACAATATTCGGGATACGTCCCGGGTTTATGAACGATCTTTCTGAACCTTGCTTCGTCTTTTGGGCCGTGTAGCCCAGTTTCCGGAGCACGCAGACGAAACTCCTCCACGGGACCTGAGTGGGTAGCCCGGGCATCAGTTAAACTCTAGGGCACCGCGATCTTCAACGCAAACGACGCCGACGTGTCGTGAGTTTGTTTAAGGGGTCAAAACACATGCGAGGATCGAGCGGGAGGTCGCGGAGAGGACAATCCGCACCGACCTGAGGGAGGTGCGTTTGGCGTACTACAAAGTGCGGATTGAGGTCTGGTGCGATTGGAATCCGGCGGAGAGCAATCTTATGCGGCGCCGCTGAGGTCAGCATCTACGGAAATATTCCAGGCTTTGAGCAGCCATTCTGGGATATAGCAGCGGTTCCTGTTCTCTTTGCACCATTCGCGCAGCTCGGCTGAGACGATGTACTGTTCCGCTGTTAGCTGTAATTGCCTAGCCTGCATTTCGAATTCCGTAGAAAGGACCGAAGCGGGCGGCATTGGCCGCCCCCAGTTTGGATTGCCACGCTTGCGCATCATCACGGTTAGACCCCGCCCGCCAATACTACTCCCCCGAGCCCTAGTCAGCGATTGAAATGATGGTAGAGCGTCGAGCTTACATGAAAAAAGCCCCGTATCGGGACCGAGGCATTCTCAACTCTTGCGCGGATCTGTGAATCAGGCGGCGGTGATTTCATCTTCGGCGCTTCCAGTTCGTGGCCGTCTTCCCGGCCGCGTGCCTCATACAGTTCGTGCGCGCGCAGTCGGATCTGCTCTTCGAGGTCGTCTGCCGGTTCGTTCCTTACTGTGGCTGGCTGTTTCTTCGGGGGATTCATGAGGGAACTCCTTCGGGGCAAACGTACGCCTGAACACTTCCCGGGTCAATTGCCTAAGATTAGTGCAGTGAAAAGCGTACACTGCTGCGGTATGGCCGTGACAGTAGACATGCAAAATACGGGTGATCCCGTAGTGCGGACGGAAATTATTGCGCTTATTGAACACGTCCTCAGTGATCGGCCGGGCGATTGGCGGGTCTCGATTATGGGGTCGCAGGCGAATGATCGGTGGGAGATGCGGATCGCTGGGCCAAATGGGTTCGAGCGGTCTTATACGCTCGAAGGAAGTTCGGGCGAGCATCGGCCCGAGGCGATTGCAGTCTTGCTTTGCCGGTTAGTACCCCAGGATAGGCGAGTTTCGTGAGCACGAGAAATGAAATATCAAATTGTTCACGCGCTTCAGAAATCCCTACTCAACCCGCCGATTAAGCTCCTATTTGTTATCGGCGTCGCACAGGTTGTGCTTATAGTTGTGCTTATATAGGTTGCACTAATTTGCATATTGACACTCGTCAAGGTTGGGAGCACACTTGCCACCTCCTTTCCGGTGAAACCCGCGTCTGGCAAGGCTCAGAACGAGTTCTACTCGGTGTGAAGGAGGATATTCATGAACCATAACTTCAGAAAGTCAAACTTCTACTGCGCGATGATGGTGTTACTGCTGTCGTACTCTGCTTGGGCGCAATCTTCGAATGTAGCCGAAGCCGGGCGCGGAATCAGCAATCCAAACAGCTGATTCGGAATGCCGTGAGCCGAGACATGACACGGCAAGATAAGAAGGGGGTCATCTGCTGCTCCCGACGCGGACCAAGGGTGACTCTTTAGTAGGTCCAAAAATCCATGTCGAGAAAGGTAAAAATATGCGATTGATACATCGGCGCCTGCTTCGCGCTGTCGTGCTTATCGGGCTGACTGCGAGCCTCGCGATCCTACCCGGGGGATCCATCGCACCGTCGCCCGGCACGCTGCGCTTCGTCCCCCTGATCCACGTGGGACCCCATGTCCCGAGTTCCGTGATTACCTCCCACGGGGGAGTCCTCCCGGACCTGAAGATCCACTTCTACTTTCCCTCGGACATCACTGCCGCATATGGGGTCGACGCTGTTCACGCGGCGGGCACCACCGGGGCAGGACAAACCATCGTGATCGTGGATTCCTACGGAAGTCCAACGGCGCTGCAGGACCTCCAGCAGTTCAGCTCGGACTTCGGCCTCCCAGCACCGAACCTGCAGATCTACTACCCGTGCGGGACACCCACATTCAGCAAAGCAATGCATGGCGTCCAGGCCGGTTGGGCGTTCGAGACGAGCCTGGACCTGCAATGGGCGCACGCGATCGCTCCGGACGCGAACCTGGTCCTGGTGGCGACCAATCCGGCCGAGACCCAGGGGGTTCAGGGCTTAGACTGCATGTTCAAGGGAGAGAGTTGGGCAATCCAGAATTTCCCGGGCGCGGTGCTTAGCCAGAGTTTCGCTACGACCGAGCAATCGTTCCACTCTGCCGCGGCGACACAGGTAGCCGGGTTCGAGAAGGTCTACCAAAAGGCCGTCGCCAATCGGGTGACGGTCCTTGGTGCGTCGGGCGACTCGGGTACGGCAAACCCCGACAAGCAGGGTCGCCTATTCCCGGAGCCCACGGTTAACTGGCCGTCGTCGGACCCGTTAGTCACGTCGGCCGGTGGTACTTGGCTCCAGTACGGATGGAAGTGGGATCCCACCATCTCGGCCAACGACTTCTACACGTGCCTGAACACGGTTGCCGACTCGACCACCTGCTTCGGGCAGTACCTGAACTACGACCCCAGCGTGGCGACGACCGAAGCGGTGTGGAAGGAGGACTGGCTGCCGGCCGCTACCGGTGGCGGGCGCAGTGTGCTCTTCTCCACGCCGAGCTTCCAGTCGGGAATCTCCTCAAGTCTGCTCCAGGGTTCGCGGGGGCTGCCGGATCTCTCATGGAACGCGGCCGTCGATGGCGGCGTGCTGACCTTCATCGGATTCCTGGGCGGCGCAAATAACGGGTACTACATCATTGGCGGGACGAGCGCGGCGTCCCCGCAACTGGCAGGCGTCGTTGCCCTCGCCAACCAAGTCCGGCAGCAAAACGGCAAGCAGTCCATAGGCTACCTGGAACCGGTCCTGTACCAGCTACCGGCGAGTGCCTTCAACGATACCGTTCCGCTGACTTTTGGGACCGGTGCAGGCGTCACAACGCTCGACAGCAACGAGCAGTACGGCACCGGGATACCAGGCATGGCTACGACGAGCGGATGGGACCTGACCACGGGCTTCGGCAGTCCGAAGGTCCCGTTGTTCGTGGCGGGGTTGGCGGCGGCTCCTTAGGTCCTGTCACTGAACGAAAGGTGCCCGGGTCTATTGGGTCTTGTTAGACACTTAAGATTGGTGCAGTGAAGGCTGCCTGTTTTCGGTGGAAAGGAAAAAGCCTCCGCTCATGGGCTGAGGCTTTTGACGTTTTGGGCGAGCTTACTCGGGGATGCTGGTTTCGGGTGTGGCCTGCACCTGGGGCTCTGGCGCGGGCGGCTCTTGGACTTGCACTGGCTGAGTGAGCGCGGCCTCTTTTTTGCGGGCGCGGGTTGCTGCTGCCGTTCTTGCGGCGGCCCGACGCGTGCGGGTTTTTGCGGCTTTTTGTCCAGCCGCTCGACGCTTACGCGTCGCCGCAGCCTTCTTGGCCGCAGCGCGCCACTTGCGAGTTGAAGCGGCTTTTTTCGCAGCTGCCTGGCGCTTTGCGGCATTGCGTTTCCGAGTTGCGGCTGCCTTCCGTCCTGCGGTCTTGCGCATGGGACTCATGTTTCCTCCGGCCAGTTCTTGTGGCACCGCATTAAACCTGAAATTCATCAGACATGCAAGCACGACGAAATATGCGGGCGGCGTAAACTGTTTCGGGCGACTGGACCTGGCGACGAGCCCATCGGGTCTCTTAGAACATTCGTGAGTACGAGAAATGAAACATCGAATTGTTCACGCTCGCCGCGCTGCGCGAAGAACTCACCTAAGACTTCACCCAATCCATCTATTGCACTGTCGGTCAGAGAGGCGTGAAACGTGCGGTCATTCCTGGTTTCCTGATAACTAAGGGTATTTCTGTACGATTGCGCAGAGGTGGCCACAAGAGAGGCTCCGTCGCCGGGATTCTCGGCACCAGGCTGCCCCACTCGGGTGCCGCATTCGACGCAGGCGAGGGCGGCCGGCTCCAACAGTTCCCGACAGTTTTTGCAACGGACCTGAGCGGCACAAGCTTTGCAGAAAAATCCACGCTCGGCCAGAGTTTCACCACAAAGTGGGCAATTCATAGATTCCCTCAATCACGCAAATGTAACAAACGGCACACTTGGGGGCCAGGATAGCTGGAATTGCCGGGATCGGGAACTCAAGACGCCCATAAGGTTTTTTGGGTAGTCATGAGAGATCTCCGGAGCAACTGAACGAGGACGCCGGTCAAGCTTACGACGTTGCGTATTAACCCCTATTAAAACGGCAGCTTCATTTCTTACGAGCTGCTTCTCTGTTTCCTTCGAGGGTTCGAGGTATTTTTGCGTCATCGCAAGAGACTCGTGGCCTAGCCAGACCTGGACTCTGCCGGCATCCGCTCTGAGTTGACATGAGTACTTGGAGGGACGACACTGGACCCGCCAATACAGGCCATCACATCGTTGGGTGAAAACTCCGGTCCACACACCTTGCGGACAGTACTCGCTCAACCGACAACGGAGGGTATTTTTCTAAAACCGAGCAACATTCCAGCAGCATTATAAGGAGGCAACAATGCCGAATCTTTCGGGTTCTTTCTCTGGGAGAGCCACCTCGCAGTCAACAATTGCTTTGCACGACGTTTCCAACCACGAGCTGAACCTGCTCGAGGTCAGAGGCGTCCAGAAATCCCCTGATGAGAAGTGGAACAACTCCAAAATGACCTACTGGGGCACGGCCGACGTGATCGCTGGCAACGGTCCGCAGCGCGGCTACTTCGTCAACGAGCATTCTAACGGCGACCGCGACTTCGGCACTTTTGAAGGCAGGATCGCCACTTCCGACGGACAAGTCACCATCGAGGGCGCATGGATATTTACCGGCGGCACGGGAACGCTCGAGGGTCTCACCGGTGGCGGCAGCTACAAGGGTCGGCTGACTTCGCCTGTGGAGGTTGAAAATACCTGGGAAGGGACGTACGAGCTTGCGGAAAAAGTTCGGGCGGCGTGATTTCCTGGACTGCCACCACAAGAATAAAGGTTTGCTGTAATCGCATTTCGAACGGGCTCACTCTGTCATGTTGAGGGAGTGAGCTTTTTTATCCCCGTGCCACTCCTAAAACGGCAGTTTCATTTCTTCGAGCTGCTTCTCTGTTTCCTTCGACGGTTCGAGGCAAAAGTCATTCCTTGGGCTGGTCAGCCTCTGCGAAATGCAGTCGATTCACGGCCTCACGCCGGAGTAACGCCGAGACGGGTGCCAGTGCCTGCATTCTCGCAATCGGCAAAGGTTTTTCCTATTTCGGTGAAAACTGTTGCACACTGCTTCGCGCTGCCCGAGAGGCCGCTGGGAGCAAGGGAAGGCGTCTCCGCCCGGACTGGCGCGGTATGTGATTGAATGCACTCAATTTGGTGCGGTAATTGCTGCCTCACGCCACGGGCGTTATGCCCACGATCTTCTGTCGGTGAAGAGCGCGGTTATGTGGATCGAAAGACTGCTCTATGGCGTGCTGCGGGTGCTGACACCTCTTGGCCCACGATATCTCGGCCCATCTTTCCTGGAACGCGTGTACCTGCTGTGGACGTTTCGCAACTTCACCAGTCTGCCCCTGGTAGTGCTCAATCATCGGCAGCAGAAACTGGTGGACCGGCTTTGCTCACAGCAGAAATTTGTATCCCTGGCGTTCGAAAACGATATGTTTGACCAGCTGCTGATCGGTACTGTCGAGCGCTTGTCGCCCAGGCCTTCCCAGACGGAAACACAAGCCGAAGGCGCGCTGTCCGGGCTGGCTGCTTCAGGGGTCTTTTCACACTCTTCCGGTGCATAGCCTTTCCCCCGCGTTCCGTAGAGCTTGTAAACTAGACCAGCTGACAGGCTAGAAACGGCAGTGTCAGCCCTCTGCGGGCGCCGCCTCCGGAAAATGCAGGCGATTCACGGCCTCACGCCGGAGTTCGGTGCAGACGCCGAGGTAGCGCTGTGTGGTCTTGATAGACTTGTGGCCGGCGAGCGCCTGGACATTGGCTATGTCGCAACCGGACTGCAGCAGGCGCGTTAGGAATGTAGAGCGGAACTTGTGGGGATGGGCGGCGGCCACTTCGGCGCGCTTTGCCACCCGCTCCACAATTTTGTAGATATGAGCGTGGCGCTTGCCTCTTCCCGTAGGGAAGACCCACGCGGACACCCGGGGCAGCTTCTTGAAGGCGTCCACGAGGCGGTCGGACATTTCAATTTGCCGTTCCTCCCAGGTTTTCGGCGTGAATCCATACTCCGGCTTGGCGGAGACACGCAATACCTTCTTTTTGAGATCCACATCTGCCCAGGCAAGATGGCAGATTTCCTGTTCGCGCATCCCGGTGTAGCAGAGGGCAAGGAGGAGCGCCCGCTCGATGGGGTCGGCGATCTTCAACATTTCGCCGAGTTCTTTTTCGCTGTAGACGGTCGGGGGCTTTTGGAGGACCTGCCGGGGCTTGATCTTTGATGCTGGGTTTTCGCGTAAGCCCCTAAACTCGACGCACCAGAAGAGAAAAGCGCGGATCATGGTGATCTCGGTGTTCAGCGTCACCGGGGAAGCAACCTGGGTCGCCCGAAAATCCCGGAATTCGAGGATGTTTCCCCGCGAGATCTCGTTCAGGTATTTTTTCGACGAGAAGTAATCGCGGAAATGGGCGAGTACGGACCGATAGCGCCGGTACGTATTGAGTTTCTGATTGACCTTGACGTGGTTGAGGTAGGCCTCGATGGTGGCCGTCTGGGGAACCGGTGTCTCCTCCTCGGGAAGACTTGGCGCGACGATCCTGCCCTGCTCGGTCGCCTTGCCCTTGAGTTCGAGAATTTTGCGCCGGCGGGCTTCAAGGACCTCCGCGGGGCGGATGCCTGCGCGAGCACGGCGGCGCTTGTGGTCTTCATACCACTCGAGATAGTAGGCGCCGTTCTCGCTAAGGCCCCAGACGAACTTGCCCTGGGGAGTCTTGCGGACTGGCTGAAATTTCCAACTGCTGTCAACACGCGCGTATAGAAGCAGGTTAACTTTGTACATTTGGGCCCCAGGTGCGGGAAGCGCTTACTGTCTACTATTACCAAAATAGCGGACAGGACGCAATATAAATCGATTGTTTTCAATGGACAGATGAGGACGGAAGATTCTCAATCTTCAAACACGGGTTCGATTCCCGTTAGCGCTACCAGCTATCATCCGCTAAGACCCGCTAAATCAGCGGTTTTTGTTTTTGTCTCGAAAGGATGATGGTGCTAAAACTAAGTCGTTGCTGCTGGCCGCGACGTGTGATAAAGCTGCCAGGCAAACGCTCCCAAACCAAGGCAAACCACGCCGAAGCGGATTAAACCGCCAGCATAGGGGATGAATCCGGCCACCGTGATGATCAACAGCCCTACCAGCAGACCAAGTAGCCAGTCGCGCGTTGTTGCGGTAGCCCGCTTCAGCAGTATCTTCCCCAGAAACGCCCCAACCCACACCTTGGCCAGGTAGATCGCGGCCAGGTAGAAAGCGAGCAGCATCAGCGCCACCGGGATGCCCACCAGAGTGGCGCCGCCTACGACCATGGCAACCGGCGCACCCACCAGCACGGCCAAGCCCAGCCCCGCGCTGCGCCACCCCGCGCCAACCGCCTGCGCGGTGCCTTGGAAGAACCCGGGGAAGAGAACTAGGCCCAACCACCCCACCAGCATTGCCGCCAGCAGCCAGACGGCCTGGAAGAAATAAAACTTGGGGTGCGCGAAACGGATCTTCTTCACCTGTATCTGGATGTCGCGCTTGCCCCCAATAGTCGCCCCGTCCGCGATGTGCACGTCCTTCGGCTGGTGCACGCGTGCGGTCAGGTTGCCGCCGACCCGGGCGGCGTTGGCCAGCGTGAGGTTGCCGCCGGTCATAGTCAGATCACGACCGATACTGCCGCTCACATCGGCACTGCCCGCGAAGACTGTGACGCTGCGCGTCACGTCGCCTTCCAAGCCGACATCGGCGGCGCCCACCACGATGCCATCGCCCACGTGGCCCTTGTCGTCCACGCGCAGCGATTGCACCCAAGCGTAGATACTGCGTCCAACTTGTCCGCCGACGTCGAGCGATTGGGAGAAGGTGTAGATGTGGCCCTCCACGGTGCCGCGGACCTCGGTCCTCTGGGCCCAGCTCAGCAGGTCGCCCTTAACGGTGCCAGACACCTCCACTGTCCGGCCGAAAGCCAGCAGGTCTCCCTTCACCACACCCTCGATGCGCACCGTATTGCCCGCGGCTACCAGGCTGTCGTCCACGGTCTCGTTCGCCGCTACGGTCACGAACTCACTGTGGCGCCGCTCCAAAGCAAAGCTGGGCAACGAGAGGGCGAGCAGCACGGTCAGCAAGCACAGGCCCGACCGGGACCGGCGCCACCGACGTCCCAGCAGCAGTGCGCTGCTTCCCAACAAGCCGAGTAAAGATAGCCATCCCACGATGTCAGCATAACGAGTCAGCACGGCAGTACCTCCGTGTCCAAAGTAGTAAGAGAGGCTGAAGATCAGATTCATGCCACCGGCGGAGCTGAAGGGATTCAACCACCCAAGCACTTCTGGGACCCGCTGTTCCTCGAACCATTGCGAGACGGCGGCACCCAGGGCCAGCACCGTAGCCACTGCTGCCAAGTCGCCCCACACCCAAGACCGGCGGAACCAGGGTAAGCCCTGGCGGCCGGTCGCTTCTTCCGGAAGCTCGCGCAAGACCGCTTTCAGGACGCGGTTCTCGGCGCGCAAGGTCTCCACGAATTCCCGGCAGCGCGAGCATGCGGCCAGATGATTTCGCACCTGGCGTGCTTCTTCCGGCGCGAGTTCACCGTCCACGAAGATGGCGTAGGTCAGTTCCGAACAACAGTCCATGGTTACTCTCTCTCGCGGGCCAGCACCCGGCGCAGCTCCCGCTTGGCCCGAAAGAGCAGGACAGCCACGTGGTCCCGCTTCAAGCCCAACCGCTGGGCGATTGAGTCATAGCCCAGGTCGCTGTAATAGCGCAGGACCAACGGCACACGATAGTTCTCCGGCAGGCGGGCAATGGCCTGCCGGACTTCCGCCTGCTGTTCTGCGCTGATGACCTCGCTGAGCGGCGACGGCCCTGGGCCGGCAACCTCCAGCAGCGCGGGATCTGCTTCAGCTTCCCCGATCACTTGCCTCTCCCGCTGCTTGCGCCGCAGCGCGTCTATGCAGTGGTTGCCAGCCACGCGCAGCAGCCAACTTGGGAAGGGAACCGAGCCGTCGTAACTGTCGATGGACCGCTGCAGCTTGAGGAAGACTTCGCTGGTCGCGTCCTCAGCTGTCTCCGTTGAGCCCAGAAGGTAACGGCACAAGCCGAAGACCCGCCGGACGTAGCGGCGATGGAGCTCCGCCAAGGCGTCCGCGTCATGGCCACGGGCAAGCTCCAGTACGCTATCCAGTTCCAGTTCCTCCATCCGGCTTCCGTGGCCCTCGCCGGGCCGCGGTCCCTTTGCCTTATTGCTCGCGGGTTCCATAAAGCAGTACGCTGGGCGGCATCGAAAGTTACACTCATTCGAGCATGACAGGCGAGAAAGTCTAACTCCCCGAGATGTTGCAGCAGGGGAAGAGTTTAAGCGGCGGCCAGGAAGCGCTTGACCGTCTCCCCCCACTGTCCGCGCGAGACATCATTGGCGGCGACTTCATCGGGCCAGGTACGCGACAAGTACCTAGGCGGGCCCATCAGGAAGGCGACCTGCTGCCGTGGGTCCGCTGCCGTAATCTGCTCGTAGAATTCGAGCGCCTCTGCGGGGGAGTATCTGCGAACGTCGAGCATCACGAGATCGTATACATGGGGTTGCCACAGAAATCGTGCGGCGGGAATCTCTTCAGCTTCATACACCTCGACTCCGTGAGTTCGCAAGACGGCAGCGCGTACCTCACGCGTAGCCTGAAAGCGGTCGATGAGAAGAACTTTCTTGTCGGCAAGAGCCGGGTGACCGCGAAGTGGTGGGCGGTACATAGGACACCCCCGAAACGAGCGCGCCCTTTTTAGGAAGGGTGATTCGAACGAAGTCTGCGCTGAGCAGGGGCGGGAGTCAACATAAATATAAAAAGCCCCGATGGCCAGTTGGGAGCTTTCTTTTCTTCGAGATCTTTGGTTTGGGCTACTCGCAGCTCAGATGGCAAGGCTAACTCGACAGATAAGGAATTTAGTTGCGTGATAAAAATACATGTCGGCCGTGGCCGCTACCTCCTGGCCTCACCGGCGGGAAACCCTGATTCTGTGAAGCGGAAACCGTCTTGCGATCTCCACCTTAACCAGTTATAGCTTGACCACTTTCGCGACTTACAGTCCCACTAGGCTTGCGGGCATAGGCGATCTTCTGAAGATCAGCCAGGGTTGTTAACGCGTTGCGGAGTGCAACGCGTTCCGAGATACTGCTGTCCGCGTTTTCATTTTCGTCCTTGACCATTTCTTCCAATCTCTCGTGGATCGCATCCTTCGCATGTTTGATGCGATGTCGCAGGTTGACTCTGTCCGGCTCAAACAATGCAACATCCAAGAGTTCGCTCCAGCCTTTGGTGTCATTCGTAGCCATGATGTGACTCCCCGACGCTAACGAGCTAACAGCAATACATCCGGGGCTATCCTTGCCCCTGCACAGCAACTTACCACGAGAAACGGGAGAGCAGCCTCACACGCCGGTTCATTCGATTCGGACTGATGGCCACTGCCCCTTATGGTTACCGAGCGCGCCTCTCTGTGCGGACTGGCTTCGAGCCGCATTGAAAAAAAGATGAACTCTAAAAGAGGCCGGATGAAATTGAAGTAGTACGCTGACTGCTGAATGAATGGTCGGGCGGATTTTGCTCCTGTAGGACAATGGAAGTCAACAGAAATATAAAAAGCCCCGTCTCGCCATGGTAGACCGGTTTGGGATGGTTGCCGCATAACACCTCCACCAGCTTACGGGCATCGATCCGATCACTCTTGTTCCCTCTTTGAGCGGTTCCTCCGCGGATTGCAAACGACTAACTTGGCAACATGCGGTTTGAGCACATCGTACAACCAGGCTGCCCAGGTTCCTTCTTCGAAGGTCACTGACCAAGTTCCGCGATTCCCGCGCCCTAAGGGGATGCTTCCGGATTCGCCGTGATCTCGACCAGAATCCCACGGGAATCTAGAAAGAGCCTGCCAAATGTCATCAATTTAAACGGTTCCCCGGTGTGATGAGAAGAAACTGCAAAGGCACGAGTCTACCGCGAAAAGTATCCAGTCTTCGAGTGCACCTTGAGTCCGTCCTGCTTGGGTCGGATGACGATCTTGCGGAAAGAGTCGTCTTTGATGGGATTGCTCGGATAATAAGCCAGGTCGTAGGAGCTACGCAGTTCCTCGCCGATTTGATGAAAGTACGTGTGCGGGTCGACGACTCCCGCATCAAACGCGGTGCCACCCGTTTCTTTTGCGATGCGATCCATCACGGTGATCCCGTATTTATTGCGTGCGGTGAGCTTGCCGTGTTCTTTCTCCGTATAGCGGATGGAGAACAATATGACGTTCGCGCTCTGCGCGGTTTCAACCGCCGTCATCATGTCGTGAGAGCTGGAGTTATCTTCACCGTCGCTGAAGATCAGGAGGGCCCGCCGTCCGTTCTCGTTAGCGAGTTTTTCGGCTACGGAGTAGAAGATGGAATCGTAAAACGCTGTGCCGAGGTCGCGCGACTCTTTCGGACCGAGTTCCGGAAAATGCTTGTCATCGTGTTCGAAACGATTTAGGCCATCTAGAATTTGGGCGCTCGATTGGGTGAAGTCGGTCACGAGGCGCAGATGGTTGCCGAAGCACAGCATGAAGGCACGGTCCTTTTGCCCAAGGACATCTTGAAGGAAAACCTCCAGGTCGCGCTTATGCTGCTTGGAGAAATGATCCTGGCTGCCGCTGGCATCCACAATTAATCCGAGGGTGAGCGGCACGTCGGAACTTCGAGAGAAGAAAGCAATCTTTTGAGGAACCGCGTCCTCAAAAACCTCGAAATCCTCCTGGGTCAGGTTTTCGACCAGCGCCCCAAGGGAATCCCGTACCGAGAAGGACACATTGACAAGGTTGACCTTAACGCGAACGGGCTCTTGCGAGAAACAGACGACGGCGGCGAGCAGTGTAAGCAGCAGTGCGGGACGTCGCATAGCGATACAGAGTAAGCCATTGCTACAGACGAGAGGAAATGAAATTGGTTACTGCTCTGTATCAGGTCTCGGGTAACGTCGTCGGGCAGGAACTTGAGCGCTACTAAAGCGCCTAGCTCGGTGTCCTCGGCCTGGTAAACGACGCCAAAGCAATACCGTTCTTGATCAGCGTGTTTTTTTTTGCTGCTGTCGAGCGTCTGTAAAGCTCCGGGAGTTCCGCCTACTGTGAAGGTCGGAGTGACGCCTCATTTTCTTTCCATGGCAGCGGGTGCTTGATTATGTTTGCGGTATACGCTCCGCCGGCCGGTCAGGGGATTGCTTCCCCTTTCAACATGATGTGGATGGTTCCAGATCCTGACGTTGCTCCTGCTATCTGGCAACTCGAGTGCCCCAATCGCTTTTTTGGATCAGCGTCGAAGGCCCCGTACTCCTTTACGGGAAAGTGCCTGCCGGCCGTCTTCAGGCTGCGCCGCGCCAACCGCGATCAGTTCCGTCGCTGTCACCAGAGGTCATCTATTCATTCTTTGCTGAAACATTCTCCACCGCTGGGCGGTCCAGCCGAGTCCATCGCGGTTTTGCGATCTGCGGGTTCTGCGATCTAGTGTATCTTGGGCAACGAGGTGGTGCCCCGATGAGAGCAATTTTCTCTGTGCCAGCGTTAGCCCTTTGCATCGCGCAGCTTTGCATGGCACAGGTGGATCCGCGCTGGAAGCCAAACGATCCGGACCGTCCATTGCCCCCGGTGATTGAGCCTGGAACCGCGAGCACGCAGGACGCGCCGGGACATGCTCCATCTGATGCGGTTGTGTTGTTCGATGGCAAGGATCTTTCCCAGTGGGCGGGCGAAGATGGGCAGCCAGCGAAGTGGAAAGTAGCCGATGGCTACATGGAAGTGGTTCCCCATAGCGGCTACATCCATACGCGCCAGCCGTTCGGTAACTGCCAATTGCATGTGGAGTTCGCGGAACCTGCGCCTCCGGTTGGCGAGGATCAGGGACGTGGCAATAGTGGCGTGTTTTTGATGGGCCTCTACGAAATCCAGGTGCTAGATTCGAATCAGAACAAGACCTACGCTGACGGCCAGGCATCGGCCGTATATGGGCAATTCCCCCCTCAAGTGAATGCCTCCCGGGCGCCGGGACATTGGCAGACGTATGACATAATTTTCCACGCTCCGCGTTTTGACAAAGATGGGAAGGTGTTGTACCCGGCGCGGGTCACTGTTCTGCACAATGGAGTGCTAGTGCAGGACAACGTGGAGCTGTCGGGCCCCACTGGCCACCATCAGCGGCCTCCCTACAAACCGACGCCGGACAAGCTGCCGCTTAGTCTCCAGGATCACGCCAATCCGGTGCGCTTCCGGAATATTTGGATTCGTGAGCTGGGCGAGGGGCAGTAGAACTCAAGCTGGTGGCATTCACCTCAAGCCGGTTTCCCCTTTTCTAAACGGGGTCACCATGACCCAAGAGAAAGTCCGGCTACGATGTCGTAAGTCCGGTGCTTTTCGTGTTCCGGTCGCCCGCACAGGCGCGACAAGAAGGGCGCGGCAGCGGGGTAACACGAACCCATCTACGTCGCGTCGCCACGACTGTCAAAGGCTCAGGCGACGACCGACGCGATTGCTCAATTCGAGGTCTTCGGTGGCCATGCAATCTGACCACCGCGGCGGTAGGCCAAGTTGCCGAGTTGGCCCGCACGGGCGGCGGCGACCCCGGTTTCTACCGGCGCGTTCGGCTCTTTGCGCGTCTTGATACACCTGAAGAAATTCTCCACATGTGCGATGGTGCCGTCGCGGAAGCTGTGTTCTGTGAGAACCGGATTTTGCCCATTGTCCACGCTTTCGCGATAAACGCCGAAGCCGCTGCGATCGATCTTCAATGTTGCCTCCGTCCCGCGGAACTCAAGTCCACCACCATCGATGGAAGAATTCATCATGCCCTCGTACGCTACATCAAACCCGGGATAGCGGAAGGCCGCCTGGATGGTGTCGGGACAATCCCACTGATCGAAAACATATTTGTCCGCGAGCATCTGTGCTTCACGCGGCTGGTCGGATTTCATGGCCCAGTGCACCACATCGATCCAGTGGGTGAACAAATCGGTCATGGCGCCGCCGCCGAAATTCCAGAACCAACGCCAATGATTAAATTTTTCCTCGCCGAATGGCTGATCAGGAGCGGATCCGAGCCACAGCTTCCAATCGAGCGCCTGTAGGTCGATGGGCTTTGGTGCCCAGTCTCGTTGATAGTTCTGCCACCAATAGGTTCGCACCTGGGGGATGCGCCCAAGACTGCCTGCCTGAATCAGACCGACGGCATCACGGAAGTGAGTCCAACTTCGCTGCTGCATGCCGCACTGCAGAATCTGCTTGCTGGAACGGACGGCGCGGGTGAGTGCGGCTCCTTCCTCGATGGTATGGGTGACAGGCTTTTCCAGATAGACGTCTTTGCCAGCCGCTAGGGCATCGACTGCCATGCGAACGTGCCAATGGTCCGGCGACGCGATGAACAATGCATCGATGTCCTGCTCGAGTACTGCGCGATAATCCAGGTGGGTAGTCGCGACACCGTTTGACCGTTCCTTGACAGCATCGCGGTGCGGCGCATATACGTCGCTCACGGCCGCGAGCTGGTAAGCGCCGACCTTGTCGGCAGCATCGAGCAGTTGCCGCATTCGGCCTCCGGCTCCTATGACTCCGACGCGAACGGTATCGTTGGCACCAAGCACTCTCGTTGAGGCGAGCGCAGTAAGTCCACTTGCGATGAGGAAGCTTCGGCGATTAAGCATTTTGGGCCGTTCTCCAGTTCGTTTTTCCCGTCGTTCTTATCAAGGTACGGTCTGGTGCGAACAGAGTCTATCAAAAGCTGGAATACAGAAGTCGCATTTGGGCTGCACTGATCCGGATCTTGCCGATGGGCCGGCCAGGCGGGGTGGGGGGCTTCTCAAAGCATCCTTTGCGCGGGCTGGGTTTACGTACACTTCTTTAAACTTTTTCAAGAGCGCCGAGGCCCGCAGGAAAAAGTGGGGCAAGAAGGAATTCGTCCGCAAGATGCAGGAATGGGGCAAGCTCGGCGGTCGCCCTCCAAAGAAATCGCAAAAGGAGAAGTCATGATCTTATTCGCCGCCGATTCCCCCTCACATCCGCTACTTGACTGACTTTCGCGCGATTGGCCGGTGTGTAACAATCTTCTCTAAAGGTAGAAGCATTATGGACCAGACAGGGAAGACATTCACGTCCGTGGGGGCGGACGACCGCAAGTGGATTGGCCGGATCATCATGGCTGTGATCCTGGGGGAGGCCATCTGGAATCTGGTCGTGTCGGTCATGAACAACCTGGTCGTACCGTGGCTGGGGGATGTGTTCGGGCAATCTTCGGGATTACCGACCTCTTTCACTCAGCGGCCCTATAACTATCCGGATTTGTTTGTTTCCGTACTGGAGTTTTGTATTGCGGGGATCGTGGCGGCGATCCTCAACTACTTCTTCCAGCGGCCAAGGCCGGAAACAGTGAAGCCGGTGAAGAGTTCGTCGATCGCGCTGCTTGAGCCCGCACGAGTCGTTCCTCAGGCTGCTGTAGCGATGACCGAGACAGAGATGGCCACGCCGCCGGTCGCCCCACCAGCCCAAGCGACGAAGCCGGGTCTAATTCCCCCCGCAGCGCCAGTTAGAGTAGCTTCGGCAGCGCAGGCTCCATTTGCTGCGCCAGCACCGGTAGCGGTGCCTATTGCAGTTCCTTCCCCAGTACCACCAGTTGCAAACTCTGCAGCCAAGCCTCGCTCACCCGCTGCAAAAGCCGAGCCGCCCAAGCCGAATAAGCCCAAAGAGGTCTACTACAACATCGTCGGAGAACCCATGCCTTCCGACGAAGACTAGGGGTTGAAGGCGGAATCGCGACCGCCGTAATGTCCGAACTTTTCGGCCTGAATGAAAATCTAGTTTGGTTCCATGGTCCGGGAATGCGCAGACTAGGTGTCATTCGTGGCCTGGTTGCTGCACTTCTTTGCGCCGCAACCTGACGGTTGCGCAATAAAACCCTGTTTTTGTGCAAAAGTCTTCACACCCTACCTCTCCCTGAAGGCCAGTTCCATGATTCCAGTTGATTCTGTTTTGGAAGCCGGTGTGCTCTCATAGGTGCCTCTAGCGTTCTTGTAGTCCCTCCCCCCTAGCTAAATCGTTGATTCCATGAGGAGCACTTTGAAAGATCCCCGGGTAGGTAGGGTTCGTCATCAACATCATCGGCAGCGCCAGACGCAGGTTAGAACCTGGTTCCTGGTGCTGCTTTTGTTTGCCGCCTCAGCAGCCGTGACCTGGCAGTTTGCCCGCCAGCAGCCGGTTGCCAGCTTGTCAGGCTCATCCGCGTCCCTAGAACCTGGCGGAGTTAGCCTGGGTAAAACTCCAGACGCCAAGTCTGTGCCGGCGAGTTCCGCAGAGTATTTGTATGTTGCATCGCGCCCAAGCCGTCCCGCCTACGCGTATTCGATCGTTCCCGGCGGGGTCGGGAGTGCGGAAGAACTGCGCCAGATTGCCGAGCACGATCCGGTTGTAGCGCAACACTTTCAGGGGTTTGATTATCAACATGCCCATCTGGTCACGGTTGCGGAGAAGCAATCGATGTACGTTGCCTACCGCAAGGGCGACAAGGTGTACTGGACGCGGAAGAAAGTTGCGCTGCATCCGGGCGAAACTCTCATTAGCGACGGAAAAATTGCGGCGCGCACCCGGTGCGGCAATCGCGTGGCTGTGGCCCCGCTTGGTCCTCCGGCGATCATGGATCCCTTGGAGGCGGATTTTAATCAGCCTCTTTTCTCCAACGACATGGTCACGGACGCGGTAGAGCCGCAGCCAGAAGCTTACACGACCGCTCTTCCGAGCGCGCCACCCGACGCGGGCAATGCCCTGCTGCCCACGAAGAGCCGCAAACGGATGATCCCACTTCTCTTTCTGCCACTGGCCGGGTTGCCTGGCCGTTCCTCTTCTTCCCACACTCCGCTGGCAGTGACCCCGGAACCTGGCACGCTGTTGCTGCTGTCCTCGGGGCTGGCTGGAGTGTATTGGAAGTCGCGCAAGTCGAGGCGGAAGCGATAGGTGCGAACTTCTGTCGGGTTTAGGCCCAGTCTCTCTAACCGGCGAACTCTGCCTTATTGGCAGGGTGGAATTCTAGTTCTACTGGCGGTCTGGCTGTATGCCCCCCAGGTGTTGCGTCTGGCGCAGCAGTGGTGGCAGGATCCGAATTACACCCATGGATTCTTTGTTCCGGTGTTTTCGTTGTTCTTGCTGTGGGAGGGGCGCGCAAGGTTGGCCGCGCTTCGGATGACGCCGTCGTGGTGGGGTCTGGTCATGCTTGTGTTTGCGCTCATCGCGCTGGTGCTGGGCACGGTCAGTTCGGGGTTTTTCCTCTCCCGTGCATCACTTCTACTTTTGGTCTGCGGAGGGGTGGTATTTCTTGCCGGATGGGAACACCTGGCAGTGATTTCTTTTCCCTTAGCGTTTCTGATTTTGATGATTCCTTCGTCAACGTTGGTGGACCAGATCACCTTTCCCCTTCAGATTCTTGCCTCCAAGACCGCCACTTTCCTGCTGACGGTAGTTGGAGTTTCGGCGGTCCGGGAAGGCAACATCATTGTTTTATCCACCGCGCGGCTGGAAGTGGCCGAAGCTTGCAGCGGAATCCGGTCGCTGTTTTCGCTGATCACATTGACTGTCATTTACGGGTATCTGGCCGAAACAAAAACTGGAGTGCGAATCCTGCTGGCCTTGATCGCGGTTCCGGTTTCGATTCTGGCCAATGCTGTGAGAATTGCTGTCACCGGTCTGGTCGTGCACTACTGGGGTCTTGAAGGCGCGCAGGGGACCCTGCATCTCCTTTCAGGATGGCTCATCTTCGCCGGTTCGCTGCTCCTGATTTTCTTCCTTCATCGTCTGTCGCGGATGTTTCTTTGGGGCAAACGGGAACCGGTGGAACAAGGGGAGTACGCTTGATCTCCTGGAATGCACGTTTCGCAGCAGTGGCCGTGTTGCTGGCCGGGACCGCTCTTTTTCTGCAGGCTCGTACCCGTAACCAGTTTGTTCCGCCGCGAATTGGGTTGGCGTCATTTCCGCCTGAACTCAAGAGCTGGGTGGGCATGGACATCCCCATCACCGATGAGATTTTGAAAAGTCTTGGTCCTGGGGAATTCTTGCAGAGGACCTACAAAAATCAAACCGACGGTGGCGCTGATGTGGATCTATACCTCGC